>Ga0315315_10001454_pt1 | contig 21679 bp, 15 predicted proteins | sample M140m3416metaG_FD_203699 | JGI IMG/M metagenome (GOLD analysis project Ga0315315, IMG submission 203699) | Ammonia-oxidizing marine archaeal communities from Monterey Bay, California, United States - M1 40m 3416 | ecosystem: Environmental > Aquatic > Marine > Intertidal zone | place: USA...
AGATTCATCGGAAAGTAGACCCGCTCCTTCTCCCATCCAGTTTCAAGGCGCAATGCCGGTGCACTTGCAAGTGAAGAAGGAATCGAAGGCTGTCTTCGTGCCGGCGATGGCTGTTGACCAGAAGATGTGCTATTACCCGTCTCTTTTGGAGTAACATGGAACCAGCGCATGACTGACTCGGCTGTTGGGTTCTTGGGGTCATAGGTTCCAACAATCAAGCCAACAAAGGGGCATATCGCGTCAGAATTATCGCTCTTTGGTTGAAACAACTGTTGGTAGCTGCCCTGATTGTGGATGTCCATTAAGCTTGGATCCGGCTGAAACGAAGGGTGGCTATGGTACCATCCGACAACCGACATGCCTTGATGTTCAATAGCGTCGCCCGCCTTCATCTGACTTATCGGATCCATTTCAACATCGGTAAATCCTGCATCATTTCGCTGCGTCGATTTACAGGGGAAGGCCGCTTGGATGTAGATACACCTTTCCGCCTCTACGTACCGTCCGCCAAGGAAGCCAATAACTTCAGACTCGGAGAGATGAGAGTGCAAGTCTGCGAGGAAGATAGCATCAGGACACACTCGAATCGAAAATGGCTGGACCTGACCGGAATATATCTCCAAGGATTGGATTATATTTCTCAATTTCCCCATTGATTTGTCTGCGTCTTCAATATCATCCGCTGCGATAGATTCATTACTGCAGAAAGATTTGTCGCGAAGAAAGCGCAAGTCGGGGCTGAATCGATAGCTTTCACAACTTATGAGGGTATGAGGGTTCAGATTGCCACTGGCCATTTCACCCAAAACGCTGGAGAGCTTTACACTTGATACCTTCCTTACGCTTCGCCTTTGCCTTTGCCTCGATGAACTCGTACTCTTCTCGCTTGTGCGGTTGCAAACGGATGGGGTCCGGCTCTGGTTCCCTCTGTTATTTTCTTCTCGTGATCGGGCATGGTCTACTCCGCACAGGCAATAAGCACGCTCGTGGATTGGGACATAATCGCTTCCATCTTTCGATTTCGTGCCGATCACGCTGCCTTCAAGAATTTTCGTCATTTGCCCCTTCAAGGAATCAGAATTAGGCGTGCTTCTAGGTTTCGCCCAATCATGAGGTATCAGTTCATTGTCATCATCGCCAAAGTAACCTTCGTCCCAGAGCCAACGTCTGCCAAGAAGAGTCCCGCCGCTATCAAGATCAGGGGGGGATCCAGATCCGAGATTCCAAGCCACGGCGGTCGTGTCTGTCTCTTTGGTTGCATACTGTGATGATAAGAAGCCCAGCCAAATCTGTCCGAGGGGGGCATCTGGATAAAATATTTGCGTTCGCGATTTACTCTCATCGGTTTCTGCCCTCTTTCGGTTACGCTTCTTAGGGGTAGAAATCGTTAGACATGACTTGATCGTATTCCGCAAAAATAGGAACGACTCGAGCGTTTGCTGGCTTATTGGAGGTTCACCTTTCATTTGCTCGCCTTCCTTCGTACCCTGTATTCCATTTGCCTTTCTCTTTCGACTAGTGAGTCCCTTTTGTGCCACTGCCTTCTTACGTTTCGTACCTTTGTAGTTTGTCTTTGCCCTCGCAGGAACTATCTCCTTTTCATCTTTCGTTGTGCCTTTCTCTTTCCTCGCCTTTTTCTCGGCGCCATTAGTCTTTCTCCTTCGCTTCCCCTTGCTTTCGCCACTTTCTATGCGGCCCTCTAAGTCAGTGACGAGAGAAGCCTCCTTTTCAACGCGTCTGGAACTTGGGTCGGAGCTGCTCTCACATTTGGTATCTACCATCGCCGTCGAGCAATCCGTCGAGCATTCCGTCAAGGAAGTCACTGCAAAGTCATCATTTCGATCCATCTCCTGATTTTGCAACGGCCCTTGCTGATGATCATCATCCTGATATTGTTCATGCATCAGAATCTGCTGCTGAGGCTGAGGCTGAGGTTGTTGCTCAGGTTGAGGTTGCTGCTTTTGCTCAGGATGCTGCTCGGACATTTGCTCAGGCTGCCGCTCAGGCTCCTGCTGCTCAGGCTGGGGCTGGGGCTGATACCGCGTGTGCGGCTTCTGTTCCTGCGGCTGCTCTTGCTGCGGCTGCTGCTGTTCTTCCTGTTGATGTTTCTGCTGCTGCTGATCCTGCTGCTGCTCAAGCTGCTGATGTTTTTCCTGCTGCTGCTGCTCCTCCTCCTCCTCCTCCTTCTCCTTCTCCTTCTCCTCCTCCTCCTCCTCCTCCTCCTGCGCCTGCTCCTGCTCAAGCTGCTGGTTCTGAGGCTGAGGCTGAGGCTGAGGTTGAGGTTGAGGCTGTCGACCTTGCTGCTGCTGGAGCTGCTGGATCCTCCGCTGCTGCTGCCTGAGAATTGACTCCATGAGGGGTAGGGGCTGCCTGAGGGACAGGGACTGTCTCGCCCCCGATACGGAGGGGACCTGAACCGGCGTTACGCGGTTCATTTGCAGTCCTCCACCCCACGCGCCGCCGCCCGGTATCCCGGCCATTTCGAGCTGCGTGTTCCGCGGCATGATGTTCCAAACGTCGCCAAGGGAGGCGTCAGGGATCGAACCTCTTGGGTGCGTCGACTCGTCAGCCGCCGCCGCGTCGGCTCCAACGGGGGCGTACAGCTGCGGCGCCAACGGCATGGAACTGCGCTGCTGCTGGGGGAACGCCTCCAGCGAAGCCTGTGGGATGATTCCTCTCCTCGCCGGGGGCACCCGGGGGTGCGCCCCCCTCGGTGGGGCTTGCGACATGGCAAGCAGGTCAACGGAATTTCATTCCAATTGTGACCAAAGTGACAAGTTGATCACAACATATATATTTCGCTAAACTGCGAAGATCGGTCTTGAGTTAGTTGAAGTGCTGTAGAAACTACGACTACTAGTAGTACTACTGAGTGTGCACATACGAGCTCGTCATAATTATGTTAAGATAATGGTCAAGGTGGTCAAGAGCCAGCCGGCTGACCATAGTACTAAAGGCACTGAAAGTGCAGTACTCACCACTGACCATGTAGTGCCTAGTGGTCAATTCAAGAACAGCAGTACAAAGAAGTACAATATAAAATATTTATTTACAATAATACCCTGCAACATATACTTTTTCACGGCACGAGGCAACCGGTTCCCTGTTCCTATCGCAACTCGCCCTCAATAATCTCAGCATCAATGAAGTCACCCTTCTTGCTGCTCTTTCTGTAGTTGTTGTATTTGTTCACTGGAATTTCCACTTGACATTCATCATCGTCATCATCTACGAGAATCAACTCCTTGATAATGCCATTTTCAGCAAACACCCACATGCTCCAGGGATAGTTCAGGTGCACCCCCAGCCTCAGAGTTTGCGTCACTGTTTGGCGCCCATTGGCCATGACGGAAACTGATGAGGAAGGCGAATTCGAAAAGACCGGCCGGCTGCTGGCCAATAGAATTGGATCCTCGGCATCAAGCAGATCTATGACGGAGGGGTCGTTCTGAACAATCGATAGGGCTTGCTCTACCAGAGCGCCCGAATTATTCATGTTTTGCATTCCGCGCACCATGCTGTCCATATCCTTCGATAGTCTACTCGGCATCTTGCCCATGGAAAAAAATGAAGGGAACATGGACATGGGGGAGAAGAGGTCAACCATCACACCCAAGGGATCATCGCTGCGAATTGCATTTGTTCTCCTTTTTCTTCGCGGTCTGCTTCTCCGCTGCCTTTTCTCTTCTGGGTAGATCTGATCGAGGCCAGAAACGTAGTTAGAGTCGTCCCGCTGTCGCTCATAGTAGTTCCGGTTTTCAGCGTTGCGATTGAAGCTCTCTGGATCTTCTCTGTCATATTCTTCTTCGTTATGGCCATAGTCATATCGACGCTGGTCTTGATTGAGCTCCTCCTTGTTGTACTGTTCTAACGGCCTCCCCTGGCGGTAGTTGGTCCTTCCATACTGATCGTTGGAGTAAGAGTCGAATTCCACATCGTCCCTGTATCGCCTTTCGGGATCGTAACCTGGCTCGAACAGCTCGTCGAAGGGACCATCCCTGGGTTCCCCTCTCTCCCACTCGGGATGCCACATGTCGCCAATCCCCAGTGTTCTGCCCATCTCCATCTCACCGGAGATTGGCCCCAGGAACTCGGGGCAAGGCGCGTCCCTGGAACCGCCCCAGTCGTCCGAGGGGGGCTCCAGCGGATCCTGCTCCGGCCTCCTGTCCCGGCTGTGCCGATCGACGTACCTTTCGTCGGGGTACCCGTACCGCTGCGCCGGAGGCTCCCGCCGGTGCGGGTAGGAAGGGGCAGGCGGCCTTCCGTCAGTGGCATAGGGGGCTACGGGTGGAAAACCGTCCGCGGCATACCCACCGCTGTACTGCCGCCGTTCCGGGGGCTCCCTGTGGGGAGGGGAGGGAGCGGTGGGCGGCCTCCCGTCCGCCGCGTACTCATCGCTGTACAGCCGCTGATTCGAGGGTTTCCGCTGGCGTGGGTAAGGAGCCGCGGGCGATCTCCCGTCTGTGGCATAGGGAGCGGGGGGCGGCCTCCCTTCCGCGGTATAGGGAGCGGTGGGCGGCCTCCCGTCCGCGGAGTACTTGTCGCTGTACTGCCGCCGCTCCGGGGGCTCCCTCTGACGCGGGTGGGGAGCAGCTGGCGGCCTCCCCTCCTCGGCGTATGCTCTCCCCTCCGTGGCATAAGGAGTGGCAGACGGCCTCCCATCCGCGGCGTACTCGTCGCTGTACTGCCGACGCTCCGGTGGCTCCCTCTGACGCGGGTAGGGAGCGGCTGGCGGCCTCCCCTCCTCGGCGAATGGTATCCCGTCCGGGGTAGAGGGAGCCGCAGGCGGCCTCCGGTCCGAGGAGTACTCGCTGCTATACTGACGCCGCTCCGGTGGCTCCCGCTGGCGCGGGTAGACAGCTGCTGGCGGCCTCCCGTCCGTGGTATACTCGCTGCGGTACTGCAGGAACAGCCGGCTCTGCTGCAGCCGCGGTTTCTTGCTTGCCGCCGACCAGGCGCTGACGGACCAGGCGACCGCCGCCACATGCATCAGCAGGATGCCACCGCTACGCGCCATTGTAGTTGGCCTGAAGAGATACACGGGTCTCTCTCAGCATATGTGAGTGCGAGAGGGGGGGGGGGGGGGTTGTGATTCCTGCCTCCGCCCCCCGTCCGGGATTGCCCGAGGGGGAAAGAAAAAAAGAAGAAACGTGGGACGGAAACTAACTAACTCGCATATACGAGCTCGTATATCATATTATGCTCGTTGGGAAAAGTCGGTGTCCTCATGCCCGCCGCACCCGCAAGTACGTACTTGAAAAAAAAAGCTGTGCTGCATACTTAACTTGTACTCCACTCCTAGTATGCATAATACTCTAGAGCTAATAATAATATTACCAAGTACTCGTACTCTAGTAGAACTATGCATATCAGAGTAGTAGTATTATGCATAATATAATATATTATGCATAGACGCCTCGTGTCATAGTATCTGAAAGTATCCAGCATGTGGTGTGGCATCCACGCCTTAAAGTCATGATATCCAATCGCGAGGATGCCGTTGTACACAGCTCCGGAACCAAGAGATTTGCGCTTGTAGTTCAATCCCCAGCGCCCCCCATAAACAGCACCCCTCCGCGGCGGCGCGAGATTTCCGGCAATCCTGGCTTTCGATCAAATCGTCAAATCCTTCTCTCTGCTAAGTACTAGAGTACGCTCGTAGCTACTTTAATTGCTTTTATGTTTATGCGTCCACTGCCCACATGAACATTAATTTTTTATCCAACTCGTGGAAACAATGATGGACCATCCAGCCAAAAGAGGCGGCGGCGGAGGGGGGGCGGGCAAGAAGACCTCGCGCTCGAATCTATCCCTGACGGTCTTCGTGCGGTACAGCCCTCCCAACCCCGCAGTCACGCGGGCGCTCCTGTCAGAGAGGTTCTCCGAGTACGGGCCCGTCAAGAAGTGCTCCGTCATCCGGAACCAGAAGCAGCGGGGAGGGGGGCGGGCGGAGGCGGAGGAGGAGGAGGAGGAGGGCGGGGGTTCCGGGGGGAGGGGAAGCAGGGGATACGGCTTCGTGCGCTTCGCCTCCGAGGAAGACGCGGCCGAGGCGGCAAAGGGGATGGACAAGGCCGTCCTCACCCTGGCCGACGGGTCCAAGGTGCGGCTGCGGTGTGAGGGGGCGGCCAAGGCGGCCGACGCGGCCGGCAGGCGGGGCCAGGACCCGCGACCGCCGGCGGTGGCAAAGGCGGGGGCGGATTCTGGCCATGAAGACGGGGCCGGCCGTGGAAATGCCGCCGAGGAGGAGGAGCTGCTCATGAACAAGAGGAAGAGGACCGCCCGGGTCATTGTGCGGAACCTGGCCTTCTCGGCTGGGGAGAACCACATCCGCCGCGCCATGGAGGAGAGGTTCGGTGGGGTCGTGGACGTCCACCTCCCCTCCGTCCCTGGGTCCAAGGACGAGAACGGGAGGAAGAGGGGCGGGCGGGGGACGGTGGTGCCCCGCCACCGGGGCTTCGCCTTTGTCACTTTCGAGAACTCCGTAGGAGCCCAGAAGGCGGTCGACGAGGGGGGCGCCGTGGAGATCAAGGGCCGACCGGTCGCCATTGACTTCAGCGTGAGCAAAATGCAGCACCGGCGCATGGCCGCGGAGGAGAAGTCCGGCAACGATTGCAACGGCAACGAGGGCAATGGAGAGGAGGGGGGGGAGGAGGGGGGAGAGGAGGGACACACTGGCAGCGACGAGGCCAGCGAGGATGAGGATGGCGGATCCGGCAGCGGGAGCAGCAGCGATGACGATGATGGTACCACCAGCTCAGGTGCTGCCGACTCTGATTCCGAATCCGATACAGAACAGAAGAGGGCACCCAGACCTGAAAATGACCCTCGCCGCACCCTCTTTGTTCGCAATGTCCCCTTTGACGCGAACCGGACGGACCTTTTCAATGCCTTCCGCCATCAAGGCAGAATCGAGTCGATCTACCTTGTTAAGGACAGGGACACTGGTATAGGGAAGGGAACGGCATTCGTCCGCTATGAGACAGAAGGAGGTGCAAAGAAAGCTCTGGAGACCGCAGGCTCTTCCGTTGCGGCGGGGAGCTTTGTCGGTGGACTGGACGGTGAAGGAGATGGCATCTACCTGTCGGGCAGGCGCCTATTGGTGAACACTGCCGTCGATCGGGACACAGCGGCCTCTCTAAAGGTTGAGAGAGATGAGGACGGTAAGCCATTGGAAAAGAAGATGGCCAAAGATAAGCGAAACATTTATCTCGCAGCCGAGGGCAAGGTTGCTGGTGGCACAGAAGATGAACCGGGACCGTGGGATGAGCTGCCCGAAACCGACCGCCTCAAAAGGCAGCGAGCTCATTCCGAAAAGCAATCCAAGCTCCGAAGTCCTCTTTTCTTTATCAATCCTTTCCGCCTTTCCTTCCGCAACTTGGCTAAGCATGTGGATGAATCTGACCTAAAGAAGCTCGCCGCGCGCGGCATCCAGGCCGGGCTTGAGGCCAACCTTGTCACCAAGGAGGATGTCATGGCGCACTGGCGCGCATCGGGAGACATGACTGCCCGTGATATTGTCCAAAAGATAACCGACGAAGAGGAGGCCGGAACATCCATCATCCCACCTTATGTCGAATCCGCGGGACTTAAGCGACACATACCATCCGTCTTCATTGATCGGGACTTTGGAGGTTCAGGAGCAGCTGCGGAGGGAAGGAAGAGTATACCTCCTAGCAAGGGGTTTGGATTTGCTGAGTTTACTCACCATGCTCATGCATTGGCATGCCTTCGTGAGCTCAATAATAATCCTGCATACTCTGCAGAGTATGCAGCGGGGGGGAAGAAAGCTGTTGAAATGAAAAAGAGAATGCGAAAGGGTGTCAAAAAAGGTGCCAAAAGTGGAATTGATTTGGAAGCTGGTGGTGTGAATGGCGGCGACTTTGTCGGTGACGATGGTAAGGTACGTATACCACGCCTCATCGTTGAGCTAACCGTTGAAAACAAGGCAAAAGCAAATAGGCAAGTCGAGCATCGAGAGCAACAGCTGGCAAACGCCAAAAAACAAAGAACGGAAATGAGAGAGAAAAAACGTCAAAAAATACAAGAAGACAACGAGAACGGAGGGGGCTCGAAGCGCAAGAAGAAGGGTCGTGGTGCTTTGCAAAGGGAGAAAAAGCGCAAGCTGAAGGGGGCTGGTGGAGTTGACACCACACCTGAGCCGGAGGAAGAGAATCGACTAAAGCCACGCAAGATATCAAGTGATGAAGAGCCCGCAGCCAAGCCAGAACAGGCCAAAATTAAGAAAGTGAAGCCCCCAAAGAAGCGCAAGGTTGATAAGGATGAAGCTGCCTTTGAGAAAATGGTACGTTCGTACAAGGCGGCATTTTCAGGAAGCAGCTCGAAACAGAGCACAGCCAGTGGAAACGGAAAGGCCGATGGAGGACATGCAAATTCAACGACGAATGAAGATGCTGTACCGAAGAAGAGATGGTTCGAATGAACGCTACGTTCAAACTAATCAGGTTTTCTGTTCGAGGCCCCAGTGATGAAAAACGTGCCGTTTCATGCTTGCAAGAGGCATAAGCTTCCCCCCCGGTGCAAGAGGCGTAATATAATAAGAAGCGTTTCCTTTGAATAAATTAAAACCTTGGGCGTAATCAGAGCTACTTCCTGACTGACAGTCTGGCTTCTTTCTGGTGGAAACAAATACGGCTGGGTTGCGTGTATCGTTGTTTGACACATCCACAAAACCCTCATCTCTCAGAGGCATTTAGATTCTGCAACTGTATACTCTGCCCCTGTTTGAGCGTATGGTGCTGCATAAGCTCCTGTTGAAGTCTTAGCAATTCGATATTCTGAATTAGTAAAATTTCCTTCAGCTTCTCCTGCTGCTGCGGGTCCACCAAATTGATAATTTGCGCTGGCTGGGGTATTATTGATGCATCCGGAACAGTAGGCATTTGGTACTGCAGACCTTTGCTAGGCAACAATAGATTTAGGGGAAGATCCTGAGTCAGCGAAAATTGTGACTGCTGCTGCTGTTGCCGCGGCTGCGGCTGCGGCGGCGGTGGCGGCGGCGGTGGCGGCGGCGGTGGCGGCGGCGGTGGCGGCGGCGGCTGCGTAAAAGAGTTTGATGCATAAATGTTGAATTGTGGACCGAGGCCTACAAAGCTGGGACCAATCATCCTCGATTCCACGGCGGCACCGGGTGGGTGTCCATGCCCTCCGCTCATGATTGGCATGTGCATCATACCTGACATTGCACTTAAACCACCAGCAAAAGGAGGAAATGGATTGCTCGGGAGGGGATGAAAGCTATTGCGGGTGCCCCTGTTTTGGCCGCCAGTTCTCTTGCAAATCATCGCCGAGCATATATCTGGTTTGCCGCGAATAAAATGTTCGTGTTTGAAGGCACCGCATTCGGGGCCTTTCGTGATTTGTTTAAAGCCCCAGCTGATTCAATTGCAGCGATCAAGATAAATCGTGAACAAGGGAAGGAAGGAAAGAAATTGTCCAGCAAAAAGTTAGAGAAATATGATCCCGGAGTCGCAGAATTGTAGCATGTGGACGCATCAACAGCTCAAACTTCTTTCTCTCGCTTACCGATTGAGCTTCCGCGTGAAGCTGAGATACTTGGAGGACTGCGAGTTGAAATATCTAGGCATGACAACACTTTCAAATTGCTTTCGATCAATGATGCGAAAGGCGTTACCATCTGGGAGCCATGCAACGGTATCAGTAACGTCCTGGTCTTTGGATTCAAGAAGAGTGTGCAATACGTGAGGAAATAATATCTTCCTGGTGGCCATTATGCGCTCGGGAAACTTTTGATCTTCATCAGGTGACATTGTTTTTGCCACCCGATCAGCAGACTTTGAATCTCCATGGGGGGCGCTCATGCTTGCCACCTCCCTCCGGACCTCCCTTGATTGAGATGATATGGATGCAGAAGAGACAAAATCACTCTGTCTATATGTCTCTCTCGTTTTCTCTTTCTTTCTCTCTCTCTCTCTCTCTCTCTCTCTTTCTCTCTCTCTCTGGTCGTTGTGGTTGGGGTGGAATTCCTTTAGCTAGTGTGGTGGGTGTGGTGTACATGGATAGATGAAAGCAAATCTTCATTATACTACGGAGTATTTTTTGTTTGCATACTATATAGTATGCATAGGAAACAAAGAAAAGCCTACTAGAGTAGTAGGTACTACTCTAGTCTAATACTATTCATACTCTAGAGTATCATATGCATAGTACTATAGCTAGTACTATAGTATGTACACAACAGGAGTACTACTCTAGTAGAGTACTGTGCATGTCAGTATGCATACTAGAGTATGCATACTCTAAATAAGGAGCTCGTACTTACTTTATTTTTATTGTGTGAGTAAATAAACAGACAGAGAAATCCAGTTTCAATCTCTGCTACTACGAGCTCGTAGCCTAAGAGCTCGTAGTATGCATAGCAATTTATAAATAATTACTCTCTAGAGTACAAAGTACATACATAAATGTACAATGTTATCTAGCTGGCTTTCAAAATACGTATGTTGTATATACGAGAGGATGAGGGGATATCTATCATACCGGCAGACCAAAATTCACCCTCTTCCCCATCACTTTTTCTGTTCCTCAGATCTGCCGTATATCACACATAACCTAGTAACACTCAAAAGATTTTTGTCATAATGCTGCGCCCCTTGGTCCACTGGCCGAATCTAGGCTGCGCCGTTGGGCTGCCGATGCTCTCCATTTCGTACCCTAGGCTCTTGTAGAGGTTGACAGCACTGAAGTTGTCATCGTCGACGACCAGGGTGACAATCTCCGCATCAGTCGTGCGGGCATATGCCTCTACTTCCTGCACGAGATCCCTTGCGATCCCTTTCCGTCTCTGCTTCTTGTCGACGCTTAGGTTACGAATGTGCACATGGGGTGGCAGGGTGCCGTACACACGGGGGTTCTGGCTTTCCTCGCAGTTTCGCAGCTGGCAGTCGATGCAAGCGATTACCCCATTTGTCCCACTGTACCGTCCATCGAGGACAGTGGTACCATCCACATTAAGCCGGGCGACGAAGCCAACGTCCTGCTTCTTGAAGATGCCCTCAGCAAAGTCGACCTTGAGGCGGTTCTTAGCATCATCAAGAGGGAAAACGTAGACATTGTTGCCGCTGAGTGAGTTGAAGGCGAGGACCCCACCGAGAAGAACCGCAGGAACAGCAAAGTTGATGAGGCTATCCTGAACGCTGCCGCCCTGCATGAATGTGAAACCGCCATAAACGGCCCCAAGCGCTACGCCGATGCCCGCCCCCTTCGCTGCGGCGCCTGTGTTGTCCTGAGCATCACGCTTCGCCTGCTGCCGCTCGATGAGCATCTCGGGAGACTCTAGGTTGTTCCTGAAAGATGCAACGTCATACATTGAGCCGTCGGAAACGCACCGCTGGACGGTCCAAGTTTTGTCTGCAGTTGAAGAGGAAGAGGCCGACGATGACGCGGAAGAGGTTTCCTCTGCGCCGTCGACGGCCTTCACGCGAAGGGCGGTGGTGGGCAGGACGCCAACCGCACTTCTGTGAGGGACTATGGGCGAAAAGGCCGAGCAGGACGCGAAGAGGCCTGCGAGTAGCACGACCCTTCCTCGCGACAGCATGTTGTAATGGTTGCTTAGTAAAGTTCAAGACGGGGCGCAATTTTATGTCAACTCATTGTGGACATTACGGTCGCGCGGCGCGCCACATCGCCAGATTCAACATACTTTCGTACTATGCATACTCTAGAGTAGACTATCTAGTACGAGCTCGTATGTGCCGTACGAAAGTAAAAGGTTTTAGTACGAGCTCGTATGTGCCGTACGAACGTAAAAGGTTCGAACTTGTTGTATGTTAACCATACGTAAAACGAGTCGTCATAGAGTACTACTAGTTAGCTAGTATGCATTATGAGTTGCAGTACACACCCCTGTACTTTAGTTCTTACTCTAGAGTACCATGTTTCCTGTACTTGGCAACCGTACATCCTACTAGCTAGTATGCATACTAGCTAGTACAATTCTAAACTGTTCCAGATGCAATACTCTGCGTTCCGGATGCAATGGTGTAGTAGTATATACGTAGTTGTTGTTGTGTAATCGTGGTGTATGCATAGTTGTTGTGTAATCGGCCACCGGATCCCGCCTCCTTTGCCAACTCACGATGATTCCAGAAGATTGTGTGGATACCGCAAAATACTACTCTAGCTCAATTTTTTTCTCGCTGCGAGCTCGTATAGCTGCTCTCTATACTAGCTAGTATTATTTACTCTTATCCGAGAACATTACTGGAACAGATGGGTGCACATAGTGGGGTCGCATTCCCCCATTTCCCCAAAACCGATGTCAATGTTGGCAAGGACCCTAAGCGCAGGGGCGATGAAGAGAGTTCCGTACGCTAGTAGCTGCACGATGACGAAGGTAAGGGCAGCGATCCCGACCAGAGACCGTCCACTGATGGCACCTAGGGTGAAGGCCTGCTGATTGAACTGCCCCCCAGGCCCGCGCCATGAGCGCAGTTCGTTATTTACCTTGTCAGGGGTCGCAATGTTGGCGCCCCATGCCCAGGTGTCGAACACGGCGTCGAGGGCGGCGTCCCCGATGAGAGCGCCGGCCTTGGACACCCGGCGTTCCTCTGCGGCCCGGAGCTCTTCCCCTCCGATGGGTTTGCCCTCGGCGTCCACCGGCCAGCCCTGGAATTTGTTCTTGCGAATATTGTATTTGAAGGTTGCCCGGGGCAGCCACATGGGGGGCTTATCAGGGTTGGCCGCGCCCGGTCTTTTCGCCGAGGGCAGGTTGCGCCAATCGGCCACGGAATCCACGTCGGAAATTCGCCCAACGATCGCAACGATGTCGGCCAAGGGGATGCGTTCGGGAGCGAAAAGTAATGCTGACCCAGTCAGGCTTTCACCTGTCGCACCGGAATCCTCGATGTAGTCAGCCATCCCAAAGGTGGGATCAAGATTGGTACTCTTCTGTTCGTCGGTAAGCTCCTTCTTCTCAGGCCGCTTGCGCATCAACGTGTCCATCATGCCTTGATTGGCGGCAATTGTGGCGGGGATCAAGCCGCCGCCACAGAAAAGCACGATGAGGACTGTTTTTACGGTTTCCTTTACAAGGCCAAAATCGATAGAGAGGAGGAGGAGGGAAGAGGAAGCAGCGTCGATGGTATCGACCGCATTAGAGGCCGCATCCACGGTCTCAGGCATAAGGCAGAGACCGGATGCGGAGCGCGTGGGCCGCGAGACTGAAGCGTGGCCGCTTGGAACAAAGGCCGAACCGCGGGACAGCACTGCCGCGGCAGTGACTGCAAGGAAAGAGAAACGGACCATGATCGCGAAGGAGCCTTTATTGAATACAGTAAAATGATAAAAATATAATATGCATATATTTATTTTGATGGGCGAAAGGCGACGAGCGAGCAAGCGAGAGGTCACGAGGTCAAATGGCAAGTACTCCCTCGTACTCTACTCAAGTAAGAAAGCGCAAGTCACAAGATCTATGAAAAACATGCTAGAGTCTCGTACTTTAGACTCGTTGAAGTCTCGATCCATTATTGGCAAAGAAAAGAACCGTAAGGGACGGCCTAATAATATTTTACATATTATATATCAATATATATTTGCAGGTCGTGTCAGTGCGTTCCAACCCTTCCGTACAAGCTCGTAAGAATGGTACTGAGTCGCCAACCTCAACCTCAACCAGCAACCAGCGCCCACTTTCACCGCTCACCTGGCAAATTCAAACATACCGAACCAACCGGATCCATTCTGTCCGTCGGCCAACTGACCTCGTTCGGTCCTATCCAAAGTTATTTGGGTTGGGCCGCATAGAGGTTGGATTTTCCTCCGGTTGAAGCATGGGAGCGCCAAGGTATCCAGGACGGAAGGCGGTTTCGGCCTTCACGCTGCTGCTCGCATCGGATCCAAGACATGCCGACTCCTTCGCCTTGCCGACGGGCATCGGACGGGCCGCTGCCTCGATGTCGATCGCGATCCCCGCCCCCCCCTCTACCGCGATGTCCATGACCAATGATGGCGGGCTTACGTCCGCCGCGGCCGGGTCGCTCCTGAACGACGCCTTCGCCAACCTGAGCGCCGGAGAGCAGTACGACGCAGTGCTGACGGGCCTCTGTGCCAAGATCCTGGACGGGGACGCCGCGCGGGAGCTCGCCGCCGACGTTGAAGCGACGGCGCGGGTGGCCGCCATGAACCCCACCGAACGGGCCTTCTCCACTCTGGCCGACCCCCTCAGCCTGCTCGAGGAGATGAACGGCCGCAGGGTCAGGGCCAGTCCCCGCTCCGTGTCGGCGCTCATCGACGCCGCCACGACGACGGAGAACTCCCCCGCCATGGCGTCCGTGCTGAGCCTGGCGGCGGCGAACAAAAGCCTTGGAAGCTATGGGAATCTGCAGGGCGCCATCACCACACTCCCCTCGAACCCGTCGGCGCGCGTTGTGTGCCCGGATGGGAAGCGGCGGACCAGGGCCGAGCGGCTCGAGATCCTTCCCCCCGTCCCGGTTGACGAGCGCGCTAAGGAGTTGACGGCCGCCTTGGTCGTTACTGGGGTTCTCTCCCTATGTCTCATAGTCCAGTCCGTAGGAGGGCTGTTCGGCATGGAGGATCTGGCTGGTCCGGCCGGCATCATCGTCGGCTCGGCTGTCACCGTCGGAATCGTTGATAACTTTTATGATGCCATCAAGACGGTGACGAACCTGGCGGTCTCAACGCAGAAAGAAAAGATGCCTGACGCCGTCAAGGACGTCGGGCTGCCAGACAAGGAGTCGGTGCCCCTTGGTCTGGGCACCGGTATGCTAACGGGGACAATTGTACGGGGCCTCACCAGGCTCCTGTCCGTCGACACCGAGAGGGAGTGCCAGTGCGAGGCGGCAGCCTTTTTCGCCGCCTACGGCCTTGGCCTGCCCTGCTTTGCCTTTCGCCCCAACGCGCTCGAGGGGGCCATACTGGTGTTGGAATCAGCCAAGGACGACGATTACTCTAGCTCGGTTCTTGCTCCCCTCCTTAGCGACGTCGGTATCCTTAAGGTGCTCATCTGGATCATGGCCCCGGTCGCCATGGAGGGCAGCAAGCACGCGCAGCTCATCGCTAGTGACCCCAGGGAGGGAGCTGGCCTGCTGAAGCGACTGAAGGAGCGAAGTGGTTCAGTGGGGGCCGAAGCTGCTGCAGACGTGGAGGATATTTTACGGATCGGCGACGGAGAGGAGGAGGAGGAGGAGACGGACGCGCTACTCCGTTGGGCCTACGCCGAGGCAGATGCCATGCTGAGAGAGAACCGCGGTATCGTTCAGGAGCTGACAGAGAGGCTGGCTGGTGGGGCGGCGACCATTGGTGACTGTGTAGCCGTCATTGAGGGGTGGTAGGGCTTGCCGTGACAGCGATTCAATTGCCCGGGCGTCAATCTCTTCCAATTGGAGGAGCAGTCTCACCCTTCGAACAATTTCAGATGCTGATGAGAAGACATACATTAATTAGTCTGTATAAACGCTATATTGGTTAAGATGGCGTACTAGCTAGTGTCAAGAAAAAGATAAGATGATATCTTTTAAATTCCAACTGCCGTGGGTTCGGAGGCGGCAGCGGCGGCGAGGAGACTGCTCATTCCGCTGCCAAGTTCGTGATCCAACGCCTTCCTTGTTAAAAGTTCATCTTTCTTGCTACGCCTTTTTTTTTTACGATCCAAAGCAGCAAGCAAAGAAGGGTCCTTCCTCGCTGATGAAGATCCAAGCTCAATCGAGTTTGACAGGACTGCTGACTTCTTTGTCGTTCCTTTTTTTTGGATGACATACTTTTGGATGGCATACTTTTCCCTCTGCCTCGTCCTACACCGGAGGCATTTCGTGGCGAAGAGCTTTTTACCTACAATATAACATGCCGGGGTGGGGATTAGGAAGGAGGAAATGTTGAATGAGCCGACGCACAAAAAGATTTGCAAATGTGTTTCTACTTGTTTCTTCGGTGTTTCTCACCTTTGTCCCCAAAGCCAGACCATGGCTTGAAATTCTTGCAGCCTTTGCACCACTTTATTTTCCGTCCGCTTTCGGCAACAACCCATACGGCTACGTCGCACTGTGTGCACAGGCCTTTGTTCTGTTTTGGGATGATAATGGGAGCACCGCTGTCGGCGCAGGGAGCCCCGTCCACTCTTGCATTCTCCACCGTTCCGGGCCTCTTTTCTCCGCACATAACGCAACAAGAATGCACCGCGTTATTATCTTCCGTTGGTGGCGCCAGTCCTTCCTTAGTCGCAACTGTCTTTGAGCGCCCCCTACGTTGACTGTGGCAGGGGAAGTTTACCAGTCGGTGAAAATCGAGAACTTCTTCCGCGTCCTCGTCCTGCCCAATATTTCCAATAAAACATTGAAGGGGATTAGGTCTCTCTAGCTTTGTACATCGCACCATATTTGATCGCGTCTCATCAGGATTGTCCTTCTCGCCATCTTGATTGTGGGGGGGGCAGGGCGCTTGCAGCTTTGGTTTGTCATCGTGTTTTCCTCTCCGGGGCGAATGCTGATCCGGAGGAGGGGGCGGAAACATTCCCCGGGGTGGTAGACCAAATGGAGACGGAACATGATTTCCTGCGGGATTGGGGGGGGGGACTCCGCGCAAGTGGGGTGGTGGATGCGGCGGGGGGTATTGATGATAAAAAGGAGGATAGACATGGCGGTACAGGGGTGGGGGGAGAAAGCCGCACTTTCCGGCCAAACCAGATTTAGGTAGTTGCGGGGAATCCTGCGTTGGAGGAGACACCACGCGGCCCTTCCTCTTCTTTTTGCCCTTCTCGTTCTCCTCGCTGGCAATGACCCTTTTCTTAGCGGGGGTGATCTCGCCATTGCTCGTTCCCTCAATTGTCCGATTATTGCCATCGCCGCCTTTTCTCTTACAAGCGTTTGAATTTGCCCCTGCCGTCTTATCGTCTTGCTTACGATAGAATGGTATAGAGTGTCCAGGCATGTTCATGTTATACTGTGGCGGAGGGCGGAAGGGGAATCCAGGAGAGGGCATTGCAGGGTACCGTACTGGATAGTGCCGATGAACGCGCAATCCAGTTGGCGGAGGAGGACCAAATACAGCATTACGTGGTGGAGGAGGAAGCGGCAATCGCGGACCGGTCGTGATCTTTGATTTTGAAGGAGAAGACGCCTTCTTGTCCGATGGTGAGGACGGTAGATCCGTCCCTTTTCTGGTCGGTGGTGAGAGAACGCGAGATGGAGGGGGGTACGGAGGAGGGCAGAAAGGCCTCAAGTGGGACGAGGGTGGTGGAGGATACGGCCCGTATCCGGAAGGAGGTAGTGGAGGAAAGGGCGGTCTTCCACGGACTCTATTGATGGGCCCACTTCTTGCTTGGCCCTGTGTTGGATGAGGTGGATGCCAATAACCGTACGGCGTTTGTGCTGAATTAGGAAGCTGTTCTTTTTTATGAATTTTGGCGGAAGCTGGCGTTTCCTTCTCGTCTTCCTGCTGCTGCAGCTGCTGCGGCGAAACGATACGCCCTTGCATTGGTTCTGGGTTATCCGTTCGAATTAGAGGAGGGGAATCCGAACTCGACGACGACACCGTGGCGATCTGATCGCTCAAGGAAGACATCTTATCGCTACTATCCCCGGCGGCGAGAGAGAGAAGGGCGCTAGTAGCGTCAGATTTGCTGGGACTTGGCTGCAACTCTTGCAACTCTTGTGAGCTGTTGCCGTCTTCAGCATCATCAGCGTCCTTGCAAGGATGGGGCTGGTGTCGGAGGTGGGGCATGATGGCGTTCTGGAGGCGCTGAAGCATTGTATGAACTGGGAGGGCTCTCAGACCAATCGGCACTTGCCGTCTTGTGGTCACGCACGTGGGAGAGTGGTGGCTGAAGAGGATGGACGTCGTCGCCGCAAGGGTTGGAATTTCTTTCTTCTCTGAATGTACTTTCGGTTAGTACAAAGCGACCCGGGTGCGCCGGGTGCGCCTTGGTTAAGAGAATGAAGTCGTGATCATTGATGTTTCCTCCATTTAAATGGCAGTTGAGCCCAGTGTGTAGGAGATATTAATGTAGTCAATTATGTATGTGGATATATATATCATGCTTATGATAACCCTAAAATCCAATCATTCAAATATAAAGATACGAAAATATAGCATACACATTGTACCTCTGAAACCAAGTAAGCGATTAGTACGAGTTATGGATAATATATTGTAGTATGCATATTTAATATAAATAAATGATTGTATATATATATGCATATTATTGTACTACTAGCTAGTCTACTAGAGTAGTATGCATACCTTCTAGAACTTCTCTCGGTGGCCATCTATCTGTATGGGATACATGCCAGTGTATGCAATATGCATATTATGCATACTTACTCGTACATTTTAGAATAATTTTAGGTACTGTACGCCGTGTCCAATGGCGGCGCACTTGATGACAATTCCTACTAGAAGTAGCTGCGTACGCCGGTCTGCAGCCGGCGGGCGCGCGGCGCGGCCGCGCTTTGCACCTTCGGGTTATTTGAACCTTTTTCTTAGTCTACTAGAGTAGCTACAGCATCATCTATTTTTTCATACTGGAGAGTACTAGTAGTAGCTATGCAAAGTATGCATAGCTACCCTCTAGCTATGCATAGTACTGTAGGAGTATGTGCGGATGGATACTACGAGCTATACTATGCATACTACTCTAGTACGTACTCTAGTAGTAGTAGATCTACTCTAGGAGTATCTACTATGCATACCTTACTATTCATAATACTTTAGTACTCTAGTAGTATGAATAGTATGCATACTCTAGCTAGTATGCATACCGCAACTTCCTTTGCTCCAGAAATTCATACTCAAGCTAGAGAAACTCATGCGTTATTTGCCGATCTCCCCTTACCAAACTCAATGGAAAAGAATGCCAAAGCGAACAATTAGATGCATAAAATATAATGTGAGGATATTATGTTACCCGGTGCGTTGTACGAGCTAGGGTAATACAATGTATAATGTGTACAAACATTCACGTCTCTTACTGATGATTTTATTTTTATTTCACACGGCAAGCCCCAACAGACGCATGCATTCTATTTTTGGTTCGTCAAAACCACAGGTGCATGCTGAAATCTTGTTATGAAAGAACACAACTCAATGTTGAAGGTTTAGAGGCCGAGCTTGGTGCGGCGCCAGTGCCTGCGCTTCGCGTTGTACTTGACAGCATTGTCAGTACGGAGGCGAATCCACTGGGGTAGGGGACGGTTCTGCCTCTGCTTTTTTGCGAGAGTACGCTTGGTGCGGAAGGTCTTTTGGGAAGGCTGATCGTGGTAAAAAATTAGGGATTGAGGAAGGTTTTGGTGAGACAATATAATATATGTTGCATATCCCAAAGGAAGGTCACCAAAAAAAGGGAGGAAAACCTCTGCGTGCCAGAAAAGAGCCTGCAATCCCAAATTGCGAACACCTTGGTATTTCTTAAAAAAAACATTTCTCTAATCAGATGGGAGAGCGTGTCCAAAAGTGCGGAACGGGGCCTGAGAAGGAATCGTTCTCAGCAGATTACTCTCCTAGGCCTCAACACCGGACCTGCAAGGGAGGACAGGATTGAAGTCAAGTCCATTAGGACACGGATCAAACCTCTACTGCAACCACCCTGGATGATGCCCCCCCAAAGATATGGACCACACACACAATCGATGTTTGCCAACAGGAGGCAACCCTCTAATCCTCCCTCGCAACCAAACACAATCAGCCTGAAAAGGGGGGGAATCCAGAATCTCGCTTGTTGTCCAGACCCACTATCGTGAGGTCTTCAGCGCTTAGACTGCAGCGTCCCATCTCCGCCCATGCCGCCTCCGACACCTCCACCCGCTTGTTCATTATCCACCGCAGTATTGACGATCTCCCTAGGTTACGTGGTTCGCCCCGTCCGCTTCATCTCGACGCACCATCTTGATAAACTTCGTTGACCGCAAGAGTGTGGTGTGCAACAGTGTGTTTCGGAAGAATTCCCTGGTATGTGACGGCCAGACGGCGAAATAGTAGTAAGAGGTAAAAAATTGCATGGATTTGTTTGCTGGAAATCAAGTACAACTGTCTATGCAGGTTTTCTTATTTTTTGTAGGGTTAGGATAGGATATACGAGTCGTATAACTGTTCAAAAATAAAAAATAATAGTATGCATAATACTACTAGGAGTACTAGAGTAGTACTAGAGTACTATGCATAGTATGCATAATATGCATATTATGCGTATGTCATACTTCTCTAGTCTTAGTACAAGCTAATAGTAGCGTACTAGTAGTACTCTAGTAGTATGCGTAATATTATTACGTACTGGGTTGGGTAATTTCCAGTACATACCCCGTCCGAGCAATACTCTTTCAGTCCCTCCCCCCCACCCTTACCATCCCCATCCAGTCTGGCACGATCGATCCAGCCTTCATCATAATATCATGCATGCATGCATACGTACATGCATGCATGCATTTCGACCTAGTCCAGATACGCCTCTTAATTATTAACAACATGATTAACATAGACTATGTTCAATGGATATTTAAACGTATGAAGATGAATGAGGCACGCAGGGTATTGTTTGCGTTCTCTTGGACCCAGGCCTTCACCCAATTACGTCCTCAATAGGTCTTTCATATTCATTTTTTGGCCTTAGCGAAACCCGTATGGCTTTGGCACTGACGGAATCCTTTACACCTGAGCGTAAATCACGCCCTCGTCCTCGCCGGCATGGTACCATCCCTTGAAGTCTTCCCAGGAGATCTGCCCGTCGTGGTCCCGGTCGATTGCCGCAAACGCTGCCTCGCTCTCGTTCTGGTCAAAGTATAGCCCCTGGGCCTGACACATGTTGACGAAGTCGTCCATCTGCAGGAAGCCGTTGACCGCGTCATAGGCCGTGAACTGTCGCTGCAGGGCATCCTCGTCGGGAAAGCTAGTCCTGAGGTCGCCGAGCTTTTTAGCCGCCCTCCACCCAGTGAGGCCCGAGACGATTCCTAGGGTCATCATGTATCCTCCGAAGAAGGAGTTGGTGAAGGACCAGTGGCTGAACTGCAGGGAGCCAGCGAAGAAGAAGAACAAGCCGCGGCCCCAGCGGAAGCGGAGGAAACGAGCTTGGCTGTGCAGGGAGGTCTGAATGGTCGCCGCGAATGGGGGGAGAAAGTTCGGCCCCTCGAGGATGCAAACGATACCTCCAAAGAGACAAATGTAGATCGAGATGGTGATATGGATGAGATCTACGTGGACGAGCCCTTTCACCGCATCGAGGATAGACGCCACGATCATTCCAACGCCTCCCAAGAATGCGAGAACGCGAAGGGGGAGAGGGCCGACCTCGGCCATTTCAATGACCTGGCGGGTCGCGCTGGAGGCGTATCCGACAGCATCTTGGGCGTGGGTCGTAGGGGCGGTCGAGGTCTCCCCTTCGAGGGCGTATTCGGTGCTTGTTTCGGTCATGGCTTGCGTGTCTTCTTCGAAACGCAATGCTGATGGGAAGTGTTGCGCTCTTCTCATTTTAACGGCCGATGAGAAGCGCCGTCGAAGCAGCCTTACAAGAACCAATAATATATAATGGATAAAATAAAAATATTTATATTTATTTATTATTTACGAGCGCATTTATCTGTTATTTGATTTTGCCGACGCTACTAGCTAGAGTACTCTAGTATGCACACTAGACCTGTGCGTGGTGTACTAGCTAGTATGAATAGTATGCATACTACAGCGTAGATAGCTAGTATGC
>Ga0315315_10001455_pt1 | contig 21665 bp, 17 predicted proteins | sample M140m3416metaG_FD_203699 | JGI IMG/M metagenome (GOLD analysis project Ga0315315, IMG submission 203699) | Ammonia-oxidizing marine archaeal communities from Monterey Bay, California, United States - M1 40m 3416 | ecosystem: Environmental > Aquatic > Marine > Intertidal zone | place: USA...
GCTGGCCTTTGCTCGGTACGCGGGGATGCGATCGCACGAAACACGAATCCAACGATGGGCTGACATCGATCTACCCAACAACACGATGATGGTGCGGAGCAACAAGACGCCAGCGATTCGCCGCTGTTCGATCTTTCCCGAGCTCAGGCCCCATTTGCTGCGTGCAAGGGAATACGCGCCCGAGGGTGCTGAGTTGGTGGTCACACGGTACGAGGCCGATGCCAACATTCTGACGACGTTGGAAAAGATCGTCATCGGAACCGGTTTGGTGCCATGGCCGAAGTTGATGCAGAACCTAAGGGCAACTAGGGAAACTTAATTGCTCGCCCACTATCCCGCGAAGGACGTGACAAGCTGGCTTGGCAATTCGCCGGACGTGGCGAACAAGCATTACGCGATGACGATGCAGGCGAGTTTCGACCGCGCTGTTGCCGATGGCGCCAAAATCGTGGGCGTGACAATAGTGCCACCAAGCGGAACCAAGCCTGCAACGAATGACGATGGAGAAGTGGTCGCTGGGAATGCACCACAAGAAACACCACCAAATCCACCACAGACGGTGCAGGCTAAGGGAAGAAATCCCGAGACAAAAAAAAGCCGATGATAGAAAACCCAACAAATAACTGGGTTTGTCTTGCATCGGCTTGTAGTGACTTACTCACTAAGCTCCCCCGACAGGACTCGAACCTGTGACAAGGTGGTTAACAGCCACCTGCTCTACCAACTGAGCTACAGGGGATAGTGATTTTCGAGAGCTTGGCGACAGCTAAACCCTCTCCGTCGACCAGAAATTTACTAGACGATCGGTTCTCTCGCAAGGGAGGAATATTTTGAAGCGTTTTTCCCCTTGGAACTCGCTCAGCCCCTACTTTTAGCTGTGGTTTGAGAGGTTGACGAATGGCAAGGTCCCATCCAGTTTACGGCACCTAACTCACTAGAAACCCTACTCTTTTATTCGTCCTCAACGATTTGTGCTCGCCCACACACCCTAGTTCAGGGGCAGCGATATGCAACCAATCTCTTCCGTCCCGAGGAGTTTGTGCCGCTTGTACGGGCTTGATGTGATGGTTGAGGCTGTGGACCAGCACACATCGTTGTCGTGGCCTGCGAAGACGTGGGAAGACTGCGCGTGGTTTTCGGGTCGGATGTGAAGTTTCGCTCGGACTCTAGCGGACCATGCTCATGTAGAAGCTGAAGACCTGGACCTGGTCGGTGTCAGCCTTGGCGACCGGGTAGGCAAAGTCGAAGGCCAGTGGAGCGGGACCAAGCATTGGCAAGGCAACTCGCAAGCCGAGGCCGGGTGCGACGCGATAGGATTTTGAACTGAGGTTGGCGGTTGGTTCAACCGTTCCAAAGTCGACAAATCCTACGCCTCGGAAAGCATCGTCGGCTGTGATCGGAAAAATGTATTCCAAGGTGTTGAGCCATTGGAAGCGTCCTCCCACTTCAATGTTTCCTTGCCCCGCCAAATTTTGTACCGGACTCGCTCCGCGAAACTCGAAACCTCGGATGGTGGCATAACCACCAGCGAAGAAGTTTTCATAAATCGGGGTGTCTTTGCCGCTGTAGCCAGCTCGCGTTGAAAACGAGAACGTCTGTTTGCCAGAACCGTCGGCACGTTCGGCAACCAGCCAGTAACGTCGAAACTCAAGTTCAAACCGAGAATAGGAGAAATCGCCAAACGCCTGCTCAAAGTTGGTTTCGAAAAAGTGTCCCCGAGAAGCTTGGATGGGGCTGTCCCTCGTGTCGTGAACCAGAGCAAGTTCGCCTGAGAATAGAGACGATTTTCCATAAACCTCTTCTAATTGAGGAATAGTGTTGTTTTTGTTGTATCCACCCATGTCGACACGTTGTCCAGTAATGCCTGCTGAGATCGACAGGTCGGGTGTGATCCGGTACCCAAATGAGAGGCGACCACCGAGCCGTTCTTCGTCCCAATCGTTAAAGCGGCGATCGTAAAGAAAGCCGCTGATTGACATGCTGATCGGCTTGTAACCAAACAGGTTCGGGTCAGCGAACTGCATTGTGTAGCGTTTGAAGTTGGTGCCCGGTGCAGCTTCGAGTCGGAAGGTTTGACCAGCACCGCGGAACGCGGTACCACTGAACAAATCCTGAAAGGAACGTGGCCAACGACAAATGTCAAAGTTTCGCTCATCGATGGTCAGTTGGCCCGTAATTCCGGCGTCACTGTTGACGGCACCACCGAGCATGATGCGACCGGTACGTGCTGGAAAACCATTGATGATCAGATCAGCTTCACGCACAGTTGGGCCGGGTTGGTAACCCATGTTAGGTGTGATCGGGGCATACGGCTCAGCGATCCCAGTGTTCCCAAGCATGGGAGCACCGTCGGCTGTTCCGTAAATCGGAGGTCCCAGCGGAGTCGTGGTGGTGGGAGGTAGGCCAGAACCAAAGCCAGGCGAGGCCGGTGGCGGAAGGTATCCGGGCGATGCTGGAGGTGGCTGGTAGTTGGGTGGAGGCGCGTTGCCCGTCATGGGTGGAGCCGTCGCCAAGGATGGCGGGGCAACGGTGGGTGGCGAATAGTTGGGAGGCGGATCACTGGGGAACTGCCGGGACACGTAAGGCGTTGGAGTGCCTGGTTGTGACGCAGCAGCATTCATGCTGGGTGTGGTTGCTAAATCACCGACGTAGCCTGACGCATTTGCGCCTGTCTGGTTGTAAGCTGCAGGTTGGTTGTAGCCCTGGTTTACTCCTGGCGGCGTGGCCGAAGCGGTGCTGTTGCCGAGGTTGAGGTCCGAGAGATTGAAGTTGACTTCACCCGGATCAGCCGGCGGCGTAAGAGTTTCGCCGGTCACGGGTGAAACCGTGAACGATCCGTTTGACGGATTTCCTGCTGGAGCCCCTGTCGAAACAGGGGAGGCCGGTGTGAACCATGGTTGGTTTGTCAGGGGGCTCACGCATCCTGTCACGCACACCAGCAATCCCATCATTGCCAGGCCGTTGGCCCATTGGCGTCGGGGCGGGCTATTCGTATCCTTCATGCGGTCAGCTTCATCTGAAGTTTGAAAGGTAACAGTGACTGAGTGGTCAAGGCCGCAACAGCGGCTTGGGGGAGTGGTTTTAGAAGTCATCAAATCTCTCCCCTCGTGGCACGACCTTGATGTCCGGTGGGTCAGCAATCTGTGGATTGACTTCCAGCAGTTGGCTTCGTTCCAGTCGCCTGCGATTCAATTCAAGTGTTCGTCGGTCGATCCAATCACCTTCTCGTAGGTCAACGAGATTCAGCATGGTCGTTTCCTTCATGAGGTCGGGCTCACCTTCGATGTTGACCAGGATCTCACCGACTTTCCATCGGTCGCCTTCGGTGATCTCGTAGACAAGGTCGACCACGTTTGACTCGTCTCGCATTACGGTTTTGGGTTCAACATCTGCGTAGATGTAACCGAGTTCTCCATAGCCATAGACCAGTTCGCCGATATCGCGTCGCATCAACGTGCCATCGAACATGTCGCCTGGCTTCAAGTTCATGCGCTGTCGCAACGATTGTTCTGTGATGTACTGATTTCCGATGATCTGAACATCATTGACTTTGAATCGGGGACCCTCATTGACCACAAAGTTAACGGTCAGCCATTTTCCACTGTCGTCGTATTCGATTTGTCGTCCGATGGTTGCCGTCAAGAAGCCAAGGTTGTGATAGTAGGTCGCCAGAACATCCACGTCCTGGTCGATTTTTCGCATGTCGACTGCGTTCCCGATGTAAGTCAGGATTCCTGCCATCGGGCCACGACTGTTGATGATCTTTTTCAGGCGTGCCTCACTGACGATGGTTGAGCCATGAATGTGAATGCTCGCGATTCGTTCCTTGGGGCCCTCGTTGATTCGATATACCACCGCACCAGGATCACCTTCGATGCCGATGACTGTGGTAATGGAAACCTGATTGAAACCTTCGCTTTGGTAGTAGTCGACCAGTCGGCGTCGGGCGGATTCAATCGAGAACTCACTCAGTGGGTCACCCTTGGAAATTCCACAGCGGCCAGAAACCTCTCGTTCGCCCATGGCCCGATTGCCATGGTAAACAACGCGTGTGATCATCGGGCGTTCGTGAACGATGTAGGTCACATCGACGCCATCCGTCTGTTCATCGATTTTGAAGGTGACATGATCAAACGAGCCCATGTCATTGAGGCGGCGTACATCTCCCAGCACCACTTCGTAATCGTAAAAACGACTCTTTCGTGTTTGCAGTTTTGACGTGATTTTGTGAATGCCGACGGCACGGTTACCAACCACGCGGACGCTCTTGACGATCGCATCCCCTTTCTCTCGATGGATCGGTAGTCCTTCGATGTTGTGGACGTGCTCACGGAACTTGGGCTTTTCTTCTGCCGGTGGTGCAGCGGCACCCCCGCCTCCACCTCCCATCCCAGCTCCGCCCATTTGGGCGTGAACCTCCACTGGCAAAGCGGCTAACAGGCAGCAAAGAAAAAAGGTTCGGGGCAGTGCCCGTGATCTCAATCCTGTCCGGGCGGCAGGAGTGAAAGGTTGAAATAGCATCAGTGAAGGTTGCGGCATACTCTTGGAACCAACAGCACGAAAGTCTTGTATTCCGGTCAGTGGAGTCGAAACTCCGTCTACGGTTCTTGGTAACTACCAGTGCAGGCCGGATTACCACAAGTCGGATTTGTATGGCGGGAGAGTGAAACGGGCTGGGTTTAACAAAAAACATGAAAAACGCTGCGTTTTTTGTGGATGCTTGTTTCACGTCGCTTTCTGTTTCACGGGTGTGTTTAGCCCAGGAGAAGCTCGCAGCTGCACGGTTACTGTCAGGCTGCGGTCGAGGTGGTCCAGCGATGAGGTTCTTTGCGCCGACGAATCGGCAGAAAGACGCTCGGCGGTCAGGCCCGTGGCACGAGGTAAATCGGTAACCACGCTTCTGAAACCAGATTCATGCCGGAACGCTCGCCGCGAGCCAATCAGAGTTTTGCGGGGCACTGCGGTCTGAGACCCTCCACACGACGTTCAATGCAGTTTGAAATCGTGATTGCCAATCGTTCATGCCGGCAGCCCTGATGCATCCCTACCTGCCCCTGGCTCGAGCGACCCATCCCAGCTATGTTGCTGTTGCAGGTGGTGGCAGGTCCAACTACGACTACTGCAATGCCAGTTTCGGCACTGGCGTGTCGAGTTTCAGGTCAACGCTTTGAACAGGCAGTTCAAGCCAGTCGGTGATCAGCATCCGTTGTACGAGAGGCTCTTCAAGGTGCTTGTGGACAATCTTCATCAATCGATCACGGATTTGATTTTGGGTGGGGTCTTCGAGCCACTTTGGGTCGACTTGTCGGAGGGTTTGTTCCGCGCCCTCGCGGATCTGCATACGCATCATGTGAAGGCGTTCTTCGCCCCTGCGTAGTTTGGTTGGGTCAACAACAGCATGCAGCTTGAAATGATAAACCGTCGATAGATTGTCCACTGGCTGAAATCGACAGCTGCCCATCTCGACAACGGTAGTGTCGAGGTTGCTGAGCCGGGACACTCGACTACGCACGTACCCAATCACTGCCGCGTGAACGACAACCATCATGACGATAAGGCATCCGCCCCAGTAGCGACGAATAAGATTCACAGCAGCCGTCTCAGATACGATGAGGGGAACGGACGAACAGGTGATCCCGCAGTGGGCAGGCCGATTCGTACCGCTTGCAACGATCAGACGGATTTCAGGTCAGAACAGCTCCGACCCTCTGAAGATTCCTAGGATGCGATTTCGAGCCGTGCGGCTGATTCCCTGACATCAAGTGCATAATAGTGCTGCTGCTAGCGTTAAAATGTCAGCGGCAAAATAGAGGAGCAGCGCTTCCGATAAAAGATTTCGTTATAGTTGCGGCCCAGAAGGCTCTCGGGGTTGAGCGTCGTATTATTCGGAATGAACGGGTTGAAACACGGGCGATACTCCAATCCACTTGCATCTTATCAGCGGGAAGTTCGAACGATGGACCGTCTTAAGCAGCCAGACTCGGCTCGGGTATTGATCTTTACCAGCCCCAAAGCTGGGAGTGGCGTCGGTCGAGAGCAGGTTCCACGCCTGGAGACGTTGCTGTGCGAATTGGGAGTCGAGGTGAAAGTTGTTCACCAAGTTGATCAGCTGCGGCGCTTGGTGGCTGAAGGAGTTCCAGGAGGTGGTCAGACGTTCGTGGTTGCCGCCGGTGGTGACGGAACTCTTTCCTTGGCTTGTGCCACCCTGTTTTTAAGCGAGGGAAACAGCGAGGGAAACAGCGAGGGAAACACTGGGCGGTTGCCTGAAAACGACTCTGTTTTGCTAGCGAAAGTCCGCTGCGAACCTGACCTAGTGACGGTGTTGCCCATGCCATTGGGGACCGAAAATCTGCTGGCGAGACATTTCGGGCAGGTGGCGGACGCTAACGAAGTCCTCAAAACAATTCGTCACGGGCAGCTGTTCAAGCTGGACGCAGGCTTAGCGAATGGCAAACCGTTCCTGGTCATGGCAACCTGTGGATTTGATGCGGAAGTAGTCCGTGAAATGCACGAGCGACGTCAGGGGCATATCAATCGTTTCAGTTACCTTGTACCTATCTTCAATGCCCTGTTGAGATATCGGTTTCCGAAGCTCAACCTGGTGGTCGATGGCAAGGAGGTTGGGAAGTGTTGTTGGGTGATGAGCTTCAATTTGCCCAAGTACGGTGGCGGGCTTGAGATCGAGCCAAATGCTTTGGGGGACGATGGACTTCTGGATATCATTGTTTTCGAACGTGGTTCCATTGCCAGTGGGCTGCGTTATGTGGCCGGCATTTGGACTGGACGGCATCTGGAGGCGGAGGATGTGACGCGTCTTCGTGGCAAGAGCATTCGAGTCGAAGCACGCAAGCCGGTGGCGTATCAGCTGGACGGCGATTTTGGCGGCCAATTGCCGATCGAAATCACTACTTTGCCAGCTGCTGTGCCATTGCTGATTCCGACTGCGGAAGAATAGTCAAGCTGTGGGTTAGCGTTTGGCATATCTGAAGGTGGTAAGAGCCGTCAGGACGTGCGTTGACATGGTTGCGTCGTTGGGGAAGCATCTGGGGCGAGGGGCTCGCTGCCAGCGCGGTGATGGATCAGCTCTGGATAAGGTGAGGGACGCTATCCTTGATGGCAGACGGCTTGTCGCCGACGTCAGCTTAGCCGAAACTTTGGATTCTGACGCTTGATCTGATTCACCAAACAATCTTGGCGAGATTTTATGAACAGTGTGACTGTTGGTAGTTATTCATGTGGTCCCGGGCAACCGCTGTTGTTGATCGCGGGGCCTTGTGTGTTGCAGTCGGTTGATCTTGGTTTGGAGATTGCGGAGCCGCTGGCCCGACTCAACGCGCGATCTGATGTCAACGTGGTCTTCAAAGGTTCGTTCGACAAAGCGAATCGAACAAGTTTGAAAGCGGAGCGAGGACCGGGGTTGGAGGCAGGCCTCAAGATGATGGAAGCGATCGGCAGCAGGACCGGGTTGCCCACCACTACGGATCTGCACCTGCCAGAGCAGGCGGAAGCTGTCGCACAGGTTTGTGATCTGCTGCAGATCCCGGCCTTTCTTGCTCGACAAACTGATCTGCTGGTGGCGGCAGCTGAAACGGGGCGGCCTGTGAACGTCAAAAAGGGACAATTCATGTCGCCCGAGGATATGAAATACGTTGTGGACAAGGTGCAGGGCAGTGGCGACGGTGGCGTGATGCTGTGCGAGCGGGGAACTTTTTTTGGCTATGGACGCCTCGTCAACGACATGCAGTCGCTGGTCTTGATGCGAAATTTAGGCGTCCCTGTCGTGTTTGATGCCACTCATAGCGTCCAGCGGCCAGGAGGATTGGGGGGAGCGACCGGCGGAAACCGGGAAATGGTCGAACCATTGGCCCGCGCAGCCGTAGCAATCGGTACCGACGCACTCTTTTTCGAGACACACCCAAATCCGGAGACGTCACCGAGCGATGGTCCGAACATGATTCCGCTGAATGCCTTTGAGGCGACGATAACACGTCTGCTGAGGCTGCGTGAGGTCGCACTGTCGCTGACTGCAGACGTCTGATTGTTCGGCTAAGCGTTGATCTCCCTTCCCTCTTCCAAGCACAATCAGAGACGCGCCACTTATGTTCTTTCGCAGTGGATCCCTTTCTGCCCGCGGTGAACCCCTGAATTTGGTCATGTCGACCTGGAAGTAAAATTGAACGATGCGGAAATTCATGAATCCAGCGACGTACGCAAGTGGACCTGTCATGCCAGCCAGAACATTAACGCTACTGGGACTCTCCTTTGCCATGATGGTGGCGGTGGGCTGTAGTGATAATACTGCCAGAGTGAGAGCGATTGAGCGTCAACGGCAGGCTAGAATCCAAGCCGATACTACCGTGGATCACCTAGGAGAAGTCCACAGTCTCTTATCGAGGCTTGTTGAATTGAACCCACAGGAAGCTCAACGAGAGGTTATCTACCATCTGAATCGGTGGGGCGAAGGCAAGGAATTCGATGATGAGAAAGCCACGCCATTACTCAAAACGATCAGTGCAGTGCTCCCTACGGAGCAGGCTCGAGAATCGACCGAGCAAGCATCCTTCGTTGGCTCCGACACCGATTACTTGAGGGACTGCTATCTGTTCCGTCAAATCTCGGATTGGGTAGACCGCGAGTCAGGTGAAGATCCGATGCTGACAGACTGGTTGAATGAAATTGAGGGCCAACTTCCTGAAGAGGAGGTGGTGAAATTGAGGTCGGCGGTGCGGCTGTTCGATTGGACGGTCAGGAATGTAGGGTATGAACCGCTGCAACCCGAGACAAGTTTGCTACCCCATCCGCCGTTCCCCAACGGAATGTCGATCCCTGAATTTTCACTGGGGATGAAGTTTCAAGGTCCAGGCTACCGGCAAACTGATTACGAAACCGTTTGGCGTGGGCTCGGCGATTCGCAACAGCGTGCCGGGGTATTCACGCAATTATGCCGACAGGTTTCGATTCCCGCGTTTGTTTTGGCAACACAGTCCGAGCAGGATGGAACGCTCACGCCATGGAGCGTTGGTGTTCTGATCGGTAAGGAGGTCTATTTGTTTGAGCCTGAACTCGGGTGTTATGTACCGGGACCGGGGCAAGTTGGAATCGCTACTCTGAGTCAGACGCGGTCTGATGCTTCAGTGTTGCGCCGTTTGAACGTGGTTTCCTATTTCGAGTATCCCGTTTTAAAACCTGATGTGCAACAATCGATCGCTCTGTTGAATGTGACACCAGAAGCGGTCAGTCTTCGTATGAAGCAGCTTGAGTCAGGTTTGACGGGTAACCGTCGGATGAAAACGTTCGTTGATGTTGATGCGTTGGCAACCGAAATTGACGCAGTGCCGGGAATTGCCGGAGTCCGGCTTTGGGATGTTCCTTTGCTCGCGGAGGTTTACGCCGCCGAGCTGAAGGCTGCTGAACTGCGTGATCCGCTTTTGACGTTCTGGTCGGTAGCCTCCTGGGCCATCCTCGATGGTATGAGTGACAACGCAAAATTATTGGCACTGGCTCGCTGGCGTCACCTGCATGGGCAGTTTGACAAAGATGACGAGGAAGATGCGGAGGGTGCGAGAGTACTTTACCTGCAGCAACGCGCGCCCGAGTTTGAAATTGAAGATCTCGGTATCGACGTGAACTTGCAGAAGGCCTATGGAGTTCGTCGCGAGCTGGGAATGGATGAGAAGCAATATGAGATGCAACTGCGTTACGCTCAGGACTTGATGCGGATGGGTAAGAACGCTGCGACCTACTGGGTCAGCTTGATTCAGTATGACGATGAGAGGTACGAAACAGCTCAAACGTGGTTTTCGAAACGCGTTCTTGATTCAGAGTTGATCTCGCGTCGTGAATTGACGGGAGATGTATTGTCACCTTGGGTGGCTGCGGCCCGGTACAACCTCGCTAGAAGTTTGGAACGCAGTGGAAAAGTCGACGAAGCCATCCAGCTTTACAAAACTGACGGTGATCCACAGGAGCATGGAAATCGACTCCGAGCCCGACTGCTGGATAAGCGGCGTCGAGCAGCGGAGGTAGAGCCAGAGTCGGCAGTGGGTAAGTGACGAGTGACGAGTCGGCTGACCCCAAGTCACGGTTCAGCATGGTTGATGGTCATTTCCGTCGCCGCGTCGAACGCCTGAGATGCGTTGTGATTGCGTGTGGGAATACCTGCTGATTGCGTGCTTGCCGCAGTTTGGCTTGGGCGGCGCTCAGCCGCTTTGTGCGTTCAGACGCTCAACCAAGTTGTTCAATCCGGATACTTCTGAGGTCCCTCGCGACTTCCGGGAAAGCTTCATCGACAATCCCTGCTTCAGCAAGTTTTTCGAGAGACATTTTTGGGGCAATCGGGCATGATTTCAGCAAAACCAATTCGTCCGCATCGACCTGATGTGCCAAAAAAGCAGCGATAGAGTCGGTCGTCGTTCGCCAGTCATGAGGACTTCGGGTCCCGCGGACGCTTGTGTTTCGGTTGTAGAATACAGCGGGCGTGACCACCGTGGGCAGTGCAGACACCTGCGAGTTGGGGAAACCCGTTCCCGGTTGCACTGTATCCTTCCATTCTTGCTTGGTCTTGATCAACGGCCAGCCAAAAAAATCGGCTGCAAAGCTGGCGGTGGCTGCCAATAAATCAACGCACATCCAGTGCATTTGTTGGGGGGGCATTTTGTGTCTTTGATCGAGTTCACGTACGGCATCAATCAATTTGCCGCCGCCAATGATGATCATCGTCTGGTCGGAAGGATGGGTATCCAGCCATTGGTTGACGGCAGTTGCGAGATTGTCTCGCAGCAGCATGCTTCCCCCAATCTTGATGATCCGCCGCATCGTCAAGTTCTCACTGATTTTCGTAGCATTGGAGTCGTGATACTGCATAGGCAGGTGCGCATCTTGCAACTTCGGTTCCGAGGTGATCGGCCAAATGGTGCGTGGGGTGTTCATCAGGAACGGAGACCAACACCTGACCATGCCCGCTCAGCACCCAAGCATCGTGCTTGTGATGTCGGTTGATGGCATGCTGGATTTTCTCGATCGCTGCTGAAATGATCTGATGGGCCATGATTTCCGCGTCATGGATGTTGATGGTCCTGCGATCAAGGCCAATCATTCTGGCAATGCGATTTGCTGCGAGTTGACGTGATCTTGGTTTGCCATCAGCACTGCTGCAGTCGTCGACGTCTTCCGCGGTATGTCCGAGCAGTAGCATGGCGTCATCAATGGTTGCGAACATTTCATTCATCACCGGCGTGGAGATGCCTCGATATTCGAGATTGCTGACAAGGGCGCAGACAGGAGTTCGCCTGCATCCGGTGTAAACAAGGGAATGGTCACAAAGGCGGTCGTAGTCCGTGAGCGCGTTGGTGGCAACTTTCTGTCCCGTGATCGGGATGATGTCAGTTGTGGTTGATCCAATGTCGATCAACAAAGCGTCGGATGCAATTTCGCGGCCGACGAAATTGGCGAGTGCATGCCAATTTGCTGCTGCGATCAGATCAGGATTTTCACAGGCAGCATTTGCTTGGTGAAAACAGCCGTCGACGCCATAAAATCGAACCTTGGCAATACCAAGCGTTTCAGCGGCTTGGCAGGTCTGTTGCACGATGTGCTCAACGCCCATTTTCCGGTCGAGAAAACAGTCAGCTAATTCGCCGGTCATGGTGACGGCCAATTCTTCGGGCCTGATCCCATGGTCGATAAAGTGGTCTTGTATGTCTTCAATCAAGCTTTGGGAAAGCTGTTCGGGCGTTCGCCACATGGCAAATTCACGGGCTGCGGCGGTAGCACATGAACTGGCATACTTCAGGTTGGCCCCACCAATATCGATTCCGAGAACGAGATTTTGCGTGTCGGATGTCATGCGTTCTCGATCACATTGTCATTGATCCAAACGTCCCCGTCGGGAGTCCAACGCACTGAGTTGGCCGCGGTGCAACAGGAAACGGCGCCCGTTTCCATGTCAAAGAGTCGTGCCGCGAGATTTCCGTTGATCATTCGGCGGAGGCCTACATAGGATGTGGTCAGACGAGGGTTGATTTCGATCACACAGTCTTCGCTTGGACGTTCCCCCAGTAGGAGATCCAAGCCCACAAAACCGCGCGCTGTTGGTGGCATGGCAACGATGGCTCGTGATGCCAACGCCGTTGCCCGACGTTGATCATCGGCGTCCAGCGGTCCCGTTCCACCACCGTACTCGCAATGGGAACCGGACAAGTCTTGTGAAACAGCAGGCAAAAACGTGTGTTGCGTTGCCGAAGCTACCAGGGCGATCGAAATGGCACGCCCCGGTATCCACCCTTGCAGAATCCCATCCTCGGTCAGATCAGCGGACGCTTTTTCGAAAGAATCATGGATTCTGATTTCCTGTGTCCCGCATCCGTCACGTGGCTTCACGACAAATTTGTCGAAGCGCTGCAGTTCCGCTTCCATACGACGGTCTGTCAGCGTCATGTAGGGTGGGTGGGAAACGCCCGCAGTATGCAAGATTTTTGCGGTCAGATGCTTATCGCTGGCGGTGCGCAGAAAATCGCCGCTACCGGCAATCACGTCGATCCCGCTTGCTCGTAACATGGCAACCGCTTTCGCGAGAATTCCGTCGCTTTCAGGAGCGACAAGCAAAGCGGCGTCACATGTTTGTGCAGCCGTGACCCATTGCCCCCACAGTGATTGAGCGTGGTCGATGTTGACTGTGTCAGTGGTGTTGCTGGAAAATGTTTTTGCAAAACGAGGGTCCAGCGGGACCACTGTTTCAGCGACTTCGGCAAGGTCAGAGACGATCGACTGCAGCATCGCTGCACCCTCACGCCGCAGACTCGATGGGATTTCGTCGATCACCTGGTCAGCAAGGCCACCGCCGGTGACGTACTCTCCGACAAAAATTCGCATGTTGATTGTCTCCGAACGGAAGGCTCCGAGCACACGACGACCACGCGGTCACCATGATACCGAAAAATGGGAGCCCTGTTGGAATGCTGAAAAGATAAGCGGGCCTGAAAAATCATTCAGGCCGTACAGCATTCTGGTGGCACGGTAATAGGAAAAGCAGGTTGGGTTTGTTCCCAAGCCTAGAAAATGCCGAGATGATCACGAGCCTCGTCGGTCATCAGGTCAGGTGACCATGCAGGCTCCATGACCACTTTGACTTCACACGAGGTAACTTCTTCGAGGCCTTCTGCTGCACCCTTGGTTCCGGCAACCAACTGTGGGCCGGCCGGACACATGGGGCTCGTCATCGTCATCTCGATGTTGACCTCGTGCTTGCCCTCTGCATCTTCCTCGCCAATGCTCACAACATAAATCAGCCCCAAATCAACGATGTTGACATAGAGTTCGGGGTCGATGACTTGTTTCAATGCTTCGCGAACCGTGTCTTCTGCGAGTGCCATGATGCGGACGTCCTGTGAATAGTGTGCTTGGGGTTGATAGATGAGAAATGAACTGCGTTGCTTGACCGAAAACGCGTCTGCGTTCAGACCTCAGTTGGTAGGATTGCTATGCAAATTCATTGGGCACAAGACACGACACTCATCCGCCAAGTGAAGCCGTGATCATGCCAAATGAGAAAAATCATTCGTATTCGCGTACTTGGCGAGCGATCGCTGCTGCAAGAGCTTCGCGAACACTCTCGATCGAAATCCGATCGAAAATCTGCTGGAAGAATCCACTGACGATCATTCGCGTGGCTTCTTTGCGAGTGAATCCCCGGCAGCGAGCGTAGAAAATCTGCTCCTCGTCGACTTTGGCCGTCGTGCTACCATGCGTGCATCGTACATCGTCCGCTTCGATCTCAAGCCCAGGGATTGAATCTGCCCGCGACGTGTTCGAGAGGACGAGGTTATCGTTTCGCTGGTAGCCATCGGTCTTTTGGGCATCCTTGTCTACCTTGATCATGCCCCGCCAAACCGTTCGGCTTTTGTCCTGTTGGGCTGCCTTGTAAAGGAAATCGCTCCGGCATCCCGGTGCTTTATGGTGCTGCAATGTGTGGTAGGCAATGTGTTGCCTTGCCTCCGTGAACATCACACCATTCACTTGGCTATTAGCTCCGGGGCCGACCAGGTCAACTGTTTGGTTGACCTTGGACAGCATGGAACCCATCGCAGCCAGCGTCCACTGGAGCGTCGCATCACGATCAACCGAAGCCTTCTGCTGGGCAAAGTTGTAGGTCTTGTGCCCCCACTCCTGCAGATTGACATACCGCAGATGTGAGCCGGGTTTCTGAATCAGTTCGACGGCACCCAAGTGCAGTCCCGCAGCGCTGGTTGAAGCACCGTTGCTCTCATGAAGGACGGTCGCTTCCGCACCATCTTCCAAAATGATCAGCGTGTGGGTGGTGTCTGTGCCACCTTCTGACAGGATGGAACCGATGTGAACAGGACGGTCCAGAACCACTCCGCGTGGGACGTAAAGAATTTGCCCTCCCGACCAGAATGCGGCGTGCAACGCAGAGAATTTGTCTTCGTCCGGGTCGAACGCGGTGAACAGGTGCTGTCGAACCAAATCGGGGTGTGTCTTGCACAAGCGTGAAAGGCTACCGAATACAACACCACGCTTGGCGGCAGACTCGTCGAGGCTTTCCCCGACTACTTTGCTGTCGACGGTTTCAATGCGTCCTGCAAGTTCAACATCTTGCAGCAGTTGGTGAACCTGCTCGCGGTCTGCCACGGTTGATTCGCCATGATCGGGACCGGTAGGAACACTGTACTTGCCAATCTGGAAGGCTCGAATGTCGGTGCGAATCCATTCTTCGTGGCGGCGTTCTGGCCACTGCATCGCCGAACCATGTTGCCATGCTTCCCGTCGCATCGCCAGCAACCAGTCAGGTTCGTCGCGTGATTCAATGAACGCATCGAATCCGGCCTGGTCGAAAGTCGTAAAAGTTGTTTGTGTCATGTTTCTTCAGTGTGTGCGCCGCAAAGTCGGTCTGGCAGTGGCGTCTTGGTAAAGCTCGAGATCTGCCACAGGTCGAAAACCGCGGTAGACCGAAACCTTGGGGAGGAATGTGGCCTGAGCCCCCAATGTCAGGAGCTCAGGTGAATGAATTGAGTCGCAGTGCCGTGGCTTCTGTGCCCGAATCTGATTCAGGCGATTCGATTTAGCCGACACTTCCTTCCATTTGCAATTGAATTAATCGGTTCATTTCAATTGCATACTCCATCGGCAATTCCTTGACCAACGGTTCGATGAATCCGTTGACGATCATTGTGCTTGCTTCTTGCTCGGTCAGTCCACGACTGAGGAGGTAGAACATTTGTTCTTCGCCAATCCTCGAGACACTCGCCTCGTGTCCGATTTGGACATCTTGTTCAGCGATTTCGATGTAGGGATAGGTATCGCTGCGGCTCTCCGGATCGAGAATCAGGGCGTCGCAAACCACGTTGTTCTTGCTGTTGTGGGCACCGGGCTCGACACGCACAAGACCGCGATAGCTGCTGCGTCCGCCGTTCTTGCTAATGCTCTTGCTGATGATCTGCCCCGTGGTGTTCGGAGCTTCATGAACAAGCTTGGCACCCGCATCCTGATGTTGTCCGGCGCTCGAGAACGCGATCGATAAGATCTCGCCCCGGGCACCTGGTTCCATCATGTGTACCGCGGGGTACTTCATGGTCAGTTTGCTGCCCAGGTTGCCGTCAACCCACTCCATCGTTGCATCACCATAGGCATACGCTCTTTTGGTCACGAGATTGTAGATGTTGTTTGCCCAGTTCTGGATCGTCGTGTAACGGCAACGAGCGTTCTTCTTGACGATGACCTCAACCACCGCGCTGTGCAAACTCTCGGTTGAGTACATTGGTGCGGTGCACCCCTCGACGTAGTGAATGCTTGCACCTTCATCGACAATGATCAGCGTTCGCTCAAATTGTCCCATACTTTCGGCGTTGATGCGGAAGTACGCCTGCAGCGGAAATTCAACGTGCACGCCTTTCGGAATGTAGATGAATGAACCACCCGACCAGACAGCACTGTTGAGTGCAGCAAACTTGTTGTCCTCCGGTGGGATGATTTTACCGAAGTACTCTCGCAGTAATTCGGGGTGTTCACGTACTGCGGTGTCCGTATCAGTGAAGATGACACCCTGCTTGGCGAGGTCTTCTTCAAGTGATCCGTAAATGACTTCACTCTCAAATTGCGCTTTCACGCCTGAGAGGAATTTCTTCTCTGCTTCAGGAATTCCAAGTTTATCGAAAGTGTCCTTGATTTCCTGCGGAACGTCATCCCAAGTTCGTCCCTGACCGTTGGTCGGCTTCAGGTAGTAAAAGATGTCCTGAAAGTCGATGTCGATATCGCCACCCCATTTTGGCATGGGGCGTGACTCAAAAATTTCTAATGATTTGAGTCGGAATTCACGCATCCAGTCCGGCTCATTTTTGATGTCCGAAATCTGATTCACAATATCGGCATTGATGCCCTTCTGCGCCTTGAAGACCCCTTGGGTCTCAGTGCGGAAATTGTATTTATTGATTTCACCCAGTTCGGCGGATTCAGTGATGTCAGTTGCCATGAGTATTTCCTATTTCTCTGTGTCGTGATCCCGTTTGATTCAGCAGTCTGTTTTTCGTTAAACAGCCGCTTCTTCTGCAAGCATTTCCTGGTTCGCCGCCTCGGCGTCCGGGTATGCCTTACGTATGCGGTCGTATCCGTGCTCGTGCAGTTCGTCTGCCAATTCACGGCCTCCCGTCTCAACCAGTCTTCCGCCCAGCATCACGTGGGTGAATTCTGGTGGATTGTGTTCCAGCAGTTTGTCATGGTGAGTGATGATGAGGAGGCCCATTTTTCCTTGGCCGATCTCAGCGATCGACTCACTGGCTAAGCGTACTGCGTCCGCGTCCAGTCCACTGTCGGTTTCGTCAAGCACCGCGAACTTTGGTTGTAACATGGCAAGTTGCAGGATTTCAGCCCGCTTCATCTCACCCCCTGAAAAGCCATCGTTGACGTAGCGGCGGGCGAATTCAACGTCCATTCTCAAGTGGGACATCTTGTCTTTCAGTTCTTTTCGGAACTCCCGCATGGGGATTAGTTCCTCACCTTCTTTGCGGTCAGGTCTGCGGACGTTGGTGGTAGCATGACGCAGGAAATCTGCCATCTTCACGCCTGGAATAGCCATCGGACGCTGAAATGCCATGAAGATTCCCTCTCGAGCACGCTCGTCAGGTTCCATTGCCAGCACATCTTTTCCGTCGAGTGAAATCTTACCGCTGGTGACCTCGTACCCCGGGTGCCCCATGATGGCCAACCCAAGCGTGCTTTTGCCGCTCCCGTTGGGCCCCATCAACGCGTGGGTTTCGCCGTGGTTGATCGTCAGATTGACTCCACGCAAAATCGGCTTCTCGCCAACGTTAACGTGCAGGTCTTCAATTTTAAGAACGTGTGTCATCTTGCTAATTCGAAATCTGAGATAGTGAAAGGGAGTGTGTTTCCGTGATCGCTGCAACTTGCAGCAATTTGCCGTGCAATGTTGGTGAGTCGCTGTTGGTAAGTCGCCAATGGTGACCCCTCGGGACCATGACTTGGCAGACTCAGTTATCTGGCTGTCGTGTATTCGGGTGGCAGTCCAGTTTTTTTCTTTGTGCCAGTTTCTCGTCTCGTCGTGCCGGTGTTTCGGTCGTAGGTGTCGTTTTGGGACAGCTGTCACTAGAAGAATCAGTCAACTCGATCTAGGTATCGTTCGCGAGTGGGGAACCCGTTTCCGTTTCAGTTGCGACCGACGCATCCGCTGTCAGCGTAACCGCAGAGAACTGACAACAATCATCACCATCCAAGCGACAACTGCTCAAATGAACGGGTTGCCCGAGAGCTTCGGAAATCATCTGTTCTTCAAGACGGCACATGGCCCGATCATCTGACACATCGGTAAGTGTTGGGAAGGGACACATGCCAATGTCCAGCACTGGCAACTCGCCGGCAGTCGTCACTTCCGCAACCATTTGTCTTGCGGACATGGCTTCGGACAGTTTTTGCATTCTTTCCTCGAAACTGTTCTCGGTTTGGTCCGCCTCGACTTGCAACGCGAACTGTCGCCCCAGCCGTGTGGCCACCGCTGAAACGAGCTTGTTTCGTATTGTTTCGTCTTCCAACGCAACAATCTCTCGCCACATGGCATCGGCCAAGTCGGCGGGATTCGCACCTGCGTCGCGGTGTCCGGTGACTGTCAATCGATAGCGGAACGTCGGACGTCCTCTGCCAGCAACAACCTTCTCGCGATCAATCAGGCCCAGTTCCAGCAATCTCTCGATCCGCTGACGGATGGCGGTTGCAGTCACCCCCAGAAGCTCGGTGAGTTCCCCAACTCCCCAAACTTCTCCACCACGCATGGCAGACAACAATTCCCGGTCGACCGAGCGGAGTGCGTTTGTATTGGCTTGTGAGGTCAAAGGGGTTTGGATTGAAGTTTGTGGAGGAAGTTCAGTTGATTTTCGCTTTTGCCCAAGGGATCCAGCCGGCGTATTTAGCAGGGGGGATTCCGACGCGGTGGCCAACCGGCAAGTTGTCCGAAACTATCGCTCGCCACTTGTTTGGATCTGTATTTCCGTGGGACCCCTCTGGCGGGGATTGATCGGCCCGCTTGGCTTAACGCCCATCGACTCTTGCCTGTGAATCATTGTAATATTACGGACGCGGTGATTTTTGACAACTGCTGGTGTGAAAAATAATTGTACCACGGCTCCTGGTCCGAACCGGTATCTTCGCGACTTTAGCGGGGAACCCCGTTTCGTCGGATTTGGGGCTTAGTGCCCCCCACTGCTAAAGCGACCGTTTGGCTGATACGATCCAGCATCGAACGCTCGGACCGCCTTGTTGCGAATTTCAGCCGTTCGTCAGCTTTTTTCTCCTTTCCTTCGTATCAAGCGTCACTCTGAGTCTCCCAATGAAAGCAGTTGCGGTAACGCCCGGCACGCCAAATAGTGTTCATCTGGAAGAGATTGACAAGCCAACTCTGGACGTGGTCCCTGATGGTTTGGGGGTCCTTGTACGCGTTTTGAAAGTCGGTGTCGACGCGACGGATCGTGAAATCAATGATGCGCTTTACGGGAACGCCCCCGATGGTGATGGGCATTTGGTGATTGGGCACGAGTCGTTTGGCGTGGTTGAGGCGGTTGGAGAAAACGTCAAACGCGTCAAGGTTGGCGATTATGTGACTGCGACAGTTCGTCGCCCCGGAGGGTCGATTTATGACCTGATCGGGACGAACGATATGACCAGTGAGGAAGAGTACTACGAGCGAGGGATCAATCTGCGTCATGGTTATTTGACGGAGTACTTTGTCGATGAAGAAGAGTACATCGTTCGAGTGCCACTGGGTCTGAAACATCTGCACGTTCTGATGGAGCCGATGAGTTGCGCCGCCAAGGCGGTTCATCAGGCTTACGAGGCACAGCAGCGGATGAAAGTTTGGAGACCTCAGGTCGCATACGTATTGGGAGCAGGGCAGATTGGTCTTCTGACCACCTTGGTGTTGAAGCTGAGGGGGCTCGAAGTTTACACACTGGCTCGGGGCGAGGCTCCTAATCTCAAAAGCGAGATTGTGAGCGGTTTGGAGGCGACTTACGTCAGCACCCGCGAAACCTCATGGGACGATCTTGTTGCACAGACTGGAAAGCCTGACTTGATCGTGGATGCGACCGGAAGCAGTCGACTTGCATTTGAAGCAATGGAGCATCTGGGACTCAATGGAGTTCTTGTCTGGACAGGGATCACCGGTGGTGACAACAAAAGTGAGGTTCCTGCCGACAAAATCAATCTGCAGTGGGTCCTTGGAAACAAATTGTTGTTGGGCAGCGTGAATGCAAATCGTCATCATTTTGAAATGGGGATCAAGGATTTGGCGCTCGGCGAAATGATGTATCCCGGAGTACTGGAACGCATCCTGACCAACCCCGTTGACGGCCTAGAAAATTTTGCCGAAATGATGCGACTGCTGGTCGAAGAAAAGGATGCCTTGAAGGTCTATGTGAACGTAGCAGACGAGTAGCAGACGCAGGTCCTTCTAGCAGCGATTCACATCCGTATGTATTGCATGCCGGTGATGAACCTGGTTCAGTCGCGTGGACAGGATATAGTCGATTGGCGGCGGAAACGCGTCTGTGTGCTGTGCCTGTGTCGGTTTTGACTCCTGTTTCGGTCTTGACTGTAGGCAGTGCGCGTTTCGGTCTCGACGGCACACCAACTTCGACCCCGCCTGTACGGTCCCCATCAGGCTCATTCGGGGCTCTACCCCTCGCTTCCCACTTTGGGTTCGTGGCTTGTTGCGAGTTCCTGGTGGATTTGCTGCAGTTGCTCAATCGCGTTTCGCATCGCGACGTGATCGATTTCGTGGACGTCAATCGGGTCCCCGACGCCGCGGAGCATGGTGATCGTCAAACGGCCTCCCAAATGTTGCCTGAACTCTTCCAAACCGTGCATCAAACGCTCGGTGGGGGTCAATTCTTCATGCCACAATGGGATGCCCAGTCGAGTCAAGCATTTGCAAACAGCTCGCATGTCCTGCTCGGGAAAACCGAACTTCAGTGAGGAGTAAATTGTGTCAATCGCGACCCCAATGGCCACTGCTTCGCCATGACGGATCTGATAATGGGTCAGTGGTTCAAGTCGGTGTGCTGACCAATGGCCGAAGTCCAATGGGCGAGCTTCCAGCATTTCGAATGGATCACCTCCGTGGGTGATGTGCTTCAGGTGCAGCAGGCACGACTGGTGCACAGCTCGCTTAGAAGCAACAGCTTCTCGTTCCCGGATGGCGTCAGCATTTTCGCATAGCCACGAGAATTCTGCCTCACTTTTCAGCAGTGAGACTTTGACCGCTTCACTGAATCCGCATCTGAAATCACGATCGGGCAACGTCTGCAGCAGGTTCGCATCGTTGATCACCGCCCACGGGACGGCAAAGGTACCGATCCAATTCTTCTTTTCGAAGTGATTGATTGCGTTTTTGACGCCAACTCCCGAATCAGCTTGTGCCAGTGTTGTGGTCGGCAGGCGAATCAGTCGGACGCCGCGGTGGGCCACAGCGGCTGCGTAGCCAACGGCATCCAGCATGGCGCCGCCGCCGATGGCGACAATGTAACTGCGGCGATCCAGGTTCAGCTGATTGATCTGCTGCAGAATCAGTTCAACCGTCTTCGATGAATTCTTGACGCCTTCCCCACCGTCAACAAGAACCGGTGCGTGAACCAGGTCGATGGCATTCGCCTGTCCAAGCTGCTCCGCAATACGGCCGGTGGGTTCGGCCAATGAACGTTCCGCAATCAGCAAAACCTTGGCATTTTCCCCATCGCCAGCTTCAATGACCGACAACAATTGGGGAAGGTCTTTCCGTGACACGTCATCAGTGACTCGTAGGCGATGCACAAATGGCACCGAAAACTGGATGTCGAGTGAGGTTTCGGGCGGGTCGGGCATGGGTAAAGGGAGCTGCTGTGGGTCGCTTGCGTCGTTAGATAAATGCAGTGTTAGCTGGGGTCGGATTGGCGCTGGAGGCGGGGATAGGTCGTCGTTGAGTTGCGTTTTCGTGACTACCGCGAGGTTTTCATGAAAACCGAAATCAGTGAAACCGAAATCAGTGAAACCGAAATCAGTGAAACCGAAATCAGTGAAACCGAGTGTCATGCGAATCTGTTGGGCGGCTTGCTCATGGCTTCACGTCTTCCCAGCCTCTCCACAACCACTTCAGGGAATCGGGAAAGATGGTG
>Ga0315315_10001456_pt1 | contig 21662 bp, 24 predicted proteins | sample M140m3416metaG_FD_203699 | JGI IMG/M metagenome (GOLD analysis project Ga0315315, IMG submission 203699) | Ammonia-oxidizing marine archaeal communities from Monterey Bay, California, United States - M1 40m 3416 | ecosystem: Environmental > Aquatic > Marine > Intertidal zone | place: USA...
AAAATGATGAAGAAAATGATGAAGAAAATGATGAAGAAAATGATGAAGAAAATGATGAAGAAAATGATGAAGAAAATGATGAAGAAAATGATGAAGAAAATGATGAAGAAAATGATGAAGAAAATGAAGAAAATGATGAAGAAAATTCAAACAATATGACAGACGACCATCAATATAATCAATTATTCAATACAATAGGATTTATTAATAATCCAATAGAAAATTTATATAGACCACCAAGAAGAACTTTAATTAACCAAAGAAGATTTGTTAATCAAGTTATGAATATTGAAAATCAATTTTTAGAAAATAGAATAATGCAAAATGCTATTATGGCTAGTATTTATGAACAAAATGTTACAAGTAGTGAAGAAGATACAGAACCGTTTCATGACAACGATATGATTCTTGAAGAATTTGATGATGTTGTTTAAATATCATCCCAATCAAACTCTTCCTCGTCCTTTTTAAATAAATCTTTACCTGATTTATCACTAGATTTAACTTCTTCTTGTGTAGTATCCAAACTTGTTTCATTTGTAAATTCAAATGGTAAATCATTACCTACTTCTTTTTTAGCATTGTCATCAAGTAAAGCATATACTTCTGGTTTTGCCAAAAGTTCTTTTTTAGAACTTTCATGATAAACTTCTAAAATGTCCGCTTTTTCTTTCTTTTTTGGATTTATTACCGCGCCAATACTAACACTTCTTAATCCAGCTAATACAAAACAACCAGTTCTAATTGTATTATCTCTTTTATTTCTACCACGAAATTTTCCACGGATAACCAACGTTCTTTCTTTCCCATCCGTACACCTAATTACAGCATGTCCCCCGCCACTAATAGCTGTAACACGTCCAATAATTTCACCTTCTACTGTCGGTACACGTAATCTTCTACTTTTATAACCCCCATTAGGGGCTACATTCTTACTTGCCATTTTCTTATGACCGCTTCCTCCTTTCTTATTTTTAACCATAGTTATTATAATTCAATATAATAAAAAATTTATTAATTTCAATTTTAGTAGTTTAGTTTTATCCTTATATTCTTTGTTAGCTTTTTATCAAATATAGAATTTATCCACTTTTTTATAGCAACATTTTCCATTTTACAAATACTTTTTTCTTGAACGTCACAGCTTTGTTCGTCTGGTTCATAGCCATATTCTTCATAAAATTCTTCATATTCCTCTTCATCTTTAAAGTCGATTGTTTGTTTTTTATTATTTACTTTTATATCATATTTATCAAATCTACTTTTCCATAATGGACTTTTATAAGCATAATATTCCCAATGATACCAAAATATATGATCTATGTCTTTATTTTGTCTTGATAAATTAAAACATCCTATGTTTTTAGATATTCCATAAATACGCCTTTTTGATAAGGTTTTATAATTATAACTAATATTTTCTTCTTTTCCATCATTTCTACAACTTTCATCTGTTTTTAAAATATTTGTTACTTCTTTATTTAAAATCATTTTGTAATATACCTTTTTCTTTGGAGTTATTTTTAAACTTTTTATTATTTTTGCTAATAGATAATGATAATTATCGTGATAAATATCATTATATTGAATATTTTTAGTTAAACTTTTATTTACTAATTCCAGTTTTCGATTATCATCTTTGATGCGCTTCAAATAATACGCTATTGCTACTTTCTTTTTTTGTTTCATAGCCTTTATAAATAATATCTCTTCTTTATATTGAATTGTATCTATTACATCACTCGTTAATATATCAGTATTTCTATCATTATAATATGTTCTTAGTAACAATATAGTATGACATTTATTCAATCTAAATAAATTTTTTACAACCCATAAAACACAACGGATATTTTTTGTTTCTTTCCATTTCAAATATTTATTAGTTATTTTTTCTTCCATTTTTGGATTTTTTATATAATAGTAATCATAGTATATTTTCCATAAAAGTTCAAAGCTTTTATCTTCATAACCACTCTTGTAATATTCATAAAACCAATAATAACATTCTTCTATATTTTCTTGTTTTAGCAAACATTCCATAAATGTTAATACAACTTCGTCCGCACTATACAGATACCTTGTAAAAACTATTGTCATTTTTATTTACATTATGTATATAAAATAATGGTTCAATTTTATTTTCTTAATATAAATTTAATGACTTGATTAACGTTCAGAAAAATATGGATGAAAACAGGTCAACTATTTACTCTTATTTTAAAAAGAGCTAATAGAACATATAGAAGAAACCCAAAAAAAAATAATTTAATATAATATAAATGAAAAAAAAATCCAAACTCCAAAGACGAAGGACTCGTAAAAAAAGAGGAGCTGACTATTCTGCATTAGCAAAAAAAACTATTCGACGAAATGCTGAAAATCAAAAAAAAAAATTTCAAACAAAATTTAATGCAAAAGTAAGAGAAACGAATGATATGACCCCTTTTCAATTAATGCTAAAAAGACCTAAGAGGTTATCTCTAGGACAAGTAAAGACTGGTAAGAACATACCTTATCCCATGGGAGGAGGTAAAAGACGCAGTAGAAAAAGAAAGAGAAAATCACGCAGAAAACGTCGCAGAACTAAAATAATTTACTAGCTAACGATTTACGTCTTTGTACTCTCATGGTCTTAGTTTCAAGTAAATTATTCTTTTTATCCTTTACTATTTCCGCTTCTACATTTTTTTTATTATCAATAAAAGAACCTGTTAGCTCTTCAAATGTTTTCACATTATTAATATTTTTTTGATATAAAAATGTATTAAATGTATGCATAGTTTCTATCAAAGATAACCTTTTATCCGGATTTGGATCTATATTTTGTAATAATAATTTACTCAAGAATATTATAAATTTATTGTCTATAAAACCATTAATATTTATATAATATAAAAATTTCAGATACATTATTGATAATGAATAATTATCAAAGGTTTTCCAATATTTAAGTATTTTTTTTACTCTTTCATCAAAACTTAATTCATTATACATTTCTAATTGTCGCATACATTTTTCTTTGTATTTTTTTAAAAAGTTTGGAGAGAAGTTCCTTTGTAATGCCTTATTGTTATCGACATATGTTTCAGCAATATCATTTAATTCACCGCTAGTGGGCTCCTTATTTTTTTTTATCAAGTAACATAAATAATGAGTCTCTAACGGCCATATATAATATTCAGGAGCATATACATAAAATATGCTTTTTAATTTATCATTTGTTATTGTTTGCATATTTACTGATAATCCAAAATCTATCAATAAGGGAATCTCTTTATTAACATTATAAAGAATATTTGTACCTTTCAAATCATAATGAACTATAAATTTACTTTCTAACATAGTCAAAGATTTCAATAAATGATTAAAACTTAATATTATATTACTTACAAGTTGAACACTATTTTTTTGATTTACAAGATAGTCCATAAAATCTTCACCTTCTATATATTGCGATTTCATTACAACATAATCCTTTGTTTTACTTTTTTTAAATATACTACATTTATCTTTTTCATTATCTTCAATATTAGCTATATCTATTTCACAATATTTTAAGACAGGGACAAAATGATCTTCAAACCCACTTAACTCTTCTAATTTTTTACCTATTTTTATCTCATTTCTAGCACTTGAATCATATCTTTGAATTTTACTAACATATTTTTTATTTTTCATTGATGTTCCATTACAATTAATACCAGGACTGAATACACAACCATATCCCCCCTCTGCTAATAATTTACCCCCAGAAAAAAGTTTTTTACTTGATTTTTCTAATTTAGGTTCATACATATATAAATATAAGATATATTTTAACTATTCTTCATCGCAATAAAATATCTATTTTTATATGTTTTCTTAAACTTTGCCTGGATCTCCTCATTTGTAAAATTATATGATTCTAATCTTAATTTTTCCAACCTTAATATATCAGTATTTAATCCATCATCCATAAAATTTATATATCCTTCTGATGGTTTTATTTCACGTCTAATAGTTACATTATTAATGTGATTGTCAATAGCATCCTTGAATTCAGGATTTACACTGACATAATTGCGGCGTTTTTTTACTTCTTTTTTCTTATTAGATTTATTTTTAAAATAATATCGCGCACTTTTATACATTTTTGCAACTCCATTTCCCGTATAACCCATTTTAGACAATCTATCACACTCATCCTTAATTATTTTTTTATTTTCATCACACCAAATTTCCCAATTATCCTTGAAATTTACCGGTTCATCAAATTTATGAATCCTTGAATATTCTTTTAAATTACCAAGAAAATCATTCGAAAATTTATAACGATATGTTTTGATGGTATTTTTGGTATTGTCTAAACTCATTATTTGAATTAATAAATATAATTGTTTTTGTTTTCAATTTTCAAAAATTAACAATTATATATATATATATATGCCTGTATCTAAGATAAATAAAATGGTCTTTCTTGATAAATTTAAAAAATGTTATCAAAATATATTTATTATATCTAATCCCCCCAATGATGTTAGTATGAATAACATTACACAAATTATATCTTTGAATACACTTTCTCCTTTTAAAACATTTTCTCATTGTGGTGATAACACAGGATGTGCCAAAACATTTATAAATAAAATAACCAATAAAATATTACAAGAGAAAGAGATTGATATATTATTTTCACAACTTATTGATGCTGGTTATACTATTGAATATGAAATGACAAAATTAGTCAAAGATAAAAATTTAATTTGTTTTATTTCTAAAAATTGATATTAATATATTATTATTTATTAGTATTATAAAATGCCCTATTCACAAGAAACAACGGATAAATATTTACAATCTCTCAATGATACAGAGAAAATAGCTATTAAAATTGCAAAGGAAGATTTAGGTTCTTCTTTCGATATTGAAAAAAGTATTGGATTTTTGAATTGGATAAATAAAAATAAAGTATAACCTTATATTAATATGAATCCTCAAGATAGTAACGAATTAGTGGAAAAGCGAAATATTGGAAAAGCAATAGAACAGCATAGTGGGGAAGAGAAAAACGATAAATCATTAAATGCTTCTTATACTGAATTTGTAAACTCTGAAACCATTCCTGAAGCTATGATACGAGCGGCTGAGAACGTACCAGAAGGACTTATTAAAAGTTTAGCCTGGAAATATGTAAAAACTATTAACAGTATTTTAAGCAAAACACTTTTTTATTTGGGTATTGAACTTGGTTCAAGTAATGATGATATTGTTGCCAAAGCAAAAGAAGCAACCGATAAAGTTTTATTATTAACAAGAATTCTTGTCAAAGTATTAGAGCATCCTGAAGTAAAAGAAAACGTAAGACAACTTGCCATAGACTTAAATGATGCTGTTTTAAAACCATTTTTAAAGGTTGCTTTAATTACAGTAGATGAAATGTCTCCTCAAATTGATCTAGCAAGTGAAAAGCTTAAAGATAGAGTTCATTCTGGTATTAGAAAATTAACTGATGCAACAGGAAATGGATTTTTATCTGGAGTAGGAACTGTTCCTTTTGTAGGTAATACATTAAATGCTACTAAACTTTTAGCAAATACAGCTCTAGGTGTCCAGGGTATTGTAGATGAATCTGTTGGAGCAATATTAGACCAATCATTACAAACATTAATTATTTTACAAAAAGTTGGGGGTCCTGGTGTAGGAGCACTTGATAGTTGGATTAATTTTGTTATAAACGCAAATAATGCTATGACAAATTTTAAAAATCAATATGATAAAATATCTTCGACTATGAATTCTCAAAAGTTTAATCCTGACCCTTTGAAATCAAGAGATGTATTAGAGGAAAAAGCAAGAGCCAAGATTGCTTCTCAAAATACACCAACAGCTATTACTATTAATGAGACAGTAATTGATAAAAAAACACCTATAGTTAAAGACGCTCCAGTAGTTAAAGACGCTCCAGTAGTTAAAGCTGCTCCAGTAGTTAAAGCTGCTCCAGTAGTTAATGCCTCTGCTAATCCTCAAAGTGCTCCCACTAAACCAATTAAAGGGGGGAGAAAAAAAAGAAGAAAAAACACTAGAAAAAGGAACCATAAAAAAAGAACTAAAAAATACCGCAAAAAATCAAGAAGAAGAAAATAAATTATAATTATAGTTAATTACAATTTATTTATTAAACATCGTTTTCCAAGATGAAAAATCCATCTTTTTGGTTGTATCTACCTTCTTTTTTGGTTTTAATAAAATTTCAAAATCACTTATTTTACCACAATTTTTATACTTATTCGCATGACGTGCCACTTTTTCCCCTTTTTTCTTTGGTTGCATCTGTTGATTTGGTTTAAATTTTACAAATAAATCGTCGTCACTATCTGGATCTTCCTCTTTATCTTCTGCTTTCATCTTTGCCTTCTCCTCCTCCTCCTTTTCTCTCTCAATTTGTCGTTTAATATCTTCCTGTCTATCAATATACAAACTAGTACAATTAAAAACATTTACATACTTTCTTGCTACTGTTTCCAAATATTTATAAGTTACTTGTTTATTATCACCCCACCAATCAAATCCTTCATTTTCTCTATTGTATTTCATAAAAACAGAACCATCTGGTGTTTCTTCAAAGACGCTATTTTTTTCAGTATCTAGATCTTTATTTTCATCTAATTCTTTGTCAATTGGATATTTTTCTTCATATAAAATTTCTTTTATCTCTTCCTCATCCTTCTCCTCCTCTTCCTCAATCTCCAAATAGTTTTCTATTGCTTTCACATAAGGCATATACACAAATTTTGCTACAATCCAACTTGAAAATAAAATAGTAAAAGGCACAAAACCAAGTAAAAAAAAGAATGGTAATAAAAAATTATTTTCCATACAGCCTCCACACACATCTGCCTTGGTATTAAACGCATAAATATAATCGTTACAAATTTGCTCTTTAGTCATGTATAAATTATTCTGTTGCTTCATTTTTAAGTTCTTTATATAACATTTTTCTTCGCAAATCAAATAAATCCTTGACCTCTTTTTGTAGGTCTAAAACCTTAATTCGTTGATATGATTTATTTTCATTATTTGGATGTAAACAAACCAAGTACATATCCTTTATTTTCTCTCCATAATTCTTTTCCAAAAGTGCTTTATATGTATTTAATTGTAAGCAATAATGATAATAATTACAGTCTGGTAGATGTTTAATACAATCTGTTAATGCTGATTGCCATCTATTATCTTTATTGATTCCTTTGCTTCTTTTCCAATCATAAATATCAAGAGTTCCATCAGGATTGCGATATATCATATCTATTGAACCAGCAAACTTTAATTCGGTATCCCAAATCATCCACTCCGTTCTGTATGGTTCTTTGTCTCCACCTACCTCTTCTTCAAATTTTTCAAAATATTTCCATTCAACACATTCATCTTCTACTTCCACTTCCATGTCATTATAGTAACATTCGATATCATAATGCATTTTCGTTCCTGCCGTTGAAGCAGCAATACCATTATCTTTCCACATTTTTTTTATCTCATTTTTGCTCATACCCCAATATTTATTAGCTGGACCCCAGTTACGACCCATCATCATCTTGTCTATAATCTTATCAGCGTCAAAATGACTAAAATGTGAATGATTCCATCTTGTAACTGACATGAAATCACTATCACCGTCGATGGTATAAATATGTGGACCCTCGTCAAAGGTGATACATTTATCACGAGGGTGTTGATTTTTTTCAGCCAAGTATGTTGGAGGTTCCATTTTGTAATAATAGTAATTAATATTATTATATTCAATTTTATGTTGTGTAGGGTGGTACAATTCCAATAGCTCTAAGATATTTTATTAAGTTTAACAAGTTGTTAGATATGTCGATCACTCCCCAACCTTGACCCTGGTTGTTGTCTGATATATCAGCCGTGGCGGCGCCTGTATGATAAAAGTGAGAAGCACTAATATCAACACAGCTAATATCAGTAGCACTAATATCTTTAAATCTACTAGACCCTATTGTTGTATTTACGTTACCTATAAAATTTCCACCGGTGGTAAAGAAATTAACAGCACTAATATCATTGAAACTGGCATCGTGACCGCTTATGTCTCCTGTAGAACTTTTTATAAATAAATTAGTCCCAGATACATTTCCCACGACATCACCTATAAAATTTCCACCTGTGGTAAAGAAATTAACAGCACTAATATCATTGAAGGATGCATCTTGACCACTTATGTCTCCTGTAGAACTGTTTATAAATAAATTAGTCCCAGATACATTTCCGATTACATCACCTATAAAATTTCCACCTGTGGTAAAGAAATTAACAGCACTAATATCATTGAAACTGGCATCGTGACCGCTTATGTCTCCTGTAGAACTTTTTATAAATAAATTAGTCCCAGATACATTTCCCATGACATCACCTATAAAATTTCCACCTGTGGTAAAGAAATTAACAGCACTAATATCATTGAAGGATGCATCTTGACCACTTATGTCTCCTGTAGAACTGTTTATAAATAAATTAGTCCCAGATACATCACCCGCAAATGTTCTCGATGTTACTGTTTGAGTTTTACATGTATAAGTAAAAGTATTAGTTCCAGAACAATCTTGAAACCCACCGGTCGTGGCCGCAAATATAATAGGTCTAGGAGTAGTATCTTCCGATGTATATTGATATACTTTTAGTTTTGTGGCACTTGTCTCCACACCACTACCACCACCTCCAGTTAATTGAGTTTCCACCCAGGATTTCGTTACCGCATCTTGTTCGGATTCGGGGTCAGAAAGATTGGTAATTTTATTGGAATTCATGTTTAATCCATTACAACTTAAATCACCAGTAAAATATCCATTTACAGCACTAATATCAACACAACTAATATCATTAGCACTAATATCATTAAAATTACTAGTTCCTATAGCTATGTTTATATTTCCAACAAAATTTCCATCCGTGGTAAAGAAATTTACAGCACTAATATCATTAAAACTAGAATCGTGACCGCTTATATCATTTGCTATAATATTATTGGCAAAAATATGATTAGTTGATATATTAGAACCATCCACAGTTAAGTCACCGAATATATGCGTATTACCGCTCATATCAATAGTAAATACATTTCCGGTCATTTCTTTTGTACCAAAAGCAAGGCGAACATTTGATATATCTTTATTTATTTTAGCCTTACTTCCTAATAAAATATACGATGAGTTTGGATTTTGTTCAAATGCCACATATGAACAATCTAAAGTGTTTTTATATCCAGCGATAAAAGCGTTATTAAGAGAAACATCATATGCTTTAATTTCATTTTCACTTCCTTGTATAAAACAATTACTTCCTGAATATTTGTAATAAGCATGGTCGTCAAACACGTTACCTATTTTATTCTTTTTTCCAAAAATTACATTTAAATTTCCATAATTAATATTGCCCGTGCCTTGTACTAAAGAATTTTGACTATTATATAAATTATTAGTGCTACCCAAAACAACATTTTCCTTGCCTTCAGGAACTGTTTTTTCTGTATTATCTATTTTATTACCAGTACCAAACATAATGGAAAACGGAGACCCCGATAAATCATTATTAGCGCCAAATACTAAGTTACTTCCAGAAATATCTATTATGCTGGTCTTGTCGGTTTCTAAATCAGGATTAATACTAATAATAGAATTTGGAGTGTCTATTTGTGAAAAATTTGAACCACCAATTATAATTGTATTGCTACAATCATAAATATTTCCAATTTTACCTCCATCTGTCTGACCATCGTGATCACTATCTTTTGTCAATAGAATAATAGAATTTGTAGCAGCTGTAGGTCTAAACGATTTTGTATCAATATGATTATAACCTTGTAATGTAGGAACTTTGTCAACAGATTGGACATCTATTAAACCATAACCAAATCTCTCCGTTTCAACAGTTAATGATGACGGAGCACCTATTAATAATTGTTTTTGGGCTAATATTATACCACCGCTGTTATCTGTAAAATGAGATTCGGCGTTTAGTGTTGGACTAATTACTTTTAAATAATCACCGGATGGTGTTATTACTGCTAAATTACCATCTCTTATTGTAACAGCATTATCAGACCGAGGGTTTGACGCCGGATTCCAGGTATCTCCACTAAATATAACAGGAGTACCTCCGTACGTGTTTCCGGTGTTCTTTGCTACTATAAAGGAATCTGTCCCAGTTCCACATATATCAAAAGAAGAACCGGTACCGACACCACCTCCACCACCCCCACCCGTTATTTGAACTAAGGTACCTGCATTATTTTTAAACCAAAGTCCTTCAATTCCGCCGTCATCACTCGTTAAAAATAATGAGCCACGAGGTACATCCCCAGTGTTCGGCGTTGTCCAACTTGAAGCCGGCGGAACGGTGGGATCGTTCACATTCGGACTATCGTAAAAATTAATATATCCATCTGTTCTTATGCTGCCTCTTACATCTAAAACTATATCTCTCTTTTTTGTTGAGATTGGTGAGTACCCACCCGGTTTTCCCCTAGAATTTCCACCAATTGTAGTAACATTTTCATTTGATAAAATAATTTTTCCTGTATTTGTTGTATCATTCATACTAAAATCACTCGTGGAAGACATGATTTGTATTCCTTTTGTTGGGTTACCATCTAATGTTGTTATATCAGAATTTAAAACAATTCCTGTAAAACTGTTTCCAGTACCACTTTCATCAAGAGCAATAGCTGATAACTGTCCAGGTTTATTTGCATTAAACTCTCCAGAATCAGTATTATTACCTAATGATAATCTACTAAATGGTTTATCTGTTCCGACCCCCAATACTATATTTTCACCACATATATCAAATGTATAACCTTTCGTCGGGATTCCAGATACATCATATATGGAGTTCAATTTACCAGTTTCATAATTTAATTTATTATGTGTGACATTTCTATATTGACTCATATTTCCTGAGTTTTTACCTATTAATTTCCAATTTGTCGACATATATATATTATTCATTATTAATTAATTGATAATTACCCCATAATATATAGGACATAATACATAATACATAGGACATAATATATAGGACATAATACATAGGACATAATTATATTCATTACATAGTTGTAGGCAATTATAAATATATGTAAAAAAATAAAAATAAAAGTATAGAATCGTAAATTTGAACTTATGCATCCAAAAAATATTTGATATTATGGAAAGTTGTGGAAAATTATTTAGTTTCAAAAAGGACAAATAAGCTATATAAGCAGTATTCTATAATATTTAAGGCAATATTAAAGAAATAATTAAAGTATAGTTTTCAATAGGTCTTGAGGTAATAATCTTTGTGTAGTTTTTTTTTTAGATGGAGTTTTCTTTCTAGGTTTTGTTCTAGTTTTCTTTATAGTTTTCTTTATAGTTTTCTTTCTAGGTTTTGTTCTAGGTTTTGTTTTGGTCTTCTTTTTAGAAGGTGTTTTCTTTTTATCTCTTTTCCTGACAGTATAATGAATTTTTTTCCTTTTTCTACTAGGTGTTTTTATTTTTATTCTTTTGTTCTTTTTCTTAACTAAATTTTTTATTTTAATATTTAAATCTTCATTGCTTTTAGGTTTATTGAATAACTCTTCGATATCATTTTCATCCGCTTCGATATAATAAATGTCATCATTATCATTTAATACCATTTTTCCTTTATTACCATCATACATAGCTTGGTATTCTTTTTTATTAATTTGTCCGTTATCGTTAGTCATTTGAATACCCTTAGTAAACATTATTGTATTTCCACCGTTCATCATATATTTATTTTATATTATTATTTATAATATGGATACTCTACAAGATATTTTGCCTGTGCCTAAATTTAATATATTAAAATTTGTAAAATTAAGAAGAGAAAGAGTTGAAAAGAAAAAGAACAAAAAGGTTTTTAAATATTTAGATCAATTATATGATAAAAACGACACATTTTTAAGTGAATATTTCGAAGAAAAATAAATACATAATGTATAATGTCCATTATGTATGGTAGTAATGTAAATAATAAGGGTAAAATAGAAAAAAATAAGAAAATAAAAGAAGGGGATTGTCTATTTCCATTTATGTATAAATGGAAAACTCACGATAAGTGTTTTGTAACACCTAAAGGTAATATTTGTGCTACAGAGATATCTTTACCTAGACGCACTTTAAAAAAGAAAGGGTATTGTATAAAAAAAAGAACTAAAAAAAAGGCACGCAAAAAAATAGATAAAAGTAAGGTTAAAAAAAAAGGGACATTTACTTTGAAAAAAGTAAATAAACGAAAAATAGATAAACGAAAAATTAATAAAAAAAAAACAATCAAGAAGTTAAAAAAAAAATTGAAGTTAAAATCTAAAATTGAAAATAAAAATACAGTTAAAAATAAGTCATTAGATATAACCATGACTTATAATACCAAGTTTGTTAAAGTATTAGAACAATTAGAATCACTTATGATGAAAAAAGGAGAGCATTTTAGAGCAAGAGCATATACAAAAGCTAAAGAATCCATTATATTATTTAAAGAACCTATTACCGATGTTGATCAAATAAAGGATGAGAAAGGTATAGGTAATACCATACTTACAAAACTTCAAGAGTATGTTGACACAGGTACATTAGCTGTATTAGAAAAGGCAAAGACAAACCCTATGTTTATATTTACAGAAGTATATGGAATTGGTCCAAAAAAGGCAAGTGAATTGGTTAAAAAATATAATGTAAAAACAATAGTTGAATTAAGAAAAAGACAAGATGAACTGTTGAATGACGTCCAAAAGAAAGGGTTGAAATATTATGAAGATATTCTTAAAAGAATTCCAAGAAAGGAGATTGATCTTTATGAAAAGGAGTTGAAGAAAATATTTGATAGCGTAAAAAATAAAGATAGTAGCTTTCAAATAATGGGTTCATATAGAAGAGGGTCAAGTGATTCAGGAGATATCGATATTTGTATCAGCGACCCTGGCGATGATGTAGAATTATTCAATAGATTTATTGATGCCCTTATTGAAAAAAAAATGCTTATTGAGGTCTTATCTAGAGGTAATACAAAAAGTTTGGGAGTAAGTCGTTTGGGTAAAAAACCTGCCAGGCGTATTGATTTTATGTTTGCTAAACACAAAGAGTTAGCCTTTGCTTTATTGTATTTTACTGGAAGTAAAGAATTTAATACTGTAATGCGAAAAAGAGCGTTGGATTTGAGTTACTCCATGAACGAACACGGCTTATATAAAATGACAAATGGAAAGAAAGGATTGAAATTAGATATACATTTTCCTAGTGAAGAATCAGTATTTAAATTCTTAGGTATGGTATATAAGGGTCCAACAGAGAGAAAGAATGGAAATGCTGTACAATTATTGACTGATAAACAGTCGTTGAAAACATTTTGGCAGGAAGATTATGCGTGCGAAACAAAAAAAACTATTAAGACTAAAATCAACAAAAATAAAATTAAAAAAAAGACACTAAAAAAAAAGCACTCTGGGAGTGAAATTAGAAAAGGAAAACGATTAATAAAGGAATTCTTACAATTTGGACAATCACAATTAGAGGAATTAAATGAAAATGATTTAAGTTCTATGATTAGGGCAGCAAATAAAGGTTATTACGCAAATAATAAATCTATAATGAGTGACGAAGAGTATGACATTTTAAAAGAATTTATTGAAGAAAAACATCCAGATAATGAAGCTATTCAGGAAGGACATACTACATCTAGTGTATCTGTTGAGAAAAATAAAATAAAGCTTCCTTTTGAAATGTGGTCTATGAATAAATTCAAAAAAGAAAAACAGATCAACTGTTGGTTAAAAGATTATAAAGGTCCATTTATTATTAGTGCCAAAGTGGATGGTGTTTCTGCAGGTTATAGTACTATGGGTGAAAAGCCTTTATTATTTACAAGAGGAAATGGAAAGATAGGACAAGATATTAGTTATGCTATTGAATTTCTGGGATTGCCAACAGAAAAAGGTATTGAAATTAGAGGGGAACTTTTAATGAAAAAAGATGTATTTGAAACTAATTGGAGTGATAAGTTTGCAAATGTTAGAAATATGATTGCTGGAACAGCTAACTCCAAAGAATCACTTCCAGAAAGATGGGCTGATATTGATTTTGTTTGTTATGAAGTTGTTACACCACAATTGACTCCAAGTGACCAATTTAAATTAATTAAAAAACATAATATTATATCTGTTATCCAAAAGCCAACGAAAAAAATTAATAAAACAGTTTTATCAAAGTATTTGATAGACTGGCGTGAAAATTATGAGTATGATATTGATGGTATTATTGTAGCAGATGATAAAACATATCCTAGAACTAGTAAAAATCCAAAACACGCTTTTGCTTTTAAAACTGTATTATCCGATCAAATTGTTGAATCAAAAGTAGTAGATGTTATTTGGTCTCCAAGTAAAGATGGTTATTTAAAACCAAAGGTTCAAATTCAACCAGTAAAGTTGGGAGGAGCTGTTATTCAGTTTGCGACTCTTCATAACGCTGAATTTGTAATAAAAAATAAAATTGGAATAGGTGCCTTAGTTCAAATTATAAGAAGTGGTGATGTTATTCCAAAAGTAGAAAAAGTAGTTAAACCAGCAAAAACTATTAAAATGCCTACAACTAAATATAAATATAAATGGAATTCTACAAAAAAAGATTTGGTTTTAATTGATGCCGAACAAAATGAGATAGTTATAATGAAAACAATTGATGATTTCTTTAATAAATTAGATGTTGTAGGCTTAGGTAGAGGAAATATTCAAAGAATTATAACTGCTGGTTATAAAACTATCCCTCAAATATTGACTATGACTATAGAAGATTTCTTAAAGGTAGAAGGTTTTAAAGAAAAGTTATCTACAAAGGTTTATAATTCAATTCATGATAGATTAGATAAAGTTTCCTTGCCTTCACTTATGGGAGCTTCTAATATATTTGGTAGAGGATTGGGAACCAGAAGAATTGTTGCTATTATGAATGCATATCCAAATATACTTATTAGTAAAGATAATGATGGAACCAAACTTAAAAAAGTAGCTGAATTAGATGGGTTCCAAGAAAAGACATCAAAATTATTTGTTCCATACATTCCAAAATTTATAAAATTCTTACAAGATATAAACCAAACAAGTAAGTTACAAAATATTAAAGTTAAAAAAGTAGACAAAACTCATAAATTATATAATAAGAAAATTGTCATTACTGGGTTTCGTGATAAAGAATTACAACAAAAACTAGAAAAAATTGGAGTTAAATTGGTAACAAGTGTAAGCAAAAAAACATTTATTATATTAGTCAAGGATTTGGATGATGATACTGGTAAAGCTGATAAAGCTAGAAAATTAGGTGTTACTCTTATGACACCAGAATCTTTTAAATCCAAATATTTAATTTAATAAGGATTATTAATAATAAAATGAAAACGATCATTGTAAGATAACCCTTGTAAAAATAAACCCAACGAAAAACCAATAATTATTTTTGGAATGTATATAAATAAACTAATAATAAGTATAAATAAATTTATAATCCAATGATGTATATGAAAACATTTTTCTTTTGAGATTGGTATCATAATCATACCTTTAAATATTATAGGATATATAGTTGGGTTTATTTTTGGCGCTTTTTTTTCTTTTTTTGGTAAAACAAGATATGAATAAATCATGGATAATAGAAACCCTATTATAACTTTCATTATATTAATTGGTGATATAATTAATTATATAATTCCATTTCATTTGTTTCATTTGTTTCATTTGTTTCATTTGTTTCATTTGTTTCATTTGTTTCTTTCATACTAATAAATTTTTTTTCATGACTATATTTTGCTTTTATTTTATAAGGATGACAATGTTTTAATTCATGATTTTCATCTCCAATAATCCCGTCTTTCATTTGACCAATAAAAGAACTATGACTTACGATTGCTATACGCGTTTCTCTTCTTGTTCCTATCCAATCAAGTAATTTTTCTATCCTATTATTTAATTCTATTTTAGTTTCTCTCTGATTAGACCAACTTAATTTATTTGGAAAATCTTCAAATTGTATATAAGGATACATATATTTTAAATCGGATATATCTTTTCGTTTATTACAAATTTCATTACCTCCTATTGGATATTCAATTAAAAAATCTTTCGCAATAATCGGTGTATTTATATGTTGAAATACAAAAGTTGCTGTATCAAGTGTTCTTTGACAGGGAGATACAATAACCAATTGTATATCTTTTAATTCTTTACAAGATTTATTTAATTTTTTTGCTTGGTCGAATCCTTTTTCAAGTAGTGGTGTATCTCTATATTCTGAATAAGCTCTCGGTCCTATATCAAAAAAAAGTTTATTATGTAATGCGTAACCGTGTCTAATACAATATAATGTTTTTTCCATATATTGTAAATATTAATTATACATTTAAATGCTTTATATATAAAATTTAAATTTTGCCATATCATTTAAATTTTTGTTTATTAGTCCAATTATAGAATTCTCAATATGTTTGTAATATCTTTCTTTTTTTTTTGTATCTACAATCATAATCTTATCACAATTTTTCAAATATTGCATATTATCCGATCCATATTTTTCTTGTTTGCTTAATGATTTATCATATTCTTTACTTTTTTTTAAAATATTCAAGGAAATTCTATCAAATATATTCATTATGTCTTTTTTTTTACACTTTTTCCATTTATTTTTTTCATAAATATATAATTCTTTTGTTTTGTGACTAAATGCTCTAAATGGATTATTTTCTGTATCATTTATATTATTTTCAAGTATATTGGATAAGCCTCTGGTATAATCGCTCATAAATATCATATTTAAATCTTCTAATGTTACCGTAATATTGGTTTTCAACCATCCTTCTATATTTATACCTTTATCATTTTGATTTAACCAATCTATCATATTCATTTTTTTTACATCTTTATTTACTATCTTTTCTAATACTTCCACTTTTCTTTTTAATTTTTCATTATCTGCGTATAATTTTTGTAGAATATACCACATTTCGTTTGGTGTAGGAACAACAGTTAATTCATTTTTATTATCCAATTGACATATCACCATATGTTTAACTAGGGATTTGTTGATTTTAAATTTTTTGTTGCAGTGCGGACAACATTTTACCATAATTACTTTCAATATATATATAAAATTTTTTAATTCAATTTATTTAATATTCATATACTATAAATGGATAATTGTACACAAACAACAAATTTTTGCTTATCTTGTAACGGTGACGGTGGTTGGAAAGGATATAATAATGCAAGATTTCCTCAATCTGATGCTAGTTATAACTCTTACCAATCAAATGGTAATCCTTGTGGATGCGGAGGCATAGGAGGAATTAATAACTCTAAGAATTTTAGAACATCTGCTTCTAGCTTTACAATTTTTAAAAAATCTTTAACCACAGTATCAACAGTTAGTCTCAAATCAACATTCGGTAAGGATGCTAAAACAGGAACACCAGAAACAAGTTATACAAATGTAGGTGGTCCTGGTGATGCGACTGCTTCTATTCCCATTAGGACAGGTACTACCAGTGGTATTAAAGCAAGAACTATTGTCCAACCACATCAAACTGGTGTTGATGTTAAACATGGTAGTTATGAAAGATATTTAGCTCGTAAGAGAGGAATTAATATGCGTTGTCAAGGTTGTTAATTATTTTGTGTTACCATTATATATATAATGGTTGATGTAAATACAAAAATAAATCAAGATGCTTTATGCAAATTTAACGAAGAATTTATCGAAACCTTGAATGATTTAAAACTTAAAAAAAAAAAAATAATGAAAAAACTTAATAAAGAAAAAAAGGAACTGGCAGGAATACAAAATGAATTGGATAATCATAATAAAAAAAAATCTTGTTTAGAGTCTAGTATTCGTAAAAAAACAAAACAATTAGAAACAGTTGATACTACTATTAAAAATACTCAGTCAGCGTATGAAAAAATTGTAGAAACATCACATGTTTTATTAACTGTTATTAAAAAAGAAAAACGCAATACAAAAGAATAATTTTAAAATATTTAAAACCATATTTATATTATAATATAAATATGGATAGAATAGCACAATATAAAATAATTCAAAAAGAGGCATTGGAACTTTTTACAAGAAAAAATAAAGATTATGGCGATGCTTTTGCTAATTATGGTCCTGTCGGTGTCATAGTAAGAATGGGTGATAAAATTAATAGATTATCATCTGTTACAAAAAATCAAGTATCTTTGGTTAAAAATGAATCTATAAGAGATACTTTGATAGATTTACATAATTACTCTGCTATGGCTATTATGTTAATGGATGAAAATTGAACTAAAAGATGGTTTAAACAAAATTATAATGAATATATATGATTATTTAATACATTTGGTAAAAACTTATTTTTCTACTGTATTTTTTGTATTGGTTTTAGGTAATATCTTATTAAGATTTTTGGTTATAAATAAGAAAAAAAAGAAGAAAAATGGTGGAGGAATTGAAATTATATGGATATCCATTTATAATTTTTTTTGTTTTTATTGGATTTTTTTTCTCTTGAGATGTTTGTTTACATTGGAAGGAGGAACCAGGATAGTGCGCGTGGGATATGACCAACTGGAAAGTCTTTGATTGTTAATTTACTTGTTTAATATAAAATATATATTGACTGCCTTTCGCAATAAATATATGTTCGTTATTACTTAATTTTTTTGATATTGTTGAAGAATCAATACTTATGGATTCTTGTATATCCCGTAATGATTTAAATAATTCTCCTTTTTTATCAGGAAATATAACCAAATATTTATATTTATTCGCATATTTTTCCATATCCCTTTCTTTGATTATCATACTTTCATTTTTGATTGAATACATTTTACATTATACGTTATTTAAATTTTAAATAGTTTGTAATTATATTATGGAAAGTATAATAGAGTCGTTACAATGTTGGTGGAGAGAAAAGGGGGAAGTAGTAAAAAAACCATATACCCCATCACATACCCCATCACATACACCTCCTTCGTCGCCTAAAATGCACAAACCACGAAAACCATACAAACCATACAAACTAAAAGATATTTATTGTAGTTGTTGTTTTAAATATATTGAAAATGAAAAATGCCTGGTTCGTAAAGCAAAAATAGGGAAAAAAGTATACGGATTTTGTGCTGACGAATGTTATTTGGAATGGTTGAGATCTCCTGCTACAATGTTATTTGGAAAAATTAATTAAAATCATAAAATTAGTATATATTATATGTCTATTGATTTTATAATTGGTGGTATTGGTGGGATTATTTCTAGAACTCTTGTTGCTCCAATTGAATTAAATAGAATACAAAAACAAAATTATTTTATTCCAAATTCAACTTTGAAAGATGTTTATAAAAATGAAGGTTTTCGTTTTTTTTGGAAAGGAAATGGAACCAATTGTATTAGAGTTTTTCCACAAGTTGCTATTAATTATAGTATATTTCGTCAAACAAAACCATATTTCAAAAAGACTTTTGATAACAAAAATATAGTTAATTTTGCTGCGGGCAGTACAGCAGGATGTGTAAGTATTTTAGCTACATATCCTTTAGAAACTACGAGAACATATTTATCTTTACAAACTAACAAAAATAAATACAAAGGTGTTTTAGATGCGTTAAGGAAAATTCCATTAAAACAATTGTATCAAGGTTCAAAGATGAGTCTTATGGGTTTTGGTGGGTTTAGTGGCATACAATATTCCTCTTATTATTATTTTAATTCTATTATTAAAGATACATATTTTGACTCCAAGTTAGTAGGTGGGGGTCTTGCTGGATTGTTTTCAATTTCTATTACATATCCTACTGATTTGGTTAGAAGAAGATTACAACTTCAAGGATTTGATAAAACCGTTCCAAAATATAACGGTATTCTTGATTCATGTAGAAAAATATTTAAATTAGAAGGTATTACAGGCTTTTATAGAGGATTGGCTTCTACTTGGTTGAAAACAGGTCCATCAGTTGCTATACAATTTTGGACTATCGAAAAATTAAATACATTACTAAAAAATGAAGACTTATAATATATGACTGATTTAAATATTGATCTTAATATTACTCATTATAATATACAAGAATTAGAAGATATCTTAAATCTTGAAAAAGATTATACTTTTAAAGATATTCAATCAAGTGCTATTATTGTTAGAAATAAGATATTCAAGCTTACACAATTAGATCCCTTTAAAAAAAAAGAAATTAATACCTTTTTGAATGATGCTATTAGTAAAATGGAGAGAAATTTCATTAATAATTCTTTGTCAAATATCGATAATAAATTAAATAACCTTTTAAATTTATTACAAAATAAATAGAAGAAAATATATATATCTATACTAATGTCTGTTTATGATATTAATATAGATACCTATTTGCAAGATTTTACAATAACTGAGGGAAACAAAGAAAAAAATGGAGAAGTTCATACTGATTTTAAAATTATTAATGATATGTTGGATTTAATTCCTAATAAATATTTCAAAGACCCTACATTAAAATGGTTAGACCCTTGCGCTGGTAGAGGATATTTTTGTATTATTTTATATAAAAAATTATTTCAATGTTTAAAAGAATTTTATCCAGATGATAAGAAAAGACATAATCATATAATAACTAATATGATTTATATGACGGAGATAAATTCTACATTTATTCCACTTCTTAAACAATTATTTGGAGAGAAATCTAATGTTTTTAATGTAGATTTCTTGAAATGTCCAGAAAATCCACAAAAATGGTTTCGCAAATATGATATGATTATAGGTAATCCACCATATAATACAAGTAAAATGAATATTATACAAGATGATAATTGGGTAGAAGTAGAAGGTAAAGGGTGTTGGGGATGGTTTGTGAAAAAAGCTGTACAGCTTCATTTAAAAGGTAGAGGATATTTACTATTTATTACACCATCCATTTGGATGAAATATGACCATTATATGTTTGAGGAAATATTAAGATACAATATCAAATATATAAAAACATTCAATAATACAGAATCAAATAAAATGTTTCACGGTAATGGTCAAACACCTACTTGTTATTTTTTACTTCAAAGATTACAACATGGTGGTATTAGACCAGAATATCATGATGGAGAACCTGTAATTGGACGACCACCGGAAAATCATCTGATTCAAAATATCAAAATATATGATAAAATACATAGTAAATATATAAATTTTAAACCGATTAGGAGATTCATAATGGATACATCTTTTTCATTACCATTATTTGGTGTATCTATTATTAAAAAACTTTTACCTTTTGTAGAAAAAGTAGGGTGTATAAAGGTCAAAAAAACGAATATGAGACCAGGATACAAGGGGTTAGTTGTTGGTCCCAAACTTTGTAAAGAAACTCCCTACTCCAATATAAAGACTTGCAGACTTAATGGGTTGCAACCACAACTTGTTATAAATTTTTCTAATATAAGATGTCAATACTATGAAAAACCCAAATTAGTATTAGCGCATAAAATGTATGGATTCCCCTTTCTTGATATTAGTGGATGTTTTGGTATTTCTAATCGTGATAATTATGTAATTTTAAATAAAAACGAAAGTGAATTTATAAAATTAAAACA
>Ga0315315_10001457_pt1 | contig 21651 bp, 14 predicted proteins | sample M140m3416metaG_FD_203699 | JGI IMG/M metagenome (GOLD analysis project Ga0315315, IMG submission 203699) | Ammonia-oxidizing marine archaeal communities from Monterey Bay, California, United States - M1 40m 3416 | ecosystem: Environmental > Aquatic > Marine > Intertidal zone | place: USA...
TTGGCCGCAGGAAAAGGGGTGATTATCACAGAGAGCATTGAGGAAGCTCAGAAATGTCTTGAGGATATGTTAGAAAATTCAGCTTTCGGAGAAGCTGGATCTAAAGTCGTGATTGAGCAATTTATGGATGGCATAGAGGTGAGCTCTTTCATTGTAACAGATGGTGAAGCATATCGAATCCTGCCTTCCGCAAAGGATTACAAGAGAGTAGGCGAAGGAGATGTGGGTCTGAACACTGGTGGAATGGGAGCGATAAGCCCTGTCCCTTTTGTAGACGCAGAATTTCATGAAAAAACCCTAAACCAAATCATTATCCCTACGATAAAAGGACTTAAAAAAGACAATATCCCATATCAAGGATTCATTTTTATCGGGCTCATGAAAGTGGGGAGCGATCCGTATGTTGTTGAATACAATTGTCGACTTGGGGATCCTGAATCTGAGGTAATATTGCCTTTACTCAAAAGTGATCTGCTTCATTTATTCGACAGTTTGGGGTCAGGGCTTTTAAGTGAATACGACCTACAAATAGAGGATAAGACTGCAGCCACAGTGATGTTAACTTCTGGAGGATACCCTGGCGGCTACAAGAAGGGGGTTCACATTAAAGGTCTTGATACACCCACAAGAGAAAATGAAGGATTGATTTTTCACGCAGGAACAACAAAGAAAAGAGGGAAAATTGTCTCTGACGGAGGAAGGGTCATCGCATGCACTGGGTTGGGAAATGGTCTCGAACAAGCCTTGGAGCGAAGTTACAAGTTAGCCGCATCAATAGATTTCAGCGAAAAACAGTACCGGAAAGATATCGGTCAAGATGTACTCGTAAAGGTCAGCTAACCGTTAGCACGACTGAGTTGATCAAGGGGCTTTGCCCTCAGCTTTTGCTTTTACCACATATCCGTTGAGCACTTTAAGCCAAACGACTAGCGCAACGAGACCGAGAATAATGACGCCTGCATTGAAGGGGTCCATTATTGGTTCAAGTAAATTTTCAATAGTCCAAGAAACGAACTGACCTATTGGGTATATGATATCCTGTGTATTCATTCCGATGTGATTCGATTGCAAATTTAAGTCGCATCTTCTTATAATGGCCTTATTCGTGTAACCTTTTGGATAAAAAGACGTAAAAGAATGCACACCTATCTCTTTTGTTATGCGAATATTTACGCTTACATATCTTTTTTTGTCGATCTTTTGCTTGCCAGCACTGGCTCAAACGACAAATGACTTTATCCAACCACAATTGGATATTTCTTCCGATCAATCTGCAGAATTAAAAGTCGCACTTGATGCCTATAATATGCGGGCTGAAAACATTTCAACTGTTTTTGAGGCTGCAAATCTTGTATCACGTCAAGCAATGATCAATAGTGTCAATTCGGGGAGTTGGCATGAACCGACAACCTGGAGTTGTTTATGTGTTCCTGAATCTTCTGACGATGTTGCGATTCAGGAAGGTCATATGGTCAGCGTAAACAGCAATACCGAAATTAACAATCTATCCATACAAGAGGGAGGGATTCTAAGCTTAGAGGGTCCCGTTGAAAGTACTTTAACAATTCATGGTGATTGGTCGTCTGCTGGTTTTGTGAAAGCCGGAAACATGCGTGTTGCTTTTTCAAACACGACATCCCAAACTTTTACTGGTACAGCTGAATGTTACGATTTAGAGATTGCAAGTGAAAACGTCATTAATATTGAGGGTTCGCTACGAGTGAGGCATCACCTTCAATGTACAACGGGCGTTCTTGATGCCACGAATGGAGAACTTCGTTTAGGCAACAATGAATTTGGTCCCGCATCCGTTATCGTGGAATCTGATGCAGATTATATCGGAGAGGTTATTCGTGAATTCGAAATCAGTTGTGAAACTGATGCGGTACACCGCATTGGATTTGGATTACAAGGAGTCTCGGTATCTGAATTAATCGGCGATTTCCCGACGTCTGGATTTGTGGGGTCTGACAATCCAAATGCCACAATGTCGAACATTCGCTCATGGAACGAAGCAACCTTCCAAATGGATCAAATTCAATCTGTTGACGATATTTTAGAGCCCGGAGTCGGATACGAAATTGCGATTCCTGCTGGCACATATAATGTTGACTTTAAAGGGAGTATACAGGGTTTTGAGATGTCTTTGCCTGTCTTTAAGTCAAATGCCATTGCGTTTAATTTGATTTCTAACCCCACACAAGCTTACATCGACTTGGCGTTGTTATTCGAGAATATGACTGGGCTCGAAAAAAGCATAAATATTTACAACAACGAAACGAAAAACTACGACACGTACGCTTCAGGGTTTGGTGTCAATGGACAAACGCAATATCTCGCTCCAGGAAAATCATTCTGGATTCGTGCAACAGATACGCCACTTGCACAAATTAATGAAAGCATGTATGCAAGTAGTGGGAAAGCTGAGGCTGAGGGAAATACAATAAATTCTGAGGTTACGTATATGAGATGGGTGCTAGAAAGTGGCAATGAATCTGATGAAATTGTGATTGCAATTGATGATGCTTCAACAATCTTGTTTGATTCTGAACTTGACGCAAACAATTGGAAGGGAGATCACAAATGTGATATCATGTCTGCACCATCAAATCACAATGTTGGAAGTTCTTTTTATAGCATTCATGTTTTACCATCGATAGCAGGTGAGCAAAATGCCACTGTAGGCATTGGTGTTTCAACTCAAGTTGCGGCCCAAACCACAAAGAATTTCACGTTAAAACTCATAGATTATAATTTGGGTGATTATTGTGCCTGGATTGCATCGTCAGATGAGAGTAGTGGCTATCCGCTCTCAGAAGGGTTGGCGTTTGGGTTTTCTATCGAGGGTGGAGAAACGTCTTTGGGTTCAATCACGAATGATATAAGATGGGACATTCACATCTCAGCGCCTTCTGAAATCGAAACTGTAAGCCCTGGGTGTGAAGGTGAAGGTGAGACCTCGATATCTTTGTTAGGTACTGGATCTGGTCCTTGGGATTATGCGTTAAACGATGCCGATGGAAACCTAATAAGCACGCTTACAGGAATTGATGGAGTGGGTGTCTTTGAAGAAATTAACTCCGGGGAATACACTGGGTTGATTAGCAATCAAGGGGAATACAGTTGTGGCGTAAACACTCATGCTGCAAACGTAGTAGGTGTTGAAGATATGGTTCTAGAAATTCAATCCACCATTTATTGTGAAGATGCGCTTGATGCCGAAGCTACCGTCAAAGTTTTAGGGGGTCATTCCCCTTTTGAATACACTTGGAGCAATGGTGAGACAACTCACGTTGCGACAAGTTTACAAGATGGGTACTACGATGTGATTGTAACAGATGCATTTGGATGTTTGGATTCAATCGGAATCGATGTTGTTTCAGCACCTAGCATAGATCTTACAGTCGTGTCTCCAGGATGTGAAGGTGATGGTGTGACGTCAATCGCAGTAAATGGTGATGGTGAAGAACCTTGGACATTCACGTATTACAACGAATCTGGTGAAGAAATCGCCTCTTTTGAAGATGGCACTGGCCAGGCAATATTAACGAATCTACCCTCCGGGACGTATACCGTGGTCGCAACAGATGGGGGTCATTGGGGATGTCCTGACAGAGAAGAGTCAGCTGAAGTCATTCAGCCTGCTCAGTTAGATTTGGGACTTGATATCGGTCACATAGGATGCGATGGTGTTTCTGACGGTTCGATCGAATTTAATGTCTCAGGAGGAATTGCACCTTATGGATATATGTGGTCTACAGGAGAGGTGACTGAATCGATTTCTAATTTAGAGGCTGGCGATTACACTGCCATCGCAATTGATTCCTTTGGTTGTTCTGACACGGTGACCGTAGAAGTCATCGCTGCACCGCAAGTCACCGCTAATTTTCAAGCCCCTATTCTACCACTGACGTCAGGTGATGGATCGGGTTATACTTTGGGATTCACGAATCAATCTGAAGGAGCCACTGGATACAGTTGGTTTTTCGGAGATGAATCTGAACCGAGTTTTAACATTCATGCCGTTCACACCTATACAGAGGCGGGAACATATGACGTATTCTTAAATGCTTGGAATAATTATTGTTCTCACACCATTCGTAAAGTAATTACGATTCAAAGTGAGGACGTCGTAAGCGACGATAGCGACACGAATGACCCTCCGGTAGAAGGGTTTGGAAGAACACTAGAAGTCGAATTGTCGCCTCTTTTTGAGATCGAGAACCCTATTTCTACTGCAAACGGGTGGAAAATAAATCTTGGCTTGGGATTTGAAAGATGTGAAGCACGCGCTTATGATTTGAGTGGTCGGAGTGTAACCCCTGTATTTATGCCCGAAATAGACGGAACCATTTGGATGGAATCCGATGTTTGGCCCACGATGATACTGATCCGATTAACTGACCCAGAAAGCGGAGCAGTACGTACATGGAAAATGGTAAAATAAAGCGGGTTGAAAGATAGATAATCCCCTTATTTTGACGAACTTCGCACTATGAGAATAGGCGTCGTTACTTTCCCCGGATCAAATTGTAATATGGACATCGTCCATGCCTTAAAAGACAGCCTCGGATATGAGGCCGTTGAGCTTTGGCATAAAGATTCAGACCTTCAAAATGTTGATGCAGTAGTCCTTCCTGGAGGATTCAGTTATGGCGACTACTTGAGAAGTGGTGCCATTGCACGATTTTCACCCATCATGGAAGCGGTTGTAAAATTTGCTGGTAACGGGGGTAAAGTACTTGGTATTTGTAATGGATTTCAAATACTCTGCGAGGCGGGGCTTCTTCCAGGCACACTCATGCACAATGAAAGTAGAAAGTTCATCTGCAAAAATGTGCATCTCCTTCCCGCTTCACATTCGGCATCTATCTCGTCTGAATTAGACCACTCAATCCCATTAATGATTCCTATTGCACATGGTGAGGGCAACTACTTTCTTCCAAAAGAAGAACTTGACGCACTCGAAGAAAATGACCAAGTCATTTTCCGCTATTGTGATGAAAATGGAAAGATCAGCAATGCGTCTAATCCAAACGGTTCCATCAACAATATTGCTGGCGTTTGTAACGTTGGTAAAAATGTGTTCGGTATGATGCCCCACCCTGAACGAGCTTGCTCTGAAGACCTCGGAAATTCTGATGGTGTTGCAATCCTACGAGGACTTGTTGAACTTATAGACGCGTAACTTCTAGGGCCGATATCATGAAACCATTCCCCGCCGGACCTTTTTTAGAAAAGATTAAAATTCCCGCAGACTTGCGAGAAAATTTTAAGCCGGAGGAGTTAGAACAAGTTTGTACAGAACTGCGCCAGTTTATTATCGATGTAGTCTCGGAAAAAGGAGGTCATTTTGGAGCAAGTTTGGGGGTCGTAGAACTTACCGTAGCGCTTCATTATACATTTAACACGCCTGAAGACCAATTAGTTTGGGACGTTGGTCACCAGGCTTATGGTCATAAAATCTTAACAGGACGCCGTGAAAACTTCCATACAAATAGAAAGTACAAGGGGCTAAGTGGTTTTCCAAAAAGATCGGAAAGCGAATACGACACTTTCGGCGTTGGACACAGTAGCACCAGTATCTCAGCTGCGCTTGGTATGGCTGTTGGTTCACGATTGAATGCAAACAGAAATCGACATCATATCGCAGTGATCGGAGACGGGGCAATGACTGCAGGACTGGCATTTGAGGGTTTAAATCACGCTGGAATTGAGGACAGCAATCTGCTCGTTATTCTAAACGACAATTGTATGTCCATCGACCCCAACGTTGGTGCCTTAAAAGAATACCTCACCGACATCACCACCTCACACACTTACAACAAAGTGAAAGATGAGGTTTGGCATCTGCTGGGACAAATCTCAAAGTTTGGTCCCAATGCGCAAGCTGTAGCCCAAAAAGTAGAAAATGCAATCAAGTCTGCCATTCTCAAACAAAGCAATATGTTTGAGTCATTAAATTTTCGTTATTTCGGCCCGGTTGACGGTCACAATGTTGAGCATTTAAACAAAGTCCTCGCCGATTTAAAGGACATCCCTGGCCCAAAGTTATTGCACTGCGTAACTCGAAAAGGCGCGAAATACGAACCTTCTGAATTAGGGAGCCCCACGAAATGGCACGCCCCCGGATTATTTAACAAGGAAACCGGCGAAAGTATTCAATCGACTGAAGTCGATACGGGTCCCAAACCTCCAAAATTTCAAGATGTTTTTGGCCAAACCATTATCGACTTGGCCAAGAGCAACAGACGTATTGTCGGCGTCACTCCAGCGATGCCCTCCGGCTGTTCATTAAAGATGATGATGGAGCAAATGCCTGACAGAGCATTTGATGTAGGGATCGCTGAACAACATGCGGTAACATTCAGTGCTGGAATGGCCACAAGTGGGCTCGTGCCATTTTGTAATATTTACTCAAGTTTTATGCAACGTGCTTACGATCAGGTGGTGCACGATGTTGCGCTCCAAAACTTACATGTTGTTTTTTGTCTTGACAGAGCTGGGGTCGCCGGAGCCGATGGGCCTACACACCATGGGGCATTTGATTTGGCATATATGAGATGTATTCCAAACATGGTGGTGGCAGCACCTATGGATGAAATCGACTTAAGGAATATGATGTATACCGCATCGGAGAAACATCGTGGGCCCATCTCGATTCGTTACCCCAGAGGGACTGGTTCTATTGCAGATTGGAGACATGAGTTTTCTGAGATTGCCATCGGAAAAGGCCGCAAATTGAAGAATGGAGATGACATTGCCTTGTTAAGTATAGGGGCGATAGGAACTGAGGCTCAGAAAGGGATTGCAGAGGTTGAGAAGCAAGGGATTTCTGTTGCACATTACGACATGAGATTTGTGAAGCCCCTCGACGATATCATGTTGCACGAAATTTTTGGCAGATTTAAATCAGTCATTACAGTAGAGGATGGTACGATTCAAGGAGGATTCGGATCTGCAGTGATCGAATGGATGGCCGAGCAAGGTTATCATGCGCGAGTGACAAGATTAGGGATGCCAGATCAATGGATAGAGCACGGTACTCAAGCAGAGCTTTATGCTGAATGTGGATACGATTCAAAAGCCATTGCTGCTCAACTTTATGAAGAGAGTGAAAGACTTAAAATCGCTGTGAATTTGAGTGACAACAATGCTCAGAGTGCATGATAAATCCTGAAAATAAAGATCTGGACGGAGGTATTCGCAATCGCGTAGAAGAGAGTGGCTTAATACAAATAGATCTCGGCCAATTAAGCGAAATTAAATGTGTCGAACTTGATTTCACAGACTGGCTATGGAATGGAATGATCGTGAAAGAGCAAGAATTTAGGGAGAAGGCCAAGAACCTAAGACCCGAAAACTTCATCGGACTTGGTGTCGGGCTCACATGTACTGAAGATGCAATTGTTCCAGATTGGGCTTGGATGCTCGTCTCAGCAACATTAGCCACTTCTGAATTTGTTGTTGTGGGGGGGTTAGAAAACGCACAGGCAGAATCGTTAAAACGGGCCATTGAGAATCTATCTCCAGAAGAATATTCTGGGAAAAGAGTGGTTATCAGAGGTTGTTCAAATTTCGGTGGGGCGAATTCACTACTTCAAATTCAACAAAAACTGCAACCTGTCGTGAAGAGTTTAATGTTTGGGGAGGCTTGCAGTACTGTTCCTATTTATAAAAGTGCGCAACGCAAAGGGTGAAGATAAATGCTGTCCGCTCCATCAAATAAAAAACTATTCCTAATAGACGCATATGCCCTTATTTATAGAGCGTACTATGCGTTTATAAAAAGTCCACGTATTAATTCAAAAGGCCTTAACACATCTGCTGTCTTTGGATTTACAAATGCCATTCTCGAAATTATCAGAGTTGAAAAACCAACCCATATTTCAGTGGTTTTTGACCCGCCTGGAGGGTCCTTTAGAAATGTCATTTACCCTGAATACAAGGCAAATAGAGATGAAACGCCTGAGGATATTAAATTAAGTGTGCCCCTGATTAAAAAAGTGCTGGAAGCCCTTCAGATTTCTACAAGAATGGAAATGGGTTTTGAGGCTGACGATTTGATTGGATATCTCGCAAAAAAAGCAGAGAAAGAAGGGTATGATGTTTATATGATGACACCCGACAAAGATTTTGGGCAGCTTGTTTCCGAGGGCGTAAAGATGTATCGCCCCGGAAGAGGAGGACACCCAGCTGAAATATGGGGGCCCGAAGAAATTTGTGCAAGGTTTGGACTCAATCGCACCGATCAGGTTATAGATTATTTGGGGCTAATGGGAGATGCCTCTGATAACATTCCAGGCGTTCCGGGGGTAGGGGCAAAAACCGCTGCGAAATTACTCTGCGAATTCGACAGCATTGATGGATTGTATGAAAATACCGATAAACTGAAAGGAAAGCTAAAAGAAAAAGTGGAGGCGAATCATGAACAAGCGCTCCTTTCTAGAAAACTTGCGACAATCGTACTTGATATTCCTGCGGAGGTCAATATTGAGGGCATGGTGAAAAATGAGGTTAACGTCAGTCTTTTACAAGAAATCCTCGAAGAATTAGAGTTCCGAACCCTACTTCATAAGCTTATACCGAATGACAAGGTCGCGAACGAAACACCATCAGATGCGCCAGTTATAATCAATACAAACGCTGTAGGACAAGTGAGTATGTTCGGGGACCATTCAGAAGTGCTTTCCCCCACGGCATTGACCCCACCCCTTGTCGATCATGCCCCCCCAAAAACAACACAACCTTCAGGGGACTACCATGTTGCTGACTCGCCTTCAAGTCGTTCAAAATTGATTGCCCAACTTCAGAAATCATCAGGTTGGGGGTTTCATATCATAACGGATGGGTTTAATCCAATGGTGGATAAACTATTGGGGTTTTCGTTTGCGACAAAGCCTGGCGAAGCTTGGTATGTTCCCGTTAGAGATGATCAAGCTTCATCAATCCTTGAAGCGTTTAAACCTCTCCTTGAGGATCAATCAAAAGAAATTACTGCCACAAACTACAAGTTCAGCAGAAAAGTATTTGGACGTCTTGGGGTTCAACTCTCTAAAAATGTTTTTGATTGTATGATCGCTCACTACCTGCTTGATCCAGATCAAACTCACAAACTAGAAAACCTGGCTGACATTTTCCTTAATTACAGTGCTATGTCCCTTGAGGCAATTGTAGGTAAAGGCAAAAGCAGAAAATCTTTTGACGATATCGAACATGACGTTGTCAGAGACTACGCTTGTGAATCTGCCGATTTGGTGCTTCGTTTGGCCAAAATATTTAAGGTTGAAATAGAGAATGCTGGCATGACCAAACTTTTGTATGAAGTCGAATTACCTCTGATCTCAATCTTAGCTGACATGGAGCTCACGGGTGTTCGGATTGATGAAGAGATGCTGGGGAAGTATAGCATCGATTTGAGCTTACAGATTAAAACACTTCAAGCTGAGATATTAAAAGAAGCCGGTCTCGATTTTAATATTGATTCTCCAAAACAACTCGGTGACATTCTCTTTGAAACATTGGCAATTACAGAAAAAGCTAAGAAAACTAAGACAGGACAATACCAAACTGGAGAAGATGTTTTAAGTAAGATCGTCAATCTCCACCCCATTGTACCGCTTGTATTAGAATATCGCAAGCTGAAGAAATTATTGAATACGTATGTCGATCCGCTTCCTAAGTTGGTTCACTCTGACACTGGACGGATCCACACCTCCTATATGCAGACAGTCGCATCTACAGGACGACTAAGTTCAAAAGATCCAAATCTTCAGAATATTCCCATCCGCACCGAAGCTGGAAGACAGATTAGGAAGGCATTTATTCCCTCAGATTCTGACCATGTATTGCTCGGAGCAGATTACAGTCAGGTCGAATTAAGAGTCGCTGCCGCTATGAGTAAGGACAAAGGGCTATGTGATGCCTTCAGAAACGGCCAAGATGTTCATGCGGCAACAGCTTCAAAGGTCTTTTCCGTAGATCTAAATGAGGTTACTAGAGAACAAAGATCACAAGCAAAGGCCGTGAATTTCGGGATCCTCTATGGTCAAGGCGCTTTTGGTTTGGCTGAAGAGCTGGGAATAAAACGAGGTGAGGCAAAGGAAATCATCAGTGCTTACCACTCACAATTTTCAACATTAGAAAAGTTTACCAAATCGTGTATTGAATTGGCCCGCGAGACAGAATACGCTGAAACCATTTTTGGCCGTCGAAGGAAACTACCAGGAATAAATTCAAACAATGGAATGGTCAAGGCTTTTGCCGAACGCAATGCCGTGAACGCACCTATTCAAGGTTCTGCCGCAGACATTATTAAAGTTGCAATGGTGAAGCTCGCAAAAGCATTAGAAGAGGGTGAGTGGAAATCAAAACTGATCATGCAGGTACATGACGAACTCGTGCTCGACGTTCCCAAAGAGGAGTTAGGGAAGCTTAGCGCATTGGTGAAGAGATGTATGGAGGAGGCTGTGGCACTTAATGTCCCTTTAATTGTGGACATAAATTCAGGGGATGACTGGTTAGAAGCTCATTAGCCGCTAGATACTCTATTTTCACGCTTAACACTTCAACGTGTAGAACTTTTATTGATCGTTTGCGTATAAAAGGAAAGAATCACCAACTTCAGCATCTCAACTCATAATATAAATAAATGAGCATTCAACCTTTATTCCGTAAAAGTCTCACATTCACACTAGCTGTCGCAGCTTTGTCATGGGGGTGTGGCGATTCTAGCACCACACATGGTGTCGCCGATAATCAATCCGCTGCAACCGAAGGAGCAACGCCTGCGCAACGCACCAAAACACTTAAGAAAATATTTCGAGCGGCTCCATCTCCGATGGAAACCGCAAGAATCATTCAAAAGGAAGGGCTGCCTTTTAATGCCGATTACTTGTGCAGTTTATCTTTGGCTGAACAAGATGGCATGAGCACAGATCAAGCAATACACCTGGGTCTATATGGCGCAGATGTAAGCTATGCGTCTATCTTCCAAAAAAACGCTGAAGCCCTCCAATATTTGGAAGCTGTGAAAACACTGAGCAAGGAGCTGGGTGTAGGGTCTGTACTCAGTGAAGATATTATCGCTAGAGCTGAAAAGAATAGAGCAAACCGGGACACAATTGTAACAATTGTATCCAAAGCTTTCTTTGATTTAAACCAACAATTAAAATTTTCAGGACACGAAGATCTTTCTGGTTTGGTCGTTGCAGCAGGATGGGTTGAAGGTCTTTATCTCGCCACAAGAGAATTAGATGGCGCCACAGATGGATTAAAACAACGCATTGCGGAACAAAAACTTATCCTTGAGGACGTGTTAGATTTAATCAACAGCTACTCTGATTCTCCTGCAATTGAAAGCATGATATCTCAACTTCAACCCGTACTTGTTGCCTTTGATGGTGTCAATTCTGGTGGAGGTGCGACTCCTACCGTAGACAATAAAGAAGGTGTTATTGTGATCAGCGGGGGAAACAAACTTAAGGCTGATGATGAAACAATCTCAGCCATTTCAGAGGCCATAGCACTCTTACGTAACAATCTCGCGAAAGCGTCGTAAAATGAAAGCAGAGATGAAATACACAATACTATTACTTGCGTCATTCGCATTTTTTGCAGCTGAAGCTTCAAGCCAATGCCGTGCATTTACAAAACGAAATTGCCTTCCTATTATGGAAGATTACACCCAAAACGACAATTACAACGCTGCTGTATTAATTCCTGGCGATGCTGCTGAGTTAGATATGGCGTTCTATGGTGGCGTCAACTACAGAGTCGTGGTTTGCTCTCACCCTGTACTGGGTGCTGTTGAGTTTGGGCTATATGATTCTCAAGGGAATTCCCTTTGGGAAAACACCGATGGATCAGACCAAGTTGATCTTAGTATAGAGAGCACACAACAATTATCGATACGCATTTCTGTTCCAGAAAGTGATGCCGCTCTAATTCATGAAGGATGTGTGTCTATTATGCTTGGGTCTAAAGACTAAGCTTCTAAGAAATATACAAGTAAAAAGCCCGCGAATATGCGGGCTTTTTAATGAACTCATAAATGAACTTGTGAGTTTCACCGACGAGAGAGGTGACTATTTAATCATCCAAGTCAGAGAGCGACGTATGCCCTCAGACTCTACGACGACAAAGTAGGTGCCTCGGGTTAATTTCATTGGTGATAAGGTGAAGTTGTGATTTCCTGGTGGGAGTGAGCCTTCAAAGACTGTGTCTACAATTCGGCCCATTGCATCGTAAATAACAATTCGAGTATCTTGTTGTAAAAGTGTCGCATAGCTTAGTGAGGATGCTCCATCTGTAGGGTTTGGAAAAAGTGACAACGCTGGGTCCAGAGACCAATGTTGTACTGCAAGCATCGAAGAATCATAAGCCGTAATGTTGATGTCATCTAGAAAAATGTCATTGCCTAATCTACTTTCAAACTCAAACATCACCCTGAAGTTAGATGTCATGTATTGAGATTGGTCTAAAATAAGCGTGAACTCATTCCACTCATCAGCACTTTGCGGGACAAAAGGATAATAATGCGGGGGCGCTGAAGGAAGGGTGGTATACCCTCTGTGCATCTTTCGAAGATCCCAGTCATTCCCACAGTCTCCAGTAACACTGATTCTTAATCGGTCATCTGTGTCATCCTCTTCGCTGATCCCTTTGAAGCAATAAGCCCATTTGTAATCAATCCTTACCTCTGAAGCAGCCGACAGATCGATGGTACTGGTCAACAAGAAATCCTTATTGAACTCAATGTCATTTCCCCAATTTGCAAGGTGAAGAGCGCGTGTGCCTGAAAAAGATGCGTCTTCTGTCATTTCCCAGCCACCGTCATTTAATTGATCGATGACAAACCAATCTTCTGATGGGAACGAAGCTGATTCAAATCCTTGAACTACAGGATTATCCATCGACCCTGACGCAAGAACTGTGATGTTTGTAGGTTCAGATGACAGAGATTCAAAACCATTGCTTGCCGTCAAAACAACGTCATACGTACCTGCATTATTGAAAATATGATATAGATCATCATGGATTCCTTGTTCCGATCCAGAGAGGGTGCTTCCATCAGCAAAGTCCCAAGACCAATTGTTCACGTCGTGAAAACTCTCGTCAATGAAATGAATGCTGTCTCCTACACAAATCACATGTTCATCAACTGAAAATGTTGCCTCACATAAGAGTGGGTCTCCCTCAAGACCTGTAGCTATCAGATTTGTTTGAGTCGAAAGCTGATTACGTTGGGCGACAGAAGATAGAGCCGCTGTTCGAAGGCGTGTTTTTTGGCCTTCAGTAAACATTCTGCCACAGTACGCATACTCCATGTAATTCTGAACATTGTCAAGAGAACCACATGAAACGCCTTCTAAATTACAAACAGTCCAACCCTCGCTGTTGGGGGTGTCAGATACGTTGTCATCATTGTCACAGTTGTCTTCCTCACCGGGTGTATTTGAATTGCCCCACAAATGACGGAGGTTTAACCAATGTCCAATTTCGTGAGACAAGACCCTTGACCTGAAATTGTTACTTGTGCCTATTGAACCTGTATATGACGCTTGAATTACAATCCCATCCATATCTGAGTTGTTTGGACCATTGACCGAACCGGGATATAAACTGTAGCCTGCTGCACCGGATGCATCAGCACACACCCAAACATTTAAGTACTTATTCCTGGGCCATTGAATCAGCAGTTTCATGTCCTCTTCGCCGACATACGTTTCATTGCTCACTATGCGATTTATGCCTGAGTGACAAACGCCATTAGGATCCTTTCGGGCCAATTTAAATTGTATTTGAACATCCCCAATTACATCCTCAAACGCGGACACAACTTGATCAAGATCCGCGTTCAATGCATTGAAATCCCTGTTTACAACCTCTAGAGCATCGTGAATTTGAGCTGACGAGATATTCTCAGGCCCATTGTTGTGAATCACGTGAAATACAACAGGGATTGTCAGAACTTCATCGCGCGCTCCCGAATTTTGATAAAGCGCTGTTTCCCGTTCAAGTTGAGAAAATGCAAGAGACTGATTTTGGAGCCTTTCCGGAGTCATGCCGAATGTCCTTACGGTTGCTTCATGAATCCCACATTTCTTCACTTCTTGCGCTGAAGCAGAGAACATTATCGTGGTCGCCAAAGCAGCTGACATGAGAAATCTAGTGCTATAATACATCTAAAACTATGTTGGTGTTTACTTGCGGACAACTAAGATACAACACAAGAATGATTGGTGTCAGTGAGATAATCGACTTTTCTCTAGCCTAAAGCCAATATCAGTGACACCCGACAATGGATCTTGCCTCATTCCATGGGCCACTTTCAAGCGGTATTTCCCATCGAGAGGAAACTCAAAATCCTCTTGGAACGCCACCCTGTGATCAATAATATCCCCAATGCCAGAGCCATACCATCGGCCTCTTTCATCTGCAAGTTGACATGCCAGTGTATCTCGTCGTTGATTGCCATTGGGGAAGGTGAAGTCAAGAAACAGATAGAGATTGGAATATGGATAGTCGGAATTATGACGAATGTCGACAAACGCATCATATTTCAAATCAAGATCCAAGATGTCCCATTCAAATGAAGCACTTTCAATGGCGAACCAACCATCAGGATTAATCTCTACTGTGCTATTTGAAATGGGGAGGTCACCACATGAAATTAAACATATTATCCCAAGTGTGAGATTGAATATTGCTTTGGGGTGATGCAACATATTTACTTTGAAGATTTAGGTTGAGGGCTGCCTCTTCTATGGTCTTTTCTCTTATTTCGATGGCCGCCCATTTTCTTTCCAGCAGATCTAGACTTCTTTCTTTTTTTCACGTCAAATCGAGTAAGGTCATCTTGACCGACAACATTGCTGTATGTCTTTGACACTTCATCTGGCAATTCTTGAATGGCAAATTGGGAGAGTGAATCAATGCGTTCACCCTTGTCAGATTTTGCAATCAGTTGTTTGGCTTGATCTAACGGAACAGGAACAGGCCCCCCACCTTTATCTCCAAGCTCCAAAAAGTAAACCACTCGTTTAAAGATGTCCATTTTAAAAATAACGGCTTTTCCTTTAGAAACTTGAATTTTTGTGTTGGGAGAGGGGAAATCATTCACCGCTTCAACATATTGGTCCAACTCAAAGTTTAAACAACACTTTAATTTCCCACATTGCCCTGCCAATTTTACTGGGTTTAGGGCCATCTGCTGATATCTCGCTGAACTGGTGGAGACAGACCTGAAATCAGTCAACCAAGTAGAACAACAAAGCTCTCTGCCGCAAGATCCTATCCCACCTACTCTTGCCGCCTCCTGACGGGCACCTATTTGACGCATATCAACCCTTATGTTAAAAGTTGCTGCGAGTTCTCGCACGAGCTCACGGAAATCTACGCGTTCCTCAGCGATGTAATAAAATGTCGCTTTTTTCTCATCGCCTTGAAACTCGACATCGGTCAGTTTCATAGGGATTTTGAGACGTTTTATAATCTCTCTTGACTTAAGCCTTGTTTCATCTTCTCTCTGCCTCGCTCTTTGCCAAATCTCGATTTCTTCTTTCGTGGACTTATGAAGGATTTTCTTGACTTCGTGATCGTCTCTCACTTTTTTAATCGACATCTGTGTCCGAACCAATTCACCTGTTAGAGACACGACTCCAACGTCAATGCCCGGGTTTAAGTCAATGGAAACAACATCTCCTACGTAATAAGTATCTTTCGATTTGCGTCTAAAAAAACCTTTGCGGTTGTTTTTAAATCGAACTTCAACGACATCAAATAGTGAAGTCCCTGCAGGGAGTGCAATGCCCTCAAGCCAATCAAATGTGGTTTTTCCACCCGTACCACACGTTCCACAACTTCCGTTGTTTTTACAACCTTTCGGCAGACCATCGGCCCCTGAACTACAGCTACTACATCCCATCGTGCAACGAAGATACGTTTTTCACGTCAAGCATTTTGCCTTTGCTTCCTCTTTATTAGATCTCTGTCCGTAATCGCATATGAACCTGAATACTCAGGTCAAAAAAAACAACTTTGGCATTGACGTTTCCGGCAATGTCCTTGTGTGCATCTTCTAATAAAGCACGCAATGCAACAACATTCTTCTCGTGAATGAATCTCTGAAATTTCGATATAAATACTGTTTCTCCTTTTGTTAATCGAATCAAAGAATCTGCGCCGTAGTTGCCTAAAATACATTGACGTACCATATGTAAAGCATAGGTTAAAAACCGCTTTTGTGATTCCCGACCAGGAGAAGCGAAATCGTTTGCCGCTTTCAGTAGTGCCACTCCATCGCGGGCCCAACAGGCACGCATCCACGCAGAGAACAGTTCCAAATCAGGCGTTTCGGCTCCAGATTTAGAGAGTCGAACAGCTGCAGAAATATTCCCCTCTGTGACATGGGCCCACCCCAGTGCACTCTCGGACGAAATTCCCGCAACCTTCGCAATACCTTTCGCAGCTTCTGCGTCTGTAAGTCTCGGAATCTGAATCCGTTGAAGTCGCGATAGAATTGTGGGAAGAAGTCTGTCAGAATTTTGCGAAACAAATAAAATGACCGTTTTATCTGTGGGCTCTTCGATCAGTTTGAGTAATTTATTTGCGGTGTCAACACGCATCGTTTCTGGCAACCAGAAAATCAGAATTTTAAATCCGCCATAAAAAGACTTAAGGCCTAATTTTCGATTAATCTCAAGTGCTTCATCTACAGAAATAAACAACTGTTTTTTATCTGCGCCGATTTTTGAGAGCCAGTCCTCTAATCCGATATACCCCGACTCAAGCATGCATTCTCTCCAAAGTATTTGAAATGGATCTGACGTTGAGCGGCCACTTCCGTCTTTTTTGAAAAATGGGAACGTCCAATGCAGGTCAGGATGTTGAAGATTAAGATGTGCCTTACAGGAATCACATATTCCACAAGAGTCACTTTCTGAAGGGTTTTCACAGTGTAAATATTGAGCATATGCTCTTGCAAGAGCGAGTGATCCAGAGCCCTCACTCCCATCAAAGAGTTGGGCATGAGCGATTCTATTGGATCTCGCGCCTTCGCGTAGCAAAGTAGATATTTGGGTTTGGCCTAAAACCTCTGAAAACTGCATGGTGGCAAGGTAAGTCGTGACAGACAATTAGAAGATGGCATGGAGGGTGAGATATGCACCACGACCAGGAGCGGAAATGCCTGATGCAAAAGATTTGTAGTGCAAATCGAAAATATTTGACACCCCTAACTGGACATGAAGATGTGCATTAAAAAGAATCTGCGACTCTAGGTTAAGCGTCCACCAAGAGGGCGTCCCATGTCCTAAAGCCTCTTGAATGTTGTCTGTACTCCCTGGACCGTAATCCTCGATTTTTTTTGCCCCACTGTATAAAGCAAAAGCTTCTAGGGACCACTTATTTTTTGAATAGGCCAGCGATGTTTTGCCAAAAGTTGGTGGAATGTGTGCAAGAGGGGGATTGTTCGACTCCAAACTAAATCCCTTGGTAAAGTTCAGCGAAGTTTTAAAATTCATGTGATCTACAATGGGATAGCTCACTTCAAAAGTTGACCCTCTGATGATTGCATTGCCGGAATTTTCATTGCGCTGAATTCTAGAAAATTCCCCATCTATTTCTAATGAATCTAATCCACCTAACGTCGAATTAACGGGGGTAATAATTTCAGTCCAAAGGCTGACAAACCCAGCAATAGAAACGGATAGACCTGAAGATGGATGTCGCCAAGTGATACTTTCATCTAGGCTATATAAATACTCCGCTTTGAGCGAATCATTGGGCACAAGCACATATCCTCCTTTCTCTCTAACCTTTGCTGCATCATCTATGTTTGGATGTCTAAATCCAGATGACAGGGATGAAATAGACGAAACAGTTGGTCCCAAAGGTATTTCTGCGGCGATACTCCCAGTTAAAGCGCCATGTGCTGATTCTAATTCTGAAAAGGGCAACTGTAAAGACGCTGTGGGTGAGTATCTCGCGTCAAATGAAGTAAAGCTATATCTCAAGCCGAAGTGAAATTCTTTCTCCCCCAACGATCTCTTTGCAGAAGTAAACGCACCGAACGTTCGCATGTTACTGCCTGCATTCGGGTATCTTGTCACAATCGCACCGCCTAAGTCTGGGTCAACCAAATCTAGCCCATCTGCGTGCTGGGCTTCGACATTGGATTCAACCTCGTTTAATTGTCCATCAAATCCCGCTTCAAACTTCCAACCGTCACCCCTGAAAGGAGATGATTTCCAGATAGAAGACATGGACAGTACCTCAACTTTCTCTTCTTGTACCGTTCTAAAAGCAGATCCAAATAATCGTTTTAACCGAGACTCAGAAATCTTCTGAAAAGCAAAAGTGGTGTGAAGAGACCCTGGAAGTCCCAAATACTGCTCCCAAGTGACAGCAGTCATAAGTCTTTCTTGAGGACCATAATTCCATTCTGCCCATCTTAAGCTATCTCCTGAGAAGTCATTGATCCTATCAAACCTGGGTATGTTTGAGCTCTTGCTATACTGAACGTTAGTTTCGATGGCACCTCCCGGTATGCCCAATCTTAATTTATGCAAGAAGTCATTTTGCGTGTAACCTGTGGGACTTTGTTTTTTGGGATCAGGATTCGGTATTAAGGAGTCTACGCCATTAATTCTTGTGGCGATAAAAGGCACCAACCCCCATGTACTGTCACCGTGTGAGCGCCAGGAGCCCATAGATAAATCGCCAAATTCTGATTGACTAAACGAGATGACTGTCCCCCATCTGGGTCCTCCTGCCTCTGCTTTCGCATTAATATTGTAGGCGTTATTAACCGATCTATATTGAGCTGAAATCAATCCGGAATAACTCGGTTCAGAAGGATTGCTTCTAAACCGTGGTCGTTTTGTCTTAAAGTGGACGACTCCACCTAAAGCATCACTGCCAAACCTCACACTGTTTGGCCCCATAATCACTTGAATCTGTTCTAGGGTATTGGGGTCTACAGTAATAATATTCTGAAGATGACCTGAACGGTAAATTGCATTGTTCATCCGCACCCCGTCCACAACCAAAAGCACCCTGTTTGCCTCGAAGCCTCTCAACACTGGAGACCCCCCTCCTTGTTGACTTTGTTGCACATGAATCTGACCTGAATTCTGTAACAACTCCGCTGTATTGCCTGGTGGAACCCCATTTTCTATTGCCGAGGAGCCGATTGAAGTGACCCTGTGTAACCCCAAATCATCGGCCACATCGGGAACTATATTTGACAAGATCTGTACCTCTTCTAAACTGACTGGACTCTCATCCATACGCAAGCGTTTTCCAATAATTTCTCCTGGCAAAACCATTCTTATTTCATATCCCATACTCCTGAATACCAACGTATCCGATGGGTTTCTATAAGGAAGAAGCACAATCCCTTCCGCATCAGAGATCGCTTGCTCCGACGTTGAAATATTCACAACCGATACAAAAGGGATCGGGATGGAACCGTTTACAACGCGAACCTCTTGAGCATAAACAGATGCAGACATTCCTATAGACAGAACCATAAAACCAAAGAATAACCTTAAGTTTGACGTCAGCCTAATTTGAAAATATTGTCTCAAGTACATCGTAACATTTTATTTTTCTAAGTCCTGCATGGTGCAGTTGGATAAACATCACCATCCCTAACAAGAGTTCTTTTTTATCTGATTTATCTAGTTTTAACTCCCGCATCACATCAAACTTCATGCCCGGAATACCCATCATTTTTTTCACAAGACTTGATTTTAAATAATGTGACTCTTTCGAGAGTCTCATTTCGACACCTGACCATTCGCCAGAATCTAGATTCAAGCTTCCTGATGTTTTCGATGAAACATCATCAAGTTCTTCGGGCATTAATCCCAAAGTGTACACCAAATTCGCCAAAAAATAGATGTGAAGATTGGCCACTGAATCTTCTGTTTCTAACAATTCCACAGTTTCCCAAACCAGTTTAAAGACTTCTGGCATAGGTGCGTCCTCAGAAATTGATTTATCTAGCACTTCAGCGATGAAAAATGCGACCGCTGACCTTCTGGCATCACTCAGGATCTGAATGGCTGGCAAGACCCTTGATGCTTCTGAGAAAGTCCCCAAGCCTTCTTGCTTTTTCCTTTTGAAATTTGCAAGCTCCACAGCAGAGAGGGGGTGCCAAATCGCTTTGGGAGATTTCTTTCCCGTCCTGACCCACAAAGGAATCATGCCTTGATCTTCAGATAACACCCGCACCACCCTACTCGTATCGTTATATGGAATGCTCCCAATCACGATCGCTTTGATGGTTGAAGCGTCCAAGTTATTTAGAAATATCGGCAGGTTCTACCCAATCTCCCTCACCCTTAATGAGTTCAATTAATTCCTTCACGCCCTCCGCTTCAGAGACGTTCTTTTTCACAACAACCTTCTCTCTGTAGAGCGTGATTTTCCCTGGACCCGTACCTACATAGCCATAATCTGCATCTGCCATCTCTCCAGGGCCATTCACGATGCAACCCATAATTCCAATTTTAAGACCTTTAAGGTGGCCCGTGGCATGTCGGATTTTGGCCGTGGTCTCTTCCAAATCAAAGAGCGTTCTTCCACAGCTCGGACAAGAAATGTACTCGGTTTTTGAAATTCTCGTACGCGTGGCTTGCAAAATACCAAATGCCAAGTTGTTTCTATCGACCAAACTCACGCCTTCTCCGTCCACCCAAACGCCATCTCCTAATCCATCAATCAACACTCCGCCCAAATCCGTCGACTGAAATAACGTGAATTGTTCTTTATCTAACCCATCAAGCTTTCTGCGAAGAATCACAGGGACTTTACTCTCCAATTCATCGAGCTTCATGACAGAAGTCCTCAGATCAATCATGGCATTGATTTGATTGGTCTCAAGAATCAGAACGACCTCTCCTTTTCTGAAACTGTCTATCAAATCCTTGGTTAAATCTTTTCTTTGGACGCGTATAAAGTGAATGACACCCTTCTCCTGAAACAACATGTCCCGCCATGTGCCACCTTGATTCCACTCATCGATAGACCAAACTGGATAATGTCTTTCCACGTTATCTATGCCACGCGCCTTCTTTTCCCAATCTGCACCATTCATTAAAACCATAAGCGTCCCAGGAAGCTTAAACGGGACAACTTGCGAACCTGTATAAATGGCATCACAGGCAGTGTCCAAAATATTCCACTTGTCATCCACAACAGAATATCTGTATCCCGCCCCCATCAGATTGATCGGCGCAAGTGACGCTTTGTTGGTCATCGTCTGTAAGACAATGGGGACACTTTTCCCACCTATCGTACCCGCCCCGTCTGTTTCCCTACGTGAGTAATTAAACGGATCGACCGAAATCGCTACAGGTTCTATTTCGGGAATCCCCTCCGATGTCTGACGGTCTTTATATTTATCGACAAGAACTCGGGCAACAGGAAGTTCATTCTCAGGGGCCTCCGTTAACGACACTCGGATTGTATCCCCGATTCCATCTTCAAGCAATGTCCCTATTCCAACAGCTGACTTAATTCGACCATCCTCACCATCTCCCGCCTCTGTAACGCCAAGGTGCAAAGGGTAATTCATCCCTTCCTCTCCCATGCGTTTCACGAGAAGTCGATACGCCTGCACCATCACAATCGTATTCGAAG
>Ga0315315_10001458_pt1 | contig 21644 bp, 19 predicted proteins | sample M140m3416metaG_FD_203699 | JGI IMG/M metagenome (GOLD analysis project Ga0315315, IMG submission 203699) | Ammonia-oxidizing marine archaeal communities from Monterey Bay, California, United States - M1 40m 3416 | ecosystem: Environmental > Aquatic > Marine > Intertidal zone | place: USA...
GATACGCTGCAGAACGCGATCGTCGCCTCGATATCCAGGGACATCTACGACAGCAGGATGGACCTCCAAGTATCCAGGATCGCCACCATAGCGATGATCCCCATCGCGATATACCTGGCATCGGGCCCCACGATCCTCGGCTTCGAGTTCAACGCGTGGAGCGTGTTCGGGATATTCCTGTTCGCTGACATGCTGGCGGCAGCCACTGTCTCCCCCGTCCTGATGACCCTGTGGGGTGGGGTGTCGTCCCGCGGGGCACTCATCGGTTGCGTAGCCGGCTTCGCCTCGGTGGCGATATACGGGCTGTACGAGCCCCCGGCGGATGCCGCGTTCTACATGTACATCGTGCACCCCACAGGGGGGGCTCTCCCAGCGAGCGAGGGCGGACTAACCAACCTCTATGCGTTCCTCTCAGCCATCATCGGGTCAACCGCGGCGACGGTAGTAGGTTCATACGCACTGCCCGACGAGTAGGGCCATGCTCGCAGCGATCAGGCCTTGGAAGCGCTTCTGGGCAGGCCCGTGGTCGCGAAGGGAGCGCCTCGGGGGGAGGTGGTTCTCGCTCGAGGTCTTCGTACTGGGCCTGTTGCTGGTGGCTGTCCCGTACTTCTCCACGAACAACATTGCCAGCATGTACCTCGACACAGTGTGGGACCCCGAGATCGGGATGGACAGGGAGTTCCCGGTCGTGAACTGGATGATACTGCCCTACACGCTGCTGTACCTGTTCTACCCGGCGACCCTACTCCTGTGCCCGAGTGACGACAGGGGGCACGCGGAGCTGGCGGTCGGGATGCAGACTCTGATCATGGTCACCGCGTTCTGCTGCACGATCTTCCTCCTGCTCCCTGCCGAGATAGACATGAGGGACCAGATCGACTGGGACTCCCTCAACGGATGGGAGTCCGTACTCTTCGAGTTCATACACTTCTCCGACAACCCCTGGAACGCATGGCCGAGCCTGCACATTGTCCACTCCTACCTGCTCGCTCGCCTGATGACCGTCTGGGCATCGAGGAGGGCTGCGGAGTCAAGCGCCTGGAACCTCTTCCTGGTCGTGCTCTGGATAGAGTGGGTCCTGCTCTGCATCAGCATCCTGACCACCAAGCAGCACTACCTGTTCGACCTGGTGACGGGGATAGCAGTCGCCCAGTTGGCCTGGATGGTCACGAAGCCGACCCTCGATGAGATCGGGGAAATGGGTCCCTCGGCCTTCGCCGAGGAGTGCGGCTGGAACGCCTAGTTGTAGACGATCGAGAGCAGACCGTTGGCAGCCTTCTCGCACGCATTCGCAACGTCATCCATCCTCTGCAGGACCCTGTACATATGCACAGCAGCCAGCGGTGCGTCCTCGCCGTGGCTGAAGACGTAGGCAGCCGCCTTGCTCTCCACCATGTCCGCCTCGTGCTCAGCCAGGTTGACCTCATCGATCAACTCCCCGAGCCTCTCCCTTCCGGCCTTGGTGTACCCCGACAGGGCGACGTCCTTCAGCTGCGAGACGGCATCCTCGTAGAGGGAAGTCGTCTTGGAAACGGCCTCTGCCATCTCCTTGAGCATCCCTCTAGCCTTCTCGTCGACGAACAACTCCCTGAATGAGAGTTGCTCTGCGACATTCTGAGCGTAGTCTGCGATCCTATCCTGCCTGGAAACCATGCGAAGGACCTCGTCACGACCCTGCAGGACCGAAATCTGCCCAGAACCCAGTCTCCTACGGATGTCGTTCTTCACATCGTCTGCTCTGAGCTCAGCCTCGACGGTCGATCTGATGTGGTCCTCGGCGTCCTCTCCGTCAGCGGCGGCTTTCACTGCACTGAGCATGTGTCCAACGGTCTCCTCAACTGCGAGAGCGTGGGTGTGGAATATCTCGAAGTGAGTCTGTGCTCCCTTTGTGTCCGCACTGCCGGCATCCGAAAGCGCGTCCTCTACGTAGATCTCATCGTCCCAAGTGGCCCAAATCACGTATGCAACAATTGCGAATGCGATTGGTATCACCACTAGCAGCTTGATCGGATCCGAGCCAGCGGCAACGTATATCGCAATGGACCCGAATCCCGCTGCAGGCAGACTGGCAACCCATGAGGATGCGATCTTTCCGAACACCCTGAAGTCGACCGCCTTCGCACCTCCTGCAAGACCTACTCCCACAACAGCACCCACAAGAGTGTGCGTTGTCGATACGGGAACAGCGAGGAAAGGCATTGAGAAAATCAGGATTGTAGTAGCAGCACCGAATTCGGCCGCGAACCCTCTTGTGGGGGTGATGTCTGTGATCTTGTGTCCGATGGTGTCCATTACCCTCCAACCCCAGGTCATTACGCCAATCGCGATTCCTGCGCTGCCAAGCAGCACAAGCCATAATGGGACTGGTGCGCTAGCCTGAATCTCTCCTCCGCTGGAAAGAACCTGGTAGACTGCAGCCATTGGACCTATGGCATTTGATCGGTCGTTAGCACCGTGTGCGAATGCGACGTAAGCAGCTGTGATCACCTGGAGCCATACGAAGATCCTCTCAACCCCGTGGAAGCCATCTTCCTCGCCCTTGAACTCGTAGTTCCTGAGTACGTATGCAAGAACGCTTGCTGCTATCAATGCGATGATGAATGCGATGATTATTGAGTTGATTGGAACCCAAGCTCCTTCGTGTATAGCATTCAAACACTCATCAGTGATTATTTCTGCATCAGGTGAACAGTAAGGTGTAAATGGGTCAAAAGAACCGTTCTCCTTCACGGGGATCCATTCGTACTTGTCCTCAATCCATCCATTCGCCTGGGCCCTGCCGAAGAATCCCTTGAGGGCCTTGAATTGAAGCGCTATCCCTAGGACGAAGAATGTGGGGATCGCCATGATCGGGGCGAGCCACCTCGATCTCTCCTCCGGGTTGCTCGACTCGAGGATGGTCTCGCGGACTATCCAGAATGTGCCGAATGCCAGGAGCCCTCCCATGAGTGGGCTGGCGACCCATGACATCACTACCTCCTGCGTCTTCTCCCAGTTGATCAGGGACGTGTCATGCTGGACCTCTAGGACCAGCCCCACTCCAATTATCCCCCCAATAATGCTGTGAGTGGTGGAGACCGGTAGCCCCAGTCGAGTGGCGGTGGTCAGCCATATCGCAGCCGCCATCATGGCTGCTATGAATCCGTACATCAGGTCGTTGGTGAAGTCGTCGGTGGCGGTCTCGAAGTCAACTACTAGGATTCCCTTCCGAACGGTATCAGTAACCGCATCCCCTGCGAAGAAGGCCCCGCAGAACTCGAAGATTGCGGCAATTATCACCGCTTGCTTCAGGGTCAGGGCCTTCGAGCCAACAGAGGTCCCCATAGCGTTCGCAACATCGTTTGCCCCTATGTTCCAAGACATATAGGCACAAACGATCAATGACAGAATCAGTACTAGCCACATTACTCCAGTGATTTCCATGAACGTCCCGGACACCGGATGGTATATCATAGAGAAGTAGCGTAATCTATATATTAATAATTAGAAACACGAATTCATGCCCATTGGCCCAGGCGAGCAAGACGTCCGAAGATTGCAACTTACCGGAGGGGCAACATACACTCTCAGCTTGCCAAAACCCTGGGTATCTGCAAACAATCTCGGTTCTCGTGACAGCATCCGAATCGACTGGAGGTCAAGCGGCGAACTGATGCTCTCACCTCTCGAAGACTCAGAAGAACAAAGGACAGAGATCACGATAGATTTGGACGGACTTCCAGAAACTGCTCTCTACGATCACCTAATGGGGGCCTACATTTCGGGAGTTCAGGAGATTGTGATCAAAAGCAATGACGTTCTGAAAAGAAAAACACGAAACGAAATTCGGCGCTTCCTAAGATCCACTAGGGGTTTTGAGATTGGAGAAGAGGGCGACTCCCATAGCCGTTTGATTAACTTGCTAAACACCGGAGAATTGCCATTGAGCGCCAGTATCAATCGCATGTACCTTCTCCTTTCCTCGCTTGTTAGAGACATCATAGAGGCACTCCAAGGGACAGATGCCGACTTGATATCAGATCACGATGAGAGGGAAAGGGAGGTAGACGGCCTGCAGTATCTGATTGAGAGGCAAGTAGGATCAATGCTTTCATCTTCACAGATTGTAAAATCTCTGGGAATTAGTAGAAAGCAGGGTGTAGAGTACGCAAATCTTGCTCGTTCCCTTGAGAGGATGATGGACCATGCTGACCAAATGGCACGACTAACGTTAGATTCGGAATCTATTCCAAAACTAAGTATCCGGAAGATGCCCCTCTCTGCCCTTCCTATTTGGCTAGATTCTATCAAGACGTTAATGATTAATCTTAGGGAAAGGGACGCGCATCAAATCGAGGAAGCACGAAACTCACTGAAGTCGGCGCAACTGAAATTGGTGGAACACGAGGAAAGCCTCTGGTCCGGGAAACGAAAAGCAGCACCTCTCCTGTTCGAAGACAGATTGTCTGAATCGATAAGGAGACTATGTGCCTATGCAAGAGATTTCGGTGAGATTTTACTAAACATGCTTGCCTATGACTCGATCAAAAGAAACCGATGAGCCCCTACGACATTGACTCATAGATGTAGAAAAAGCCGCTACCCACTATACCTGACATCACCAGCTTGTGGATCCATTCTGCCTTCATAGCCTCCAACCACCTTTTCCCTGCTCTTACGCCGAGCAAAGCGGCCACCACCAGTAGCAAGGTGACCTGTAGGTGCACGCCTATCTCCTCCGGTCGGAAGTATAGGTAGACCGGGATTCTAGATAGGTCCACGCAGAGCGCGAGTACGCTCGCAGTGGCGGCATATGCCATCTTGTCCGGAAGACGACGAGTGAGGAACATCGCCCTCAAGGCACCTTGGTGCCCAGAAAGGCCCCCCATGAAACCGGACCCGAATCCGCCTATCCGGTCGTTTGCCTCCGGGATCCTAATCCCCGTCCACGACTCGCTGAGGGTCAGCAGGGGTAGGAGGATGAGGAAGGCACCTATCAGGGCGAGAAGGGGGTCCTGTGGGACCTTGCTCTGCAAAGCGGCCCCAATGACCGCCCCTACCACGAGCCAGATGCCGTAGTGCCTGAAAGCAGAGAAGTCGACACTGTCCCTCAGAGCCAGGAACTTCCCTGCATTGTGAGCCCCATGTACCACTGCGACCACTGCCACTGCCTCATGAGGCCCCATCATCTGGAGAACCATCGGGGTGAGCATGGTCGACAACCCGAAGCCAGCAGGGACGGTGAGGGCCGCGGCCAAGAAGGCGCCAACGAAGGCTAGGGCCAAGAAATCCATGACACTGGGAGAAATCGGAGAACAATTGATGTTTCTACTCTTTTTTCGCTGAACCACAGCCTAATACGTCTCAGCCTTGCCCATGGCTTGCTCCTAGAGCATTATGGGGATGGTGGTTCAATGTCGAAGAAGGGTATCCTGATTGCCGTCGAGGGGATGGACGGATCCGGGAAGAGCACGCAAGCAAAGCTGCTGTACCACTGGCTGAGGGCCAAGGGGCTACCAGTCTTCCACACGGAGTGGAACTCCAGCAAGATCGTCAAGGAGGCAACGAAGAAGGGGAAGAACACCCGACGCCTGCTGCCCATGACATTCCACATGATACACGCTGCCGACTTCGCCGACAGGTGGGCCCAGCAGATTGAACCCGTCTTGGAGATAGGGGGGATAGTGATCTGCGATCGCTACAAGTACACCGCCATGGCAAGGGACGGATCCAGGGATGTCCCCCGCGAGGTCATCGAGGAGACATACTCATTCGCCAGGGAGCCTGACCTGACCCTGTACTTCGACGTCCCAGTGGATGTAAGCTTCGATAGGATAGCCAAGGGGAGGCCAAGGCTGAAGTTCTACGAGGCCGGGATGGACATGGGGTGGACGACCGACCCATTCGAGTCCTACAGGATATTCCAGGGCAAGGTCTCCGAGATTTATTCGGGGTTAGTGGAGGAGGGTAGAATAGTACGTCTGGATGCCGAGGGGGCGGTCGCAGAGGTTCAATCCAGGGTGAGGGTCACTTTCGACAAGCACATCGACCTCTCGACCGTCCAGGTCATCGATCAGTCCGACAGACTTGCCCAGAACTTGAGCGAGTCCGACATCGACTGGCTCTCATACTCGGGAGGGGATGGGCAATGACTCACGCAGGCAAGCTGATTGTAATCGAGGGACCCGACCACGTAGGAAGGACCCTACACGCGCGCCTCCTATCTGCCAGGTTGAAGGCGAACGGCATTGCAACCCACATCATAGGCCTGGCCCGTTCCGAACTGATGGGCGAGATTGTCAAGTCAAGAACTGCTGACATCCACCAGCTAAACTGGCGAACCAGGTCGCTCCTGTACGCCACCGACCTGCACGACCAGATCAAGCACGAGGCAGAACCGCTGCTGGATGCCGGATTCGTGGTCATCGCTGACCGGTACACACTCACTCCGAGGATCAGGGAGCAGGTAAGGGGCGGGGATGGTGATTGGATCGACTCGCTATACTCCAATACCCCCGATCCCGATGCCATGATCGTACTCCACGCAGGGCCTCGCCGACTGTTGAACCGAATCATGTTCGGAGAGAGTCTGGAGGCACTGAACCACTTCGAAGCAGGGATGGACCTAGCACTCTCCTCGTCCATCACCTCGTCCTTCCTGCAGTACCAGAAGATCCTCAGGCAGGAGTTCCAGGATGCCGGGAAGAAAGCAGGCGCCACGCTGATTCCTACTAGGCACACCGTGCAAGAGGTCCATGACAGGATATGGGAGTCGGTAAACCCAGTCGTGGAGCACATGCTACAGCCGATAGACGGGAACTAGCCCAGTATATCCGCCACAACATCCGGTTGGGTGAGGTAGGCGAAGAGACCTATCCCGGCGAACATCATCATCCAAGAGCCCGTGGCCTTCACTATAGACGAGTGCCTCCTGAGGGAGTCGATCAGAGCGCCCCTGCCCATCCCGACCATGGCAGTCACCCCAATCATCAGTAGCGAGACGGACATCATCAGCCCGCCCATGCCCATCACAAGTGCGCCCTCGCCGACCACTGCGAGCCATGCTACGAACGGGAAGACCGCAGCCGCGGTGCAGTCCACCGAAGCAGCGCTGTAGCCTATCCCCCACAGGTACATGTTCCTCCTGGGCGTGAAGCGGTCGTCATCCTCCGTGGTCATGTGCCTGTCAAGCAGACCTTGGACCCGTGACAGCACGTGGGATGTCCACCCCATGAGCATCAGCGCCCCAAGTACCACCAGCAGGAGGGCGATTCCCACTGCAATGTCATGAAGTATGCCAGAAAGGTTCAGCACACCATCCAGGCCGAAGATAACGACTCCCACGGAGCCGAAGAATGTCAGTTGTCCCAGAGCCGCGAAAGTCCCCACCTCAAGGGCACTAGGTGCTGCACCCTCCAGCTTCCCAGCCTCTCGGAGCTCGTCCTCCCTCACCCCGAGGCTGAGGCAGTAGCTGATGTAGGATGGAAGGACGGGGAATGCGCAGGGTGAGAAGTAGACAAGTACGCCAAGGAAGAGTCCGATGAAGAAGACCCCGGAGAATGACCTGTCTGCCTTCTCGATGCCGAATCGAAGACTCTCCGCATCTCCCTCGATCGCCCTATCTACGGCTCTGTCGAATGACGACCACCCATCCAGAGGAGTTCCCGTGCCCTCCTTCGCAACCACGTAACCCTCGTGGTCGATAACGTACACGATCGGGAGGTTCTGAGCCGCATAGTACTCCACAAGGTCCCCCCTTGAACCGTTATCCAGGAGAATCGAGTCAGTGGCACCGTTTGCCACAGGCCAACGCATGTGCTTGTCCGAAACAGGGTCGCCGAACGACTCGTTGATCCAGTCAAATGACTCGTATCCGTACCAGGCTCCGATCGATAACGCCACGACTGGGTAATCGGATGCGGAGTCCTGCCATGAGTCGAGACTTTCCTCGATATGCCCCTGTACGTAGTGGCAGTTGGCGCAGTCAACTGCCGTGAAGTCTAGGATGACCACACTCCCTCTCAGTTCGGAGAGTTTCACCATCCCTGCTCCGTCCGCAATCGAGTCATCAATCCCGGTCCTGTTCATGGTCATCACCTCGAAGTCAGGAACAATCTCAGCATCATCGGATACTCCGTAAAGCGAAGACGAGACTCCGAAAATCGCTAGCGATGCATAGGCAATAATGCAGAAAAGGACGATGCCTATTCCGAAGGCCTTCCAGGTGTCCTGCTCGCGCAAAACCCCCATATCGATGCCCTCTGCCACGGGTTTCCGAGCCCTCTGCCACTTTTGACTCCGGCGGGGACCTGATGCCGGCCTGTCACCAATCTTATGCGCAGGAGATTGCTGGCAAACAGGCCGGGCTCGTGGTCTAGGGGTTATGACGTCGCCTTCACATGGCGAAGATCGCAGGTTCAATTCCTGCCGAGCCCACCATCAACCAAATCCTGTATTAGGGAAGATGCCCCTATTCGCATGCGCCCCTTGCCAGTGATGGAACCGTCCGTATCCTCCACTATGGAAATCAGCCTCTCAGCATCCTCCCTCTTCGAGATCCCGCCCGATACCTTGACCCCCGGACTTCCTTCAAATGAAAGGCAGTGCCTGCTGACCTCTTCCGCCATTATGGCAGCGGTCTCGTCGCTGCATACCCCCCTCTTGCCCGTGCAAGTCTTGACGAAGTCGGCCCCGGTTGCAAGAGCCATCCTAGTAACCGCCCTCAAACGCCTCTCATCTAGCAACGGGGCCTCTAGGATGACCTTCAGGATGAGGCCCTGTGACGCCTCCCTCATGGCAATGAGTTTGACTAGCTCGGTTTGCCCGGGGAACGAGGGGCCGTCATTAGGCTCCAAAACGCAGTCTATCTCATCTGCACCCTTCGATACCGCCTCACTGACTGCATCGAATATCTCGTCGGGGGAGTCGCTGCCTCGTGGGAACCCGCCTGCAACCAGGGCCAGCGAAACCTCGGGGCCGATCCTCCCCTTGACGAACTCTGCGTGCTTTGTGAAAACGCAGACTGCTGCAGTCCGATGCCTGCTGGCGAGATCGCAGAGCCCAGCTAGATCCTCTTCGCTGGCGCCCGAGTCGAGCAGGGTCAGATCCAGTAGGTCGAGGATCTTCCTCGTCCCCATCGAGACACTCATCCGTGACGACTCTCGAATTCGGCCATGAATGAAGCGAGTGCCTCCACGCTCCCCACCGGGCACCCGTTGTACAGGCTCGCCCTGATTCCGCCAACGCTCCTGTGACCCTTCAGACCACCCATTCCGTTGTCCGCCGCTTCAGCCAGGAACACGTCCTCGAGGCTCTCGTCTGCTAGCCTCCATGTGACGTTCATCATCGATCTGGAACCGACTTCGGCATGCGGCCTCCAGAAGTCACTCCCGTCCAGCATATCGTAGATGAGTCCGGACTTCTCCCGGTTCCTCTGGATGGCTCCCTCCAGTCCGCCATTCCTCTCGACCCAGGAGAGGACCTTGTCCAGGACGAAGATGCCGTATGTGTTGGGGGTGTTGAACATCGATCCCTTGGAGATGTGAGTCTGGTAGTCCAGCATGGTCGGAAGCCCCTCCTTGCCCCTGCTGGCAGCCCATGGCGAGAGGATGACGACCGTCACCCCGCTCGGCCCCAGGTTCTTCTGGGCTCCAGCGTAGATCAGGTCATGCTTGGAAACGTCGAGGTGCGCACCGCATATGTCTGAGCTGGCATCTACTACCCTTGGCTTCCCGTTGCTATCGGGCAGGTGGTTGAACTGGGTCCCGAAGAGTGTGTTGTTGGAGGTATAGTGCAGGTACTCGGCATCATCTCGCACAGAATAGTCCCCGTCACCGGGGACCGTCTTGAAGCCGTTGCTGGAGCCATCCCAAGCAGCCGCGCCGTCTCCGATCCTATTCGCCTCTGCAAGCGCCTTCTTCGACCAGATCCCAGACACAAGGAAGTCAGCTGCGCCACCATTGCTCAGGAGGTTCAGCGCAGTCATGTAGAACTGGGTAGATGCCCCTCCTTGCAGGAACAGCACCTCGTAGTCATCGGGGATCGAGAGGAGCCTCCTCATCCTGTCCATGGCCGAGTCAATAACTTCCTGGAATGCAGGGCTTCGATGCGAGACCTCCATCAAACCGAAGCCACTGCCATTCATATTGGGCAGGGATTCGGCAACCTCGGCCACCACTTCGAGGGGGAGAACAGCGGGGCCCGCCCCGAAGTTGTGAATGCGACCCTCGCCCCCCACGTTCACTCGGGGCCACAGACGGTCTTTCAGCCCATCGGAGGAGCAATAGGGTTCATTTCTCGTTGTCAAGCCGGCGGTATGTGCTACGCATAGGTCTGGTAATGCTTCAGGGGGCCAGACACTCTCACATTTCCGCTCTCGAGAGGGCATCAATGGGGACTGGCATCGACATCGAGGTTCACGAACTGAGGAAGGCCTCCGACCTAGAGTCATCCGAACCGAATGCAATCGTGATACCGGGTGGTGAGTCTACAACGATGAGGCTAACTGGCAATGACGCAATTTCCTCTTTGCTCCCCGCTGTCTTCGAGTGGATAAGGGCGGATCAGTCGCGACCGGTCCTAGGAACCTGTGCGGGAGCGATACTCCTCGCAGATCCAGGGGATGGGGGAGGATCACTGGTGGACGCTTCAGTGGAGAGGAACAGCTTCGGCTCCCAAGCCGAATCATTCCAAGCCGAGATAGATGCCATAGCGCTCGACAGGGAGTTTCCCGGCGTCTTCATTCGAGCACCACGTTTCGTCGAGACAGGCGATGACTCCCAGGTAATCGCGAGACTCGGAGATGAGGTGGTAGGAGTCATGACTCAGAACCGCATGGCACTCACATTCCATCCGGAACTGTCACAGGACTCCGGATTCCATGAATTGCTCCTGAAGACGGCAGCCGAGCAAATGGAGGGGGAATAGATGCTCTCACTGCCCCAGTTCCCCGATCTCGCCGAGGCACCAGACCTCTCCGACACTGAGGGCTGTATCCAGTGCCAGATGGGCAGCAAACTCGTCCTGTTCATCACCGGGAACTGCCATTGGCAGTGCGACTACTGCCCACTATCCGAGACCCGACGAGACATCGACTGGATGTTTGCAAACGAGAGGAGGTGCGAGACCTTCGAAGAGGTCATCGAGGAGGCTCGTGCAATGAGGGCCACTGGGGCCGGCATTACTGGTGGCGACCCACTAATGGCGAAGGAACGAACCCTAGAGGGGATATCCCGGCTAAAGGAAGAGTTTGGACCAGAATTCCACCTCCACATGTACACCAGCATCCCCTTCAGGCCCGAAGTTGCCAGCGACTTCGCCGACGCTGGACTGGACGAGATCAGATTCCATTTGCTCGGCCTGGATGCAGAGAGGTACCGCTCGACGATCTCTGCATGCGCAGAGGCAGGAATCCTCACGGGGGTGGAGATTCCCTGCGAGCCGGACAAGAGGGACGAACTCCTCTCACTCCTGGATGAACTCAGGGATTTCGACATCTCATTCCTGAACCTCAACGAACTCGAAATCACAGTAGGCAACCACGATAACATGGAACTGAGGGGCTTCAACCTCTCAACCGAGATCACCGCAGGGGCCGCTGGCTCGAACGAGCTGGCACATGAAATGAAGTCCAGGGTGATGGCAGCAGATCAGGGCATCGCCGACCCAACGGACGGAACTCTTCGCGAACCATTCGGATTCCATCTGAAGTTCTGCACTGCCGTCTTCAAGGACTCCGGACAATTGAGGAGGCGCTTCCTGAGGAGGGGAGAGTCAACAATCGCCCCCCACGAGGTACTGACCGAGGATGGGACGCTAATCTTCGGAGCCATTGATGCAGATGACGAATCAAAGGAAGACTGGATGGATGAAATCGTCAATGAGACTGGTCTGCCTCGGAGATTCCTACTCTGGGACGAGAAGAATGGCCGCATCGAGATGCCCCTGGTAATAGCAGAGGACATAGCAGAGCAGATAGAAGAACCAGTCTTCATGGTCGAGGTCCTGCCTACTCACGAGAGGCTAGAGGTCACCATGGTACTCCTAAACGGGACAGAAGACAATGAGGCCGATTCCGAATGAAGAACTCCGGTCACAGGCTGGGCACCTCTGGCACACCAACCGAGAACACCATCGAGGGACTCCAGAGTTCCCTGGGCAACGCATCGAGAAGTGACTTCAGGTACTGGGAGTTCGATATCCGGGAGTCCTCCGATGGCAAGGTATTCGTATTCCATGACGATGCAATAACAGTCGATGGGTCACTCTCCGAGACATCAGATATGGTATTCTCGAAAATCCATGCAGCAGGACTCCAGAAAGGCATCTCAATCCCCCTATTCTCCGAGGTCTGCGAGCATCTGCGAGAAAGGGAAGAACCAGTAATGGTGGAGATCAAGCACTTGGAGACTGATCAGGCACGCTCAGAAGTCCTGGAAACGATCTCGAAGATGAGAAAATGGAAGGTGATGGCCACCCCTATCAGGTTCTCCAGGAGCTTCCCCGAGGAAACCCGTGACGAGTGGCACTCCCGGTTCGAATCGGAAGGAGTCGAACTAGTCAGGGTGGGTCGTCATAGGTTGAACCTCTTCCGCTCCTGCAAGACGAGAGCGGGCTGGTTTTTTGCCCAACCAAGGTGGCTTTTCGGCCTCTGAACACTCCTCAAGTTGATATGTCCCCGACTTCCAATTGGCATCGTGCCGGTTAGGAAGCCAGACGCAGAGAACTCCAAGGTCAATCCATACCGGAGGCTGTCAGCCTCGCAGGTCAACGCCTGGAGGAAGTGCCCGAGACTGTGGTACTATGGTTGGATGGTTCGCCTCAAGTCGCCGCTCCCCCCTCAGATACTGAGGGGCAATGCAGTGGAAGAGTGCGTGTGCAGGGTCCTCCGTGAATCCCCTGCTCTGCTGACCTCGGACTCCCGTTCCTCGATGACAACCCCCCTTGCCGAGGACGGATCCCCAGACTGGGACAGCCAGGACTACTGGGTTGGGCCAGGGCTGAGCCCCATCCCAAAGGAATCAATCCCGGGTGACAGGGAATCAATGCTAGAATGGGCCACTGCAAGAGCGGAAGCGCACTTCGAAAGATGCTGGAATTCGGCGATCAGCGATTGGGAGTCTAGCCCAAACCGAGTAGGATTAGCAGAAGACGTGGACAAAGAGGAAGGGTGGCAGATGGTCGAATCGGCGTTATCACTGCACTTGGACCAGGTTCAGTCGTGCATCGACTCAAGCGGAGGGCCAGGCCTCGAAGAATGGAGGTCAGGCGCTAGGGCCTACTGGCCAGCCCCTGACGGATTCCCCCGGGAGTGGGAAGATTCCCATCCAGCAGCAGGTAGCGGGGAGATAACATGGGCAGAGGCATGGGAGGTCGCTAGGCCATGGTTCGTCGACCCCGATGCTAAGTCCTTCACACAGACAAGCGCACATCCCGAAGACTGGTTCCAAGGTGAGTACGATCTCGTTTACCGATGGTCGGGCAAGATCACGATTGTCGACCTCAAAGCATCGATTGGCAAGGGAGACAGGTCCGGCGACTATCTAGACCAACTTCGGATGTATGGTTGGCTCTGGTGGGAGACTCATGACAGGGAAGAGGTGGTTGAGGGGCTCGAGATTTGGTACCTGGGTACGGGTACGGTGAAGCAAGTCCAAATCCCTTCTATTGATGAGATGGAGTCGATGAACGACGAACTAGAGGGACTCTACAGGCAGATACATGCCCAAGACCCGGATATTTCGACGTGCCCTCCCGAGCCATCCCCGCTCAGGTTCTTCGACAAGGGCGGGATTCCATCCGAGACGCCAACTCATCCTGATGAGAGGGCACGATGTAATCGGTGCGACTACCGAGGGATATGCGAGGGCTCCGATTACGAGTTGGATCTTCCTCTGGAAGAGCGGATAGAGAGGTTCGGACACGCTTGGCCAGTGACGCCCATTGGCAAGATCATCACTCGTGCCAGCATAGTAGGGGATGTCGTTGGCCTACAGGGTCCGGAAATAATGGATGACGGGACAATCAGTCTCCAATTCACACTCCAAGATGGTTATGACCGGGCCCGGGTGAGGCCATCAAGGCAGGGAAATCCACGTAATGTAACCAGAGGGATCTCCGAGGGTTCGAGAGTCAGAGTGGACGAGGGAATGCCATCGGTTTGGAGGGGCCAACTGCAGTTTGACCTCGATGACAAATCCTCCATATCCATGGCAACGGATGATGATGTCTCTCCCGTAGTTGAGGTGGAGACCAGAGTGAGCGTGGTCGGGAGGGTGTGGTCCATCGATGCCTTCCCGAACGGCGTTGGAGTAAACCGCTGGTCGATCACCCTGATGGACAAGACTGGCTCAGCCGCATCAGTGGCATTCAAGCAGTTCATACCGGTTTCAGCCCCGGCCATATCCAGGGGCGATGAGATCGCGATACTGAACGGAGAGGTCGGCGAGTGGGCCGGTAGGCCTCAGGTCCGAATCGGGCCCGGTGCACGCGTCGTCATCCTCAAGCACGCAGAGGACACCATCGACTTCTGACGCTACTGGCTAGGGCTAGGAAGGAAGGGCATCAACTGTGTCGCAAGCGAACTCATGTTCCTTGTCTGAATCCAGACCTTCCCAGAACCCTGGAAGTCAAGGGTGAAACCCTCGCCCCCGAACATGAAGGAACCTAGTCCCTTGACCTTGCTAATGTTGTAAGAAAGTCCCTCTGTGAATGCAACCACATGGCCGTTATCGATCTTGATTGATTTGTCAGGGGTAACCTCGATTTCCTTCATGGCCCCATATGAGGTGTAGAATACTTTGCCCGGGACGTCTATCGCCTCAGCCCTTAGGAAGAAAGCTCCCTCTCTGGAGAAGAGGGACTTGGCCCCCTGGAACTTCGTCGATACCTCAACGTTTACTTCAGAGGCCATGAATGCCCCTCCTTGCATGTAGAAAGACTCACCAGGGGATAGGTCGAACGTCTTGATGTCGCCAGGAGCAGATGGAGCCATCGATATCCACCCGCCCGAAGGACCTGCAGTGTAAGTATTGACGAAGAAAGACTCCCCTCCAAAAGCACTCTTTACCATGCTCTTCATGAATCCCCCAAGGCCGCCGCCACCGCCCATCCCTGTCTTCATCTCCATTCCATTTGACTGGGCAACCATGGCCCCTGGCTCGACCTTGATTTGCTCCCCAGGTGAGAGACTAGCAGTCATCAGCGTAAAGGCAGGCCCGAATTCGTTTTCTATTTCCATAGATGACCGGTCAGAAAAACGAATTTAACAACTTGGATTCTGTATTCAACAATGAATGGCCGATCTAACAACCACAAAGAACGAAAAGTCGGCGGTTTAAGGAACTGCTATGGCGACCTTCTCACTGACTTTCAAACCCGGTGATCCCAGAGGCATGTTAGTTGCCGTAGTCTGTCTGACAATCGTGCTTGTCGTCGACATTTTTACCGTCCCGTTGCACTATGAGCAGTGGCAAACGAAAAACTGGGACAGGACACCGGGTACGGTCGATGACATCTACATCTGGGAGGATTGTGGGGGGGAGGACGGTTGCACCTACGGGTTGCAAGTCGACTATAGCTACGAGGTGGGTGGAATCTTATACGAAAGCGATCAGATTTCATTGGTAGATTGGGAAGACTCAACCGACTCCAACCTCGGATGGAAGGAGGACTTCGAGAGGGACCATCCGCGCTTTTCAACTATTGATGTGTACGTAGATCCCAATAACCCCGGACGTAGCGTCCTAATTACTGGGTTCTCCATCGGCTCTGGCGCAATCACAAACATAGTAATACTCTCATGCTGCAACTTCTTCCTCCTTTTCCTCGGGCTGGGATCCGCTGGAAATGCAAATGCCAGAATCAGGACCAGATTGGAGAAGATTGGTTTCGGATTCCCCCAGGCAGATTGGCTGGAGGAATCGGAGGGTCCAGAAGATCCACCTCAGGAATACCCGAGAGAGCAAACTGACGGTGGTTCCGAAACCTCTGAGGAATCGCCCGAGGAAGTAGGCTGGTGGGAAGAGGATGATGGCGCCGAGAGAGGGATTTGAACCCCCGCGTCCAATGGACAGTGGATTTCGAATCCACCGCAATACCGGGCTATGCGATCTCGGCAGCGAAACGCCCACCTGCGAATCAGACATAAGGCTGACCCGGCCTCAGGCTAACATGATCATCCAGGTGGAGCACCTCGGCGAGACCTCTCAAGTGGAATCGAGCGACCCGATTTCGATCAGCGAGGTGCTTGAGAAATTGGGCATCGCGCCCTCCACCGTTCTCGCCGTCCACGGGGAGACAATAATACCCCATACCTCGATTATCAATGCCGATGCAACGCTCGAACTCGTGGTGGTTTCTTCAGGCGGTTGAAAGGTCGCCTCTGACGAACTTGATGTATCGTTGCCCCTCATTCTCTTCGAATGGGTACTGCTCCGATATGTTCCTGCGAATAGAATCCTGCTGCCACTAGAATCTAGACCAAGTCCGCATTAGATAGAGGATTGCTCCTGCATGATGTTGAGAACAGCGGCACCCTATCACGATGGCCAACAATCATCGCTGCTTTGCTCTCTTCCTTGCTGCCTTTCGCCTTCGGAGTTTCTTCTTTCGCCACTTCCAGCGTTGCTTCCCTTGCTTTTTCCAAGCACGGGAACCTCTCTTCACTGTGAATCATCCTCCAGTTTGCGAGTCCATCCGACCTGCCTCGCGTATATGAAGAGATTCGTGATGCCTGCATAGATTTGTGGTGGGCAATACAGGATTCGAACCCGTGTCACCGGCTTAGAAGGCCAGCATGATATCCAGACTACACCAATCGCCCGTGACCCCCTCCGGGAGCCTCACTTAGATGAACCCTCACTTCGCCTCGAACCTGCTTGCACACTTAGGGCACCTTGTTGGCCTAGTCACCCTTCTCCTTTCCCAGGTGTGCCCACACTTGCCGCATATCCATTGGCCTTCGGGAAGTCCTTCGAGCACCTGCTCACGCAATCTCATTAGTACCGGGGAGTCCCTGAGTTTTGGCGCGGGAGCGACCTTGCCCACTATGAGTGCATGCAAATCATCATGATCCAATAAACCCGCAGCGTGAAGCATCTCATGAGCAAGAGTGTGCCGGAAAAGTGCCGGATCATCTTTCAGTATTGGATTTAGTGCGATTGTCACCTGTCCCGGTGGCACGCCAAGCCTACGCCTCCGGTAGATTTCGTTGTGGTCGCATTCGAATCTTGTGAATCCTAACCTTGATTCTCCCTCTTCCATCCATTTTAGCACCAATTCCCTTTCCATGCTATTGGCGAATGGCGCATCCTCTCCCTCTAACTCCGCGACCAACTCCTGCATCAGGCCATCTGGAATCTGGGGGGGGCTCACGCCATTGCCCTCGAGTGACACATCACTCCCTGCTTCACGTCCCCCTTAAATGGACGCCGCAGTTCGTCAGGCCACTGGGCGTGTGGCGCAGCTTGGAAGCGCGCTTCCTTGGCATGGAAGAGGCCCCGAGTTCAAATCTCGGCACGTCCACCAGCAAATCCCAATCAGGGAAAACAACACCAGCGACTTGACAATTTTCAATATCCATGCCATTTTTCGCCTAGAATGATGAAAATGGCGTTTTTTTAGGGTGATACTAAATACAGTTCACAGTCTCAATGACGCGATGAAGGCTAAAGCGAATGCTCTTCTTTTATGCACACTGATGATTGCATCAGCCCTGGCGGGATGCGCTGGGGATGATGTGGAAAGGACGCTGACACAAGCTGACTGCGACGCAATCGGAGACGGTTACACGCTAGACAGCGACAACAATGCGTGCGTCACGACCGTAACCGAGACCGTAACCAACACCGTGGTAAAGGGTTGCACTGACTCGAGTGCTTCTAACTACGATGCTGCAGCCACCGAGGACGATGGTTCTTGTGTTGCAAAGGTAGAAGGGTGCATGGATGATACCGCATCAAACTACGACGAAGCAGCAGAGGTTGATAGTGGGATGTGCGCATTCGCCGCAGAGGTAGCAGCTTACACTCCTGACATCAACGAAGAAAATTGGTCCGCTGCATGGAGTGCTGCTCGACAGACTCGCGAGTGCAGCGAGGTAGGAACCAACAGGCCATGCGAGATCGTAGAACTCACCATCGGTGACGCCTCTACGTTCGACCCTGCCGATGCATATGACTCCGCATCTGGAGACATCATCGAGAATGTGTTCGACACACTATACAGGTACGCAGGAGACGGAAATGGTAACTCAATCATCATTCCAAGGCTCGCTACAGGGCACACAGTTAGCACTGACGGTCTAACATACACTTTCTCACTAAGAGATGATGTTAAGTTCAGCAATGGGGATCACATGACTGCTGATGACGTCGTCTTCTCATGGTGCAGGGTGCTAGAGTACCGCGCACCAGAGAGCCACGTGGATTGGATTCTGAGCCAGAACCTAGAGGGCGACACCGACGGTGACGGAGACTGCGACGAGAGCATGACAGTTGTTGACGCAACAACGTTCACTGCTACTCTCGGATCCCCATACTCCGGTTTCGTGTCCACGATTGCCTACACAGTTGGTGCAGTGGTCAACTCAGACCTATGCAACGCAAACAGGGTAGTCACCAAGTACGCGAACGGTTCGATCGCGACTGATGACTGGTGCCACGGGTGGATGGACGAAGCACCTCTGGGTGCAGGCACAAACGCCTACATCGTCGACACATGGATTCGTGAGGATAGGATCGTACTTACTCCAAACTGGCTATACTGGGAGGAGGGTAACTTTGCAGTAAACAGGTACACCTCATCCATCGTCACAGAGGCCTCCACCAGGCTTCTGGCATTCGAGGACGGCGAAGCTGACTTCGGCAGCATCAACATCGAGCACATGCCAAAGTTCTGCTACAACGATTTGGATGGTGACGGAGCATACACGTCAGCAGATGGGGACGCCATCGACGACAAGCCAAACGTCATGAGCAAGGAGGGTTACATATGCAAGTACAGAGAGACGTTCACAACTACTCTCTCCGCAATGAACCTGAACCCTAAGGACGCTGATGGCGACTACATACTCAACCACGACTGTGATGGCGACGGGACAAACGATTGCAACGCAATGTCGATCCCAGCTGTCCGTCTAGCAGTGTCATATGCCTTCGATTACGAGACTCACAGAAGGGACACCTACGACAATTCGCTCGCACCTCAGTACGGGCCTATTCCAACTGGTTTCCTTTACGCTGACACGCAGACTCAGACCTTCAACTACGACCTTACCTATGCAGAGAGTCTTTTGGAGAATGCCGGATTCATCCGCCAGTACGACTGTTCCGAGCTTGCGAACAACAACACAGTAGTTGTTGCAGAAGCAGACAGAGATGGCAGCGAGTGCCGCCTACCCTCAATCTTGAGGGTCATGGCAAACGAGGGCAACGACTACAGAATCGCCATGGCAGGACAGCTACAACAAGCACTAGGTAGCATCGGCGTCGCAACAGACGGATCCGCTAAGCCCTGGGCCGAGTACTTGACTCAGTACTACGCCAAGACCTTCGAGATCCGCTTCAGCGGCTGGGCACCTGACTACCTGGACCCAGACAACTACTGGTCGCCTTTCGCCTCCAGCACTGAGGACGTCTATGGTACTGGATACAGCAACGCTGCTGTTGACGCTGCACTATTGTCAGCCAAGTCTGAGACCGATGACACCGCTAGAGAGGGATACTACCAAGCAGCCTTCGATGCATGGAAGGTCGACCCCAACATGATCATCATCGGCCAGTACAACGGTGTCGGTGTAAAGCATAACGACGTCTGCTCTGCCCCTTGGTCAGCTATCGGATCGTCCCACTGGTTCGACTACGACAAGCTACCAATGGTCGACGGCGCTCTCGTCGGATCCTGCGAATAATCGTAGACGACTAGGGAGAAAACGTAAGTGCCCGACGGACGCCCCAAAGAGGGGCGTTCGTCGTGGTACGGCAACTTATTCTGCTTCGCCCCATGGGCTCGAAGGGGTGTTGGGATGAAGATACATGAATTCATAGCAAGAAGACTAATTCTGCTAATCCCAGTAATCGTTGGGGTTTCCATATTCACATTCGCTATCGCTCAGATTATTCCTGCCGATCCCGCCGCCGCTCTATGCGGGGAGAAGTGCATCGGAGACGCATACGAGCAGAATGTCAAGAGACTGGGGCTCGACAAACCAGTTTCCGAGCAATATACGATATACGTACAGAACCTGATGCAAGGCGATTGGGGGGAATCAGTTGCTTACAAGAGACCAGTTATTGACATAGTCAAGGACGCGGCCCCCATCACTCTTGAGATGGCGTTTCTTTCGCTATTGATCGGTTACTCATTAGGGATCAGCCTCGGGATACTAAGTGCGGTTTGGCAGGACCGAGTCTTTGACCATCTCTCGAGGCTAGTTGCAATTACATTCGTCAGCCTTCCAATATTCTGGCTTGCAATGATGCTCCAGTACGCTTTCGCCACTCAGAAGGGGATTTGCGACCCACTAACAGATTGGCTCCCGTTAGTGACTCCAACTGATGGCGGTTGTCTGCCACTTTATGGCAGGCATGATACTTCCTACTCCTATCCCCAAGAAGGATTCATGTGGCCATTGCCGGAAACCGGAACTGGATTCCACTTGGTCGACAGTTGGTTTGTCGGAAACGCTGCCTTGGAGGAATTGCCTGAGGAGTTCTCCTCCAGGAGGTCATTGTTCAAGGACACTCTGACCCATCTTGCACTTCCGTGCATCACGCTAGGCGTGGCATCAGCCGGGTCACTCTTGAGGTACATGCGAGCAAGCCTTCTCGAGGTTCTAAGGGAGGACTATGTTCGAACTGCCCGTGCCAAAGGAGTTTCAGAATTCAGAACCGTCATCGTTCATGCGTGTCGAAACGCCTTGGTCCCAATAGTCACCATTCTCGGTTTCTCAATTGGAGGTGCGATTGGCGGAGCGGTCCTCACCGAGTCAATTTTCGCCTTCAACGGAATGGGACGTGTGGCAGTCAAGGCCATCCAATATCTTGATTTTGCTACAATTATGGGAGTTACACTAATCACGTCCGTGATCTTCCTACTTTCCAACCTGGTTGTCGATATCACGTATGCACTGATTGATCCAAGGGTGAGGCTTGAATGAGCTGGTCCGATGGTGCCGAGGATAGGGAGGAGAGCCTTCGGAGACTCATAGAGGGCCTCCGACAAAGGCGATACGACCTTTCTCGAAGCTGGAAGATTTTCTCTCGGTCTTTCCTTGCCGTGCTAGGCCTTTTCCTAGTGGTCACTGTAAGTACAATCTCATTCTTTGCCGATGAAATCGCCGTGGAACACCCTTATCGGAATCTCCAGGACACGGAAGACCTATGGTGGATAGATTACGAACCAAAACGTATGGCACCATTTTCCGAAGAATGCGATTGGCACGAGCAGAAGATTGACTTGTTCGGCATGAGGAGGGCTGATACCAACAGGACCATAGCATGGTCCGATGAGATGTGGTCTCAAGAAAGTCAGAAGAGCATCAGAAAGCCTCTCCAAGTGATTGAGATACTCAACATTGAGGATACTAACGGATATCCAGTAAACGACACTTGGGTGACTATAGATCCTAGTAACGACACGTGGCTTTTTGTCTCCAATGACGTCCT
>Ga0315315_10001459_pt1 | contig 21635 bp, 28 predicted proteins | sample M140m3416metaG_FD_203699 | JGI IMG/M metagenome (GOLD analysis project Ga0315315, IMG submission 203699) | Ammonia-oxidizing marine archaeal communities from Monterey Bay, California, United States - M1 40m 3416 | ecosystem: Environmental > Aquatic > Marine > Intertidal zone | place: USA...
ATACACTAAAAGTCGGTTGTTTGACATCCTTAACGCATTTTCCTGTTTTTTGGTCTCTTACTTTACCTTTTTCACATATTTTGACACATCTACCTGATAAAGGATTTATTTCTTTTCCCTCTGGACAATCTCTTTGCTGGGCGGTTTTGCCTTTTAACATTATCCTATTAAAAATAAAGATATATTATAATAATGCACTTATTACACTATGTGCTTTTTTAAATATTTTAATTCTCTCAACATTATGATTTTTTATTCTCATTAAAACCTCATTATATGTAAACCATTTTAATGCTCTAACCTCTCTAACTTGTTCCATACATGTGCTATCAATATGTATTTTGGCATCATCCTTAATTATTTTTGCAATATAGTATACATGTTTATACAATACATTATTAGTGCCAAAAAATATTTCTTGAAAAGGTATAACATTTCTATCAATTGAAATATCATCTTTATATAATTGTGTTTCTTCACAAAACTCTCTTACAGCACAATCTACATCGGCTTCTTTTATTTTCTTTCTTCCTTTTGGAAATCCCCATTCTTGTTCAGTGTCATTACTTTTCATATTTTTGCAAATTAATAATGATTTTAAGTAATTATTACTAATATTATGTTCAAATTTAGCTTTTGAGTCAAGATATTCCTTGGTTTGCTTAAAATTAGTATGTGGAGACTGACACCATGTATAATTCCATATTTGATCAAAATTATTATTCATAATCATTTGCTTTTCATTTTCTGTCATATATTCAATTAGCTGTTTTAAATAATTATGATCATCGGCATTATATTTTCCTCTTACAAACTCCATAAATGATAAACTATCTTTTCGCTGTATCATTACATATTTTACTTCATTATTTATAATTTTATAGCAAATTATACCAAAACTCATAATTGGATGTGGACAATCTTTGTATAAATGTCCATTTAAGCCGCAATTTCTACAAGTTTGAGGTCTAAAATAATTATTTTTTTTACTTATTTCATCATCTTTTTTTTTCATTATACAACATTATAGTAATATATTACTTGATTTCTTAAATATATTTAATAAAAATAATGTTAGTTAATTTATTGTGAATCAAACGAAGCATATGTGTCACCACCTTGATCAAATCCACTTAATGTACTAGCTGTATCGTCAAATTTTCTTTTTGTATCTAGTTTAGATTTATTTAAATTGCAATGACATGTTTTATGAGATTTAGAACCACATTTACCACAGCAATCTTTTTTAGGTTCTTCTACTGGCTCTTGTACTATATTTTCATCTACAATTGCTTCTTCTTCATGATAAAAATCTTCTTGAACAGGTGCATCCATATCGTTTACATCTTCCTCATATTGTTTAATTACATTTTTAGCGTATTCTTCGGCAGTTTTAGCATCTATTTTATTATTTTCTTCATTATTTTCAACTCTTTGATTAGCGATATCAAAGTTTGCCATTGACATTATTAATGATATAACAACCATTAAGCAATATAATATTATGACAACCGCGATTACCCATGCTAATAGCCAGCACCACCATCTATATTTTATGTTTCCACCAGTAACTATACAAGTTAATTCAAATAAAGACATTAATATAGATGGTATAGCTACAAGCATAATGAATATAACAAATGCTAATCTTTGATCAATTGGTATTTTGCTATTTGAAAATAATATAGCTAAACATAATATGAATATTGTTCCAAATAATGCTACACCAGCATATTTGGATTGTTCAGAACCGAAAAATAAGGCATTTAAACTTATTTGTGGGCTACGATTTTTATACATTATATTCTCTAATTAGATATCAAGAAAAATAAAAAAATGATTATCATATAAATATTTGAGATCTTTAATATTAAAATGGGAATTCCTTATTATTTTTACAAATTATCACAAAAATATAATAATATTGTCAGCAATAAAAAACCAGAAAATACTGATATATATTGTATAGACTTTAATGGTATTATTCATAATGTAGCACATGAACTTATATATCAAAAAGATATTGTTAATATTGAAGATAAAATTATAGAAGGTGTGTGGAATAAGATATTATATTATATTGATACGTATAAAGCAAAAAAATATATAATTTGTGCCGATGGTGTTGCACCAGCAGCTAAAATGATTCAGCAAAGAAAAAGACGTTACTTGTCAATTCATAGAAATAAAATAGATGATAAATACGTAACAGATAAACCTCAATGGGATACTAATGCTATTACACCAGGAACTCATTTTATGAATAAATTAAATGTATTTATTGCTAAACAAATAAGATATTCAACATATTCAATTGAATTAATATATAGCGGCAGTGATGAAACTGGGGAAGGAGAACATAAAATATTTAGAAAGCTTAAAGTTGAAAAAGAATATAGTAATATTATTATTAATGGTTTGGATGCTGATTTAATTATATTATCTTTGATTTCACACAAGGACAATATATATCTTATGCGAGAAACAAAAGATAAAGATACTGGTAAAACTATATTCAATTATTTAAATATTGATAATCTAAAAAAAGCTATTTTATGCGAAGTTAAAGAAAAATGGAACTTAGAAATATCATATGATAGCTACGAAGATATTGATATAGTTGAAACATACTGTACTATGACTTCAATATTGGGTAATGATTTTATTCCACATTTATTAACTGTTGAACTTAAAACCGATGGAATAGATAAATTAGTATCAGCAACAAAAAAATCAATTGAACAAAATGGTTTGCTAGTTAATAAAGGTAAAATTAATTATGATACATTGAAAAATATATTTAAATTCTTATCAGCATCCGAAGATAAGGATATGCATTATATTTGTGAGAAATATATCAATAAAAAAATTATTGGCGAAGCTAAATTACCAAGTGATTGTTATGCATTAAAACGCAAAGATAGTTTAACATATTATATCTATGATAATCCAGGCAATTGGTATAAGGAATATTACAAACAAATATTTGATAATAATATTACATTAGATTCAAAAGTAGTATTTAATGCATGTGATAACTATATCAAGGGTATTTATTGGGTATACTCATATTATAAAGGATATGATATAGATTGCGAATGGTTTTATCCTTATAATTTCCCACCAACATTAAAAGATTTAACAAATCATTCAATCGCATGCGACGAACCAATCATTGAAAAAAATAATAATTTTGTTTCACCAAATATACAATTACTTATAGTATTACCAAAAGAAAGTTCTCATCTTTTGAAAGCTAATTATAAAAAATATATGGAAGATATATATCAAGGTTTATTTCATATGTATCCAGTTAAATATAAAATACAAACATTTCTAAAAACACACTTATGGGAATGTTGTCCAATATTACCACTAATAAATATTAATTATATTAAACGTGTTATTGAGAATAATTAGATATTATTACCTAATTTAATAATACTATCCTTATTTTTATTATTTGAGAAATAATACCATGATTTTAAATTAGGATCCCAGCGACATCCTAATTTTTTCGCCTGATCTTTATTTTTATAAGGGATTTTGATATATTTTTTTTCTGATTCTTCTATAATTGGTGGCAATTCTTTATTTTCTGCACAAGATAATTCTATTAAATTGATAGCTTGCTTATTTTCATCGCTAATATCATCATCATAATACCATTTCTTTTCATCTTTATCCCATTTAGCTCCTAATTTTTTAACTTCATCTTTATGACTATATGATACTGATATATAGTTTTTATTTTTTTGCACCTTATTTTCAACGTCAACTCCAATTGCCAAATTAGCTAATCTATCTGCATGATAATTGCCTATTGAATGTTCATCTTGTAAATTAGTATGCGCTTTGATATGATGTAATTTGACTTTTTCCTTATTATTCATTAGTTCATGTAATTTTTTCAATAATTTTAAATTAGGTGGTACTTTATCATTCTGTGTTTTCCAATTATTTTTTGCCAATCTTGTAGTGTAATATCCCGCACATTTCATAACATACTCGGAATCCGTATAAATATTAATTCTAATATCAACATCACTTAATATTTCTAATGCTCTAATAATACCAGTTAATTCACCTGTATTATTAGTTTGTTTTCCTTCTACTCTTCCATATTCATTTTTAGTATCATTTTCTTTAAAATATACACCATAACCAGCACATGCATTTTCCTTACCATTATTTACACATGAGCCATCAATGTAGACATTAATAAATTCCATAGTTAATATTATAAAAATAATTAATAAATCAATTTTTACACATAATCACCAATTTTAAAATTTAAATTTTTATTTATATTATTTGCGTGTGAATGTGAATTATTAGTCTGTGTTTCTTTTGTATTATTAGTCTGTGTTTCTTTTGTATTATATTGTTTCTCTTTGATTCTAAATCTACAACATAAATATTTAAATAATGTATGCATAAAACAATTGCGATATGGACCTATATCTTTTAATTTTTTTACATTTCTTCTAAACTCTTGCTCTTTATTTTTAGATATTATTTTATCTAATTCACTATCCTTGTATATGCTTTCTTCCATCTTTAAAAATTCCGCTTTTAATTCTTGGATATTATAAGCTATATTATCTACTTTATATTGCATTAAAATAATATTAGATTTGTATGTTGTTAACTGCATTAATCTATTGCTTATAAATTCTAATTTTGTTTGATATTTATTAAATCGTATTAAACTCATTATAAAAGTTATTAATGCACCTGTTAATAAAGATAATATATCACATGCCAAATTCCAATTTAAACTATATTTAGTTATGCTATATAATAATCTATTATCGTCATGTTTTATTTCATCTATATTATTGGCCTCCAAATATTTATTACTTGTATCAATGAATATTAATTTAATAGATTCTACTATAGTTAATATAGTAGATAACAATATTACAATTATTGACAAAGTCCAATATTTTGTATTTATATAATGATATATTTGTCTAATTACATTTAATTCATGTGAAGCCCAACTAGATTTTGTTTTTATAATTACACTCAATGGTATTTTTGATATTTTGTAATTATTTTTATCATGTCCATCTGGATCATCTGGTTTAGCAGGTATCCTATATTTATCTACATTTAATTCTAAATTTTTATTTTCAAAATCTATTATTTCGGGACTTCTAGTTTGCGATAAATTACAATATCTATCATTATGCGATCTATTTGCTAGCGATATATTACGGTCATAAATATTATCAATAGTTCCTAATGGTCGTGCAAAACATATTCCAGTATGCGTATTAAATTTTAATTCTTTCATATATTATTTAAACATTTTATATTCTACATCATTTTCATATTCAATTTCAAAACCATTTTTTTTATAAAAATTAACTAGTAGTTCAGTATTATATTTATTTTTATCAACAAATAAATATACTGTATCTACCAATATATCGCAAGCTGTACTTAATAATTTTGTTGCATATCCTCTATTTCTATAATTGAAGTCAACACAAAGCTGATTTAAAAAATTATCATGACTAATTCCTAAAAACCCTACAATATTATTTTTAACTTTATAAAGCAACGCCGACTCATATGTATTTATACGATTAGACGCAAAATGTTGTGTTATTAAACTATTGCATTTTATTAATTCAAATTTATTTAAATCAATAATTTTTTTAATTATTATCATATTTAATTTTTATTAAATATATTATATTATTTATAAAACTTTCTTTTGTTATATGTTTAGGATTCCAGCCTAAATTGCGCATTTTCTCATTATTTATATTATATCTATTATCATTAAAAGGTCTATCATCAATATATTCAAGATTAGAATTACTTTGAGTTATTTTTAATACTAATTTTGCCAATTCTAAGATTGATATAGGATTTTCATAACCAATATTATATATTTCGTGATTGACACCACAATTCATTAATATTAATATAGCATTTATGATATCATCAACATAAACAAAATCACGTATTTTATCACCATCACCATGAATGTTGAGGGGTTTATTATTAAATGCATTATCAATAAAACTTGGAATTACTTTTTCATTATGTTGATTAAGTCCATATACATTATTACATCTAACTATAATAATGTTGATATTATAAGATTTAATATAAGAATTAATTAATAATTCAGCAGCAGCTTTTGTAGCAGCATAAGGATTAGTTGGATTATAATGGTCGGTTTCTAAAAACTTATTATTGTTAGATTCGCCATATATCTCATCAGTTGAAAAAAATATAATTGGTATTTTGTTGTTCTTCAATGATTCTAATAGTATATGCGTTGCTGTAATATTATTATCAATAAAATTATTCAAACAACTATATGACTTGTCAACATGTGTTTCACCAGCTAGATGAACTATATAATTTATATTATAATCACAATATGTTTTTTGAAAATTATGATATATAATATCTTCTTTAATTAATATTACATTGCTTTTATTTAAAATATTTTTAATATTATCTTTATTACCAGCATAAGTTATTTTATCAATTATAACTAATTTATTAACTTTATCACAAATAAAATTACAAAAATTTGAACCAATAAACCCACAACCTCCGGTAACCAATAAATTAATATTTTTTAAGTTCATTTTAAATGATATTAATACGTATCACTTTATATAAAAAATATATAACACAAAACAAACAATCATTTTTAAGCGATATAATATTTGCGGCAGATAAATCTTGCCTTGTGTCGACAATCACATAGGCATTTTCTAATTCCGTTTTCATCTTTATTTGTGATATGAGGAGCAGCATGATCCATTTGAAGCTCTGTCCATTTACATAGTTCTGTTGGTTTGTTATTTATGTGAGCTGAACAACAGTTACAAGTTGCGAGCCTTGCAATTTCAGCTTCGGGAGTAGTATTCGTCGGTACGAGATCATAAACTTTGCTCATCATTGCTTTGATAATAATTATAAAAATAAAGGGCAATCATTTTTTTATAATAATATAACATATTTTTATGCCAAAATTATAGAGATATTTTCATTATATTTTGCAATATATTCGTTTGGGATTTTTTCAAAAGATACAAGAGACATATTGAAGTTATATTTATCAATAATACTATTTTCAGTTAAATATTTCTCTCTTTCTTCATCAGACATTTTTGCTAACATAAGTGCTTTATCTTTTGTTATATTACTAGAAATCTTAGGGATGTTATCACTACGGTCACCATATATAGCTTTGAATTGTAAATCAATTTTGGGATCATCATATCCTCGCTTTTTCAACTCTTTGAATTGCATATTATAAATAAGGACGTTTTTATCAACTAATTGTAGGAAATCGTTGTCATTTGTAATAATAACAATATTTTTTGTTGTGGAGTTTTTAATATTTTTTTGCGTAATATAAACAATATCATCTCCTTCAAGACGTTCTGATGATAGATTTTTAATCTCCAATTGCTTGATATATTCGCCAAATATATGAAATATTTTCTTATTAAAATTATTTTTCTGTGTTCGCGTAGATTTATACTTATCATATAAATCGTTTCTCCAAATATCGCTTCTTACACAATCATTACATAGTACTATATTATCTTTTGTTGTTTTCCAAAACTTACATATTTTCTTAATATCATTATTAATATGTTTATAGAAGGCATTTATAAATATTTCATTTTCAACAATATCATTGATATCAACTTCTATTTTTTGAAAAGAAAACCATCTATATGTTGCAAAATATCTATGAAAAATATAGTAGCTGCAATCAATCAGAATAATATTATTATTCTTGTTTAAAGATACGATATTCATTAGTATAAATATTATAATATGTCTTATATTTAAATATTAATTGCTATCAATTTTTACTTGTTTTTGTCTAGATTTTTTTGGCAAAGTATCTTTTGTTTCTTCAAACCATTTTCTTGAGTCATTCATAATTTCTTTTAATTTCTTATTATCTTTTTTGAGATCTTGCCATTCTTGTCTAACTAAATCAAAATTACTCTTATTTGTATTTTCATTAGGTTCATTTTTAAGAATGAATAATCTATATTTAATATAAATATTATAATCCGTTGGACTATTTTGATTTTTCTCTTTTGTATCAGCAGTTTTATTTGGTTCTTCATTGTCTTTAATCAAAGGCTCTTCTTTTGTAATTCTCACTATACTATCTTTTCGTATCCATACTTTTTTACCATTTTTAACATCAACAATCCATAATTGTTTATCAAACCCTTCCATTCCTGTATTTAACTCGTATCCTTCTGCTGACAATCCAAAGTGTAGAGGTGATTGTTCCTTGCCAGTGTAAAACATCTTAGGACAGTTAATGCACGCTTTTTTCAAAGACATAATTATTGAATTAACCTTATTATAAGGTTAATAATCAATTTTTATATAATTTGTTCTCATTAAATAAAAAAATGAAGATTGACATATACTTAAATCATTATCTTTGATATTAGACATATATGTCTTTTATTGATATTATTAATAATAAATTTGAGGATATTATCAATGATAATTTCAATTATAATTATAATGCCATTGAAAAGCTTACATATATCGAGTCTGATATAATATCCTTAATAAAAGAAAAAAAATATAATAATATGTTCAATGACAATTTAGACAATATATTTCAAGATTTCAAGAGCAATTATGTTGATTGTAAAAGCGTTATTGATGGTTTAATCATAGAAATTAAACATGAATATAATGTTTATTTAAACAATCTTGAAAAACAACATATGGAATTAATAAAAACTAAGACATATACAATTGATAAACAATAATTATGCTTTAATTAATTAAAGAAGCAATTATAAAAAATGGCTGCTAAACTAAACTTTGTAAATATCATGGTATATTTATGGATTTTTTGCCTATATATTTTAATATCAAAAATTGTTTTTGGTATCATTTGGGTAATTATAGAGTTTACTTATGTTTTTAAAGATACTAAAAACTATTCAATTAGTTATGACTCACCTGTCATGGGACCACTTGCACATGGTTATGATATCATTACAGCTGGTCCTATGATGATTATATGGGCTGGACTGTTTTTCATAATTACTGTTGTAATTTTATTTTTGATGATTATTTGGCTAATATTAGGAGGGTTTCCATTGTTTTTAAAAAATCAATCACCATTCAAAGAATTAACTCCAATATTTAAAGCTATTTTAAATAGAGTACCATTCAAGCCAGTTTTTAATAGATATAGTAGAGAATTAACATCAATATTGCAAGATGCTATGAAAAAATATAGAAAAAACTCCTTTGAAAATTTTACTGACAAAAAAGTTATAGAAAACTTTTCTTCAAAAAAGGAATATATAGATGATGATTTTTATAATGATATTGGAGATTATTATAAAATGAAAGATAACTATTATATTGGTGCATATAAAAGTTATAAACATAGCGATGAAGCATCATTGTATAAAACTTATAAAATAATTACACCAGATATGGACGATAATGAGGTATCGGGTGTTATTAGTGAAAATAATACAGTTGCCGGTAGAATATCATCACAATCTATGGTTTCTAAGAAATTTAAAATATAAGTCTTTTATATCTTATTAAAAGTAGAGTATGGAAACATTTAAGTATCTAATATTTGCAGTAGCAATATTAATAGTATTAGCATATATTTATACTTATATCAAAGAACAAAATATTGTACAATTCTATTATTATGCAATACAGTATCAATTATATAATGTTTATAAATCAAAAATAGGATATTATGATATATTATTTAATTTCACATTTGTATTTATTGTTATAATACTATCAATTGTATTATATTGGGATTCTGTTTATAAAAATGCTAAGAAAATATCAAATTGTAATAATATCACAAAAATAATTGAAGAAAATAAAGTTAGTAAAACACCATATATATATAATATTATAATAATTAATCATGATAAAATATCCTTGTCATCTCATAATTTTTTAATTAAAATTGTTTATAATTTTAAATCAAAGACAACAAAGATACAATATGGTACAGATACAGGTGTAGACAATAATGTATTTAATTCGATGGGTCCTGAATATGATAAAATATTAAATACTGTTAAAATGTTAGAAGAAGATGATAGTAGTAATAATGAAAATATTAAAAATAAATATTTAAACAATTATAATAAATTATATGATTTAATAACTAAAAGTGATGAAATAGATAATACAAATCTTAATATTAAATTACTTGATATATTTGATGATAATACTAATAGTATTAAAAATGAAATTATTGAATTTATCAAAATATATGATGTAGAAAAAGCAAAAAATGCAATAAAAATATTTAGCATATACAATAATAAAATATATGAAGATACAAATGATATTGAAAAAATTAAAAATAATATTAAAAGATTATATAATGAATTAATAGCATTATTAGAAATATCATCTTATAAATCAATGAAATTAGCCAAAATAAATCTAATTAAAAATTCAGAATTATATAAAAGAGCTTTAAAATATAAGCAAAATAAAAGTAATTATAAAAATTTTAACTATTTTGATTTAAATACTATGAATGGTATGTCAATTGATAATATTAATATGGCTTCATTGAATAGTACCAAGTATAAGTTTGTATGTGTAGATAAAGATAGCAACGTGATTAAAACATATACGGCAAATAAATTAATTGAGTTTACAAAAGAGTTTGCCAAAAATAAATCTTATAATACTTCTATTATCTATAATATTCTATTTGCTAATAAAAATAAAGATAAAATATCATTATAAAAGTAGATTATAATGAGTAATAGTAATTTAGTCAATTTAATATTTGACGCATATCAGAAAATTTTACTAAATATTGAAGCAAATGCTCAGTATGTATTTTATACTCTATCATTGATTAAAAATAATACATATAAGATGCCATATTATCAACATTTTATAAATTTGTTATTTATATTTATTGTTATTGTTATATTATATATATTGTATAGAGATTTAGTTTACAGAGATGCTAGTAAAATCAAAAGATGTAGAGATATAGAAGATACAATAGAAATAAATAAAACATATGAGAAACCCTATATTTATAGAGTCTATATAATCCAAAAGAATTTAGCAAAAGATATTCTCAATAATTATAGTATATGTTTAGAGTATGATTTTGCAAAAGAAAAGACTAATGTATATTTTGGTAAGCCAGAAAATGTAAATGGTCTTACTTTTTCTGATTATGTTTCTGAAAAAGACAGTCCTGATTTAAATAAATCGCGATTCTCCAATGCATTTTCATATTTTAGTTTAGATAAATTAGATACTAGTTTCTTACAATATGATAATGGAGAAAAACTATTTTATATAAATAAAAAAATAATAACAGATGGCAATTATCTATATATTGTAGCTACACCAGATAATAAGAAAATATTGGATGATGTTTATGCTAAAAAGTTAGCTAAGTTTGTTAAAAGATTTGGTTTTGACAATACAACTGAATTATCACCAATATACAATATTTTATACGCGATAGAACATAATAAAAATAGCGCAACTATATAAATACATCAATTAATGCCTCGCGTAATTTATCTACTTTTTCTTTGTTTTTAATTTTAGGATAATTAATGATAAACTCAATATACATATTACCCTTACTTTTACCATTTAAAGTAGGCAATCCTTTGCCTTCAACTAAGTATTTCTTAGAGTTATGTACTACGCCAAACTTTGTAGTAGTATCTATTTCTATTGTTTCATTGAAATATGGTATTTTAAAATTTTCTCCAACTATTGAATTAATAAATGATATTTGTTTTTTATAATACAAATCGTCGCCTTTTCTTTCAAAATCCTTATGTTTATCAATTTTAATACCAATAACTAAATCACCTGGTTTAACATCATTTGTTTTTGGCTGTTCTCCTAATTCTGGAAATGCTGTTTTATAATTATCATCAACACCCTTGGGTATAATTAGAGTAGCCCTTCTTTCTTTATTATAATACCCTTTACCGTTACATATTTTGCACCCCGATTTGCCTTTGATTATATTACCTTCACCCTCACATCTTTTACATGTAGTTTGAAAAACAGTTTGCATTATACCCATATTTTGTATTCTATGAACAATGCCTTTACCATCACAATCGGGACATGTGATATTACATTCCATGCAATGTTTTTGTATGGTTATATTAAGTTCTTTCTTTACACCATTATAGATATCATCTAGTGTTAAATTAAATGTTTTTTCTATTGATCCAGCTTTTGCTGGTCTTCTTTGTTGCCCACCTCTACCAAATCCTCCAAAGTTACCAAAGAAATCATCTTCAAAACCACCTCTTCCATGGTTTCTAAATATAGCTTCAAAGATATCATGAGGATTTCTCATGGGTCCATCATTGCCACTATTATTATAATTTTCGTCACCACACATATCATATTTTTGTCGTTCTTGATTGTTACTTAATATATTGTATGCATTTGATATTTCCTTAAACTTTTGCTCTGCTTCTGGATTATCTTTATTTTTATCAGGATGATATTTCATAGCTAGTTTATGATAAGCCTTTTTAATATCACTATCAGATGAATTATTTTCTACACCAAGAGTATCATATAATTTAAAATTTCCCATTTATAATTTTTATATTATATATCTTTTATATAATATATTTTGAGTACATAATTTATATAATTTATTGAATTTCATAAAGTTTATAAAAATCATAGAAAAATAAAATTATGTACTCTTTTTAATTAAGAATTAAATATACATATTATTATAGAAATTTGTATGATTTCTAGTGATATTAAACATAGAATAAGTGAAACTACTAGAATTAGAGAGAAGTATCCAGAACGTATCCCTATTATCGTAAAAAAATCTGCTGGTTCTGCTTTAAAGGATATTGATAAAAGCAAATATCTCGCACCTGTTGATATGACACTTAGTCAGTTTATAGTTATCATTAGAAAACGTATTAAGATTGAAGCCGATCAAGCAATATTTGTTTTTGTTGAAAATATTCTACCACCATTAACATCTACTATGGCATATTTATATGAACAGATGAAAAACGAAGATGGATTTTTGTATATATATTATAATGGAGAATCAACATTCGGGAATAAAAATGAACAGATAGAATTAAAAATTGATAATTCTGTTTAAGTAAAGTATTACCAAGAACAAGCGACTACAATCTTTGCGAAACAACTTCCTGTAACCAGACACTAACCCAATACAAAGCAATGTTTTCTGTTACCAGGAGCAACAATGAGAAGTACGACGTCTTCAAGGTAAAAAAAGTCAAAAAAATCAACCGCAGGACATTTGGCAATATTTCACTTGTCGTAGAAGACGACAATTCATCGGGTACAGACGAAGAATATGATACCAAATATGACCCATTTGACTACGACACACTATCCGACCTAGACTAAGATATTAGCTCTTTGTATCCACCTATAAACTTAGCATCTTTAAATATCATAGGAAAATGTATGTATTTAATCTTTGTGTGTTTTTGTATTTTTTTATAAAATGCATCTCTATCACGCAAAGTTAATATATAATCGTCGCAATTAATTATTTTTTTATCAGAATTTATTTTATCACATGACATCTTACAATATTTGCAATTTGATATAGAATAAATAGTATAGCCTTTTTTCTGAGGAGGAATAAATCTTTTACTCATTTATCTATCAATAATACAAGTTAATAAAAATAATTTATTTTTTACCCTTCCAATTACCAGCAGCTTTTTTAAAAGCTTCTTGGTGTGTTAATTTAGGAAATTCTTTTTTAACGTTTTGTATTTCACTTCTCATAAATTTATTGTATTCAGTTAATCCCCGCTTTTTAGACGCAGCTTTCTTCTTTCTTTTACCGCCATCTTGTGAGCATCCACATTCGCTACCACCGGTAGGCATTATTACTATGTTTTATACTTATAAGCAATATTTTTTTTACATATAAGGCAACTCCCCATCCATGAATTGTATATTCTGTAATTACTCTATTAAAATTATATTTTGATAAAAATTTATCAATATCATAAGCTGTTGGGCAATTATCATATAATTCTTTATTATAGACTTTTGTAAATATTACATCTATATTATCAATATTATTAATACCTCCGTGTAGAGCTTTTAATTCCGCACCTTGAATACAAATATTCCACATATTATATTTTGTTTTATCAATATTATTAACATTATAAATAGTGTCAATAGTATTTGATTTTAATTTAATAGTGTTATCATAAGTAATATCTGGATATTCTATTAAATGCAATTTCATATTATACATGGATGATGATTCAGTATTATTTGATATATTAAATGTATATTCTTCGCCATCATTATCACTTACTAGATAATTATGGATGTTGTCGCTTTTTGCATTAGCATCAATCCAAAAAATGTCATTGATACCAATAGAATTATAAAAATCCTGCTCTTCGCAATTATGTGCACCAATATGTATAATGCCTTTAATATTTAATTGTAATAATGTTTCTTTGAAATTATGAATTAACATCCACAACTGATTTTAATAGATTTTTATGTTTTTTACTGTTTATATGTCTATAAATATGATAATCTCTGAAACATACATATGTTATTCCACATTCACATTGAATTGAATTCTGCTTTTTTTTTAAATTGTAATTTTCTTTTGCTTTTTCTTTATATTTTGATTGTATCGCCTGTGTTTTTTTTCTACATAAATCACAATATAAATAATAGATTTTTTCGCTTTCATTTTTATATGAAAACTCTTCAAAATTTTTAATAGTACAGCATTTAGTACATTCCATATATCAAACTATATTGACAAATTATTCAAACCGCAAATATCAATTTTTTATTTTAAAATAATAGAATGAATATAGAAAAAATCAAAGCTATAAGTATTAAATGTTGTGGTGACAAAAATGCAATAAAATATATTAGTAATGTATGTAAATTGGTTAAGGATTTGATTTTTCAATATTCAAAAGATAAAGAAATAGATTTCTTGGATACATTAAAATATTATTTAAGTGGTAACGATATTGGTAGTAATATACAATCAGCTGGTCAAACATCTGGCGATGATTTAATTGATGTTATTGAAAATGGCAATTTAAGAGAGCAAATGACAATAATAATGAACTTTGCTATGAGAGCATGTAATGTTATAATATGGGCCATTTGCAAAAATAATAAGTTAATCAATAAAAAACAAAAGAGAAAAATAACACAGCGTTTATATCAATTAACAGGATTAAGTGATATTAAAGAAATACAACAGTATATTATAGAATGCGATGAATGTATATTGCCATGTAAATTTATTAGTTTATCACAAGATGGTAGCGTTTCAGCTTCTCGTATGAATACTTTTCCAATGATAAATAGTTTAAGAGAACCAAGAAAAAACAATAAAAAATACAAGGTTAAAAAAGACGAAGTATATCCACCATTGAGTGTAAGAGAGGTAAAGTATATGAGTTTAAAGAAAAGTGATAAATATTTACCATGGATGACCGGATATAGATATTGGAAAATAAATGAAGATAATTTTTATATTAAATTAATGAAAAAATATAATCAAGATTATGTTTGTGGTCCATCTGGTAATACAGATTTGCAATTATCAGTTTTAAGCTTATTTAATAATTTTAATTTAAAATATAGTGTAATAGCATGTGTGGGGTGGATGTGCAATCCAATTGATCATTCGCCATGTGAAATATTGTTGGCATCTCTTCCTTATGGAAAATTATTATGGAGTATTAAGGATGATAGTTATAAATATATTGATTCTATTGTAAATGCTAAATAGATATAAAGTAAATTATTATTAATATAATAAATGTTAAAGGAGTTTTTATTGTTAACTTTATTTTATGCTCTTGAATTATTTAAAGCACATAATAATGTTGCAAGCTTAAAAAGATATAATATATTAAATGATAGAGTATCAATATTGAATTCTAGCATTACAAATATGTATAAATTTATAAATGAATCTGAAATCAAAATAATATCTAAGTAATATGTTTATTATATAATAGATGGGGATGGATTACGAGATTATTGACGGTGTTAAATATAAAAAATGCAAAGAAAATCAAGAAAGACATCCAAAAACAATGAGATGTAGAAATAAGCTTATTGCAAAACCAGGATATGAAATCATTAAAAATAAATTATATAAAAAATGCAAAGAAAATCAAGAAAGACATCCAAAAACATTGCGTTGTAGAAAAGCAAAAAAAATATGTTATAACAATATGTTAGAATATGATGGTATTAATAGTTGTTATATAGATTCATTACTAGTTTCCCTTTTTTCGTCAGATAATGATATAGTATATGAATTATTTTTTAAAAGCGAATTAAATGATAAAAAGTTAGAAGATAGAGCTTTATTAGTTAAGCAGGAATTATTGAATATTTATTCAAAAATTAGAAAGAATAGTGATGTTGAAGATAATTATAAATGTAGTAATTTAAGAAAGCTATTACAAGATTTTAAAAAGAAATATAATAAAGTATATCCCAATAATACAATTGATCAAAATAATTGGCAACGATCACAATCAGAACCAGTGCAAACTCTTGAATTTTTAAATATAATATTAAACTTTAAAGATACTACTGTTACGCGATTAAGTAATTGGGGAACTAATAATAGACCTACTAAGAATATAATAAAAACAACCCCTATTACAACACGTAAACAAAATAACTCAATAATTTATAGATTACCTTGTGAAAAAGGTAAAAAAAACCTGAATATATCTGATAAATTACCAAGTATAATAAATATTACTAAATTTGATAAGGATAATATGTGGAAACCTGCAAGTAATACTACATATAAATATAAAGTCGAAGAGGTTGAATTAATATCTGCAAAACTGTTATTTGTTCATATAGATAGATTAATATATGATAGAAGTGCAGGTGGTATAATAAAATTAGATACAAATGTGAAACCTGCTAGAAAAATCACATTAAAAGACAGTAGTGTCAAATATTTACATTCTATCATTATGCATAATGGTGGTATAGATGCTGGACACTATACATGTTTATTTAGGTGTAAAAATAATAATAACAAATGGTTCTTATACGATGATTTAAAAAAAGAAATAAAATACGTGGGGTCATTTACAGAAGTTGTAAAAAGCAAAAAATATATGACATGTTGTACAGATTTAATATATATATAAATATAAAATGCTAATAATATCATAATGAAAGTATTATTTTACGGAAGTCGCGGGTGGATTGGTAAGCAATTTGTTGAATATTTAAATGATAATAATGTAAATTATATTGAAGCCGATGCAAGAGCAGACGATGAAAATGCAGTTGAGAATGAAGTAATTAGATATAGTCCAACACATATCATATCATTTATAGGTAGAACATATGGTGGTAAATATAATACAATTGATTATTTAGAACAACCAGGAAAATTAGTAGATAATATCAGAGATAATCTTTATGCTCCAATGGTACTTTCTATTATAGCAAAAAAATATAATATTCATTTTACCTATTTGGGCACGGGATGTATTTTTAATAATATTGATCCAAATGATTCATACGTTGATGATGACGCTAAACCAGATTTTTTTGGGTCTTCTTACTCTATTGTTAAAGGATATACTGATAGATTACAGCATATGTATAGTGATAACACACTAAATCTAAGAATTAGAATGCCTATTGTGAATTATTATAATGATAGAAATTTTATAACTAAAATACTAAAATATGATAAAATATGCTCAATGCCAAATTCAATGACGGTTCTCAATGATATGTACCCTGTAATTTTGGATATGATGAATAAAAAAACTACTGGGACATTTAATATGGTTAATAAAGGCATTATTTCTCATAATGAAATCTTAGAAATGTATAAAAAACATATAGATAATGATTTTACATGGAAGAATTTTACAATTGAAGAACAAAATCTAATATTACTATCTATGAGATCAAATATTCAATTGTCAAACGATAAACTTTACAACTTATATCCAAATATTCCTGATATTAAAACATCGGTAGAAAATTGTATTAAAACATATCATAATAAATCATAAATGTTCAAATTTATTAATATAATCTTCTAGTGTGCCATCATTAATTAATTCTTTATTACATGGAATATATAGATTTTCTACTTCGGATAAATGCGGTTCGTCATTTTGCTCATATTCATTACTTGCAATTGAAGGTCTAATAACTTTAATAATATCTATATCAAGATGTTTTATTTTTTCGTATTCGTGAATAAATCTAAGATCACTGATTACATATGTTTTATCATCTTCTATTTTTGATAAAAGAATATTTGCGAAATAATCTCTGCCAATATTTGGAATTAATTCCTGAATTTTATGCTGTAATACTTCTGTACCAATAAATTGTAATGCTTTTCTGGGACTAATGCCCCATCTTTCGTCTATTGTATCTTTTTCATCATTATAACCATCTATTAAACCTACTTGCTCATCACTGAAATTAAATAATTGTTTTACTAATTGTTTTAAAGGTTCTGCAAATGATAATCTAGTATATCCATATTTTTCAATAATATGATTTGCTAAAACATCTTTACCACTACGCTTTGCTCCACAAATAGCTATAATTCTCTTCATTATATTTATTATATTTATTATATTTATAAATAATATCAATTTTCACTATTTTTTTGAAATTTACCTATTATAGCTAAAAATATTCTCGTATAGCTTTGTTTAAAAAAGTTTAATCATAAATCTCATTTTTAATAAACATTAAAAATACCATGTCAAGATAATAAATAAAAAATTGATTACATATAATAGTATAAATATAATTACAAATATAATGAATACAGAACAAGATAGAAAAAGTTTAAAACCGATTATTAAATGGAGTGGTGGAAAACAAGATGAGATTAAACAAATTGCACCATATATACCTAAAACATATTCTACTTACTTAGAACCATTTATAGGTGGAGGTGCTCTTTATTTTCATTTAAATCCAGAAAAAGCAGTTATTAATGATGTACATAAAGAATTAATTGACTTTTATCAATCAATTAAAAACGGTAATGCAATGGATATTTATAATTTCATGAAAGATCACTCTAATGACGAAGAAACATATTATAAAGTTAGATCGTATAATAATTCTAATATTTTAGAAAGTGCAAAAAGATTTTACTATTTGAGAAAAACATGTTTTAGGGGAATGCTTCGTTATAATAAAAAAGGGGAATTTAATATACCTTATGGTAGATATAAAAATTTAAATTTTGAAGATATAAAAAATAAAAATTATGAAGAATTATTAAAAAGAACTGAAATATTTAATAGTAGTTTTGAAAATATTTTCAAAAATTATAATGATAATAATAATTTTATGTTCTTAGATCCACCTTATGACAGTGAATTTACTGATTATGGTTATTGTTCATTTGGAAAAGAAGAGCAAAAAAAATTAGCAAAATGCTTTAAAGAAACTAACATTAAATGCTTGATGATAATTGGTAAAACACCATTTATTGAAGAATTATATAAGGATTATATTGTAGGTGAATATGATAAAAAATATAAATTTAAAATTTATTCAGGAAGAGTTGGTGATGAAATAAATACAAAACATTTAGTAATTAAAAATTACTAAATAAATATAATTCATTTTCGTAAATATTTTCCTAATTTACGAAAGAATTTATAATAGTTTTCTTCATTCCAATTAAAATTTAATAATTTAAATAGATCCTCGGGATGTTCTATTTTAATACCTTTTTCTTCACATTTTTTTATATGAGATAAACCACTTTTTAATTCTTTTCTATTATATATAGACCAATTAAATATACCTACGTCATTTGTATAACTAGGATATTTTGGTGAAATATGAGTTTTTATAATTTCTTTCATTTTATCTATTGTAGCAGGTAGTTTTTCACTATCTAATTCAATGTTTCCTTTTGCTTCGCGATAGTATATAATTTTTAATTTATGATTTATCCATAATAAATCAATATCCTTATTTTTTTTATTATCAATATCAATACACTGAACTCCACATTCAAGAAGTTCAAAATCTTTTGAATTATCAATAATTTTTTTTACCATTTCTTCGCCAATTTTACCCATTTTAATAGATAATGATTGTTCACTTAATTCACTACCAAATAGTAAATATTTTATAGAACCTGGTTTAGTTACAGTTTTATCTTTTTCTTTTTTTATTATTTCAGCTTTTTCCATTAAAAATTTTTCAATAAAATTTTGTTCGGCTTCTTTTTGTGGTACTTGTTCGGCTTCTTTTTGTGGTACTTGTTCGGCTTCTTTTTGTGGTACTTGTTCGGCTTCTTTTTGTGGTACTTGTTCGGCTTCTTTTTGTGGTACTTGTTCAGCTTCTTTTTGTGGTACTTGTTCAGCTTCTTTTTTGAATTCTTTTATTTTATCGCGATTTTTTTCTGTATCATTGAAGCAATAATATTTTGGATCATTACTTTTACTATTTGGATTACATAGTTTTTTTATTTTTTCACATTCTTTTATTTTTGTTTCCGTACATTTATCTTTAATAGACGTTACAACTTTACTAGACATATTATTTTAATATTATATATTTAATATTAATCAATTTTTAAATATAAAAAATATATAACACACAATCACAATATATATTAATTAGTTACATGGATGGTATCTATTCGTTGGCTTCCTCCTGAGCCTCCTCGGGACTAGTCTTCTTGGCCTTTTTAACAATCGCCTTCCTACCAGGCTTCTTCTTGGGAGCTTCTACAACCTCCACGATTTCTTTTTCCTCATCTTCCTCTTTTTTCTCAGGAGATTTCTTATCAGAAACCTTCTTATCTTCATTGGACGGGGCTTTCGCGTTTTCAGCTTTCTGACCCTGCCAGAGCTTAGCAATTTCTGCAAAGATCTCAGTTTTGTCCATATCAGGATTAGCCTCCTTGATCTCAGCATACTTCTCCTTCACGAAGATGTTGTATGCAGAGGGAGCGCGCTTCTCCTTGGGATTACCATCTTTATCAACACCCTTCTTGCGCTTGGGCTTTTCAGCCTTTGCAGCCTTCTCTTCCTTCGCCTTCTCCTTGTAGTCCTTCCAGAACTGCTTGCAATACTCGTCAACATCTTTCTTGGTGTTGAGAGCCTCAGGCATGTTCTCGATGTGAACCTTGAAAGCGGCGCTGGCAGTGGTCATTGTAGGGATAGGTAGGATTGAAGTTCTACTGACTTTGGTTGCTTTGTTCGTTTGATTTGCCTTACACAGATAACTAGTATCTGCTAAGACTCACAGGTTATGTGGTAATATTCTCTGTTATAGTTGATATATCAATTTTTATATTTTTCTGGACAAATTTATTTCAAGTTGAGTAACAATTATTAATAAAAGGTATTGAAAATAAAAAATTGATATTTAAGAATTAAGTTTATTGTTTATAATAACAATTCAATGTTTGAGTCTAACAACTGCTGGGATATTCTTGATACTTATTTCCAAAAAGGAGGTTCTCCTGAATCATCTAACCCATTGGTAAAACATCAAATTGACAGCTATAACAAGTTTATTGATAATACATTGGG
>Ga0315315_10001462_pt1 | contig 21616 bp, 13 predicted proteins | sample M140m3416metaG_FD_203699 | JGI IMG/M metagenome (GOLD analysis project Ga0315315, IMG submission 203699) | Ammonia-oxidizing marine archaeal communities from Monterey Bay, California, United States - M1 40m 3416 | ecosystem: Environmental > Aquatic > Marine > Intertidal zone | place: USA...
ACATCAGCATCCGGGTAGCGTGTTGTTGTTGGATGATCATTCCGGTGTCGCTCGCGAAACTTGTGAAGGATTTCCTCTGCACCAACTGATCGTCGTGGATTCAGATTTAAACAGTCGACTTTTAGACTCAAACGATACACGTACCCAAAGTCTCAGTTCGACTCCTGAAACTGCAATCCGTAATTCATCAATTGAATCAGTCGATGTTGTGATTTCGATGCTGGCCGATCCAATGAGAACGGCAAGTTTATCACGTTTAACGCGGTCATGGTTTCAGGCAGCGTCTGAACGACTGGCGAAAGACGGCGTCTTTTGCCAACGAGTTCGTCAGCAATACCTTGATGACGATAGATTGCTGCAATTGTTAAGCCATGTATCGGGAGCTTTCGATCAGGTATCCGTCATCCAACTGGTTCCCGGGGAATTCGCACTGGTCGCCACGAATTCTAATTTGCCATTGCTTGACAAAAGAGCGTTGGCGAGGATGGAACGCCAGCACGTGCGTCGGCAGTTGGGGCGTTGTGGCTGGGATTGGTGCCAGCTGGCTGCTCTTACGGTAATTGATTCTTCAGATCCTGTCGGGCTGTGGAACCACCATCCGGTCACAGAATCGGCGATTTCGAGCGTTGGAACATTCGGGCTGCGTCTTGGCTGGGAAACAGCTGGAGCGATCGATCACTGGCAGAGCATTTATCAGCTTGTAAAGCCTCACCAAAGACGGATTGCTGAAGCGGTTCCTCACGGAGCAACCCACGACGAATTTCGTCGTCGCATCAGTTCATACGCTCAACAGGTGGAAGTGCTGACTGCGTTTCCAGATGAACCCTGGATCTATCGCAAGTCGTTGAAGTCCGAAATGCAGCGAAATCCTCGACCAGCTCAAGAGACAATTCGTGACGGAACACTGCATCGACACCCTCATCCGTTGGACGAATATCGTAAAGCCTACCTCACTACACTTGGTGGTCTGTTACAGCGTGTTCGTTCGGAAAATCTGCGGGCAACAGAGGTTAAGGCATTGAGAGAATTTTCCCTGGAATACGAACCCCTGATTTCTGATTTCGCTCATCACGAACTCATTCGGATTTACGAACTTGCGGGGCATCCATCCCCAAAGCAAGAGTTTCAGCATCGGCTCCATACGGTGAACTTCACTCACCCAGGCGATTATTCAGTTCGCACTATCGTGTCAGCTTTAGAGCAACTCACCGAACAACCTGATCTGGTTGTTCGTGACGCAGATCGCTTCGATCAGCTGAACAGCCTGGTGCAGCAGCTGATTGTTCGTTGGGAAGGGAGAACGCGATTTGAACCTCGATCGGCCATTCGGATGCAGCGAGATGTCGAGCTGTCAGTTCAGAGTGCTCAAACTGCGCTGACGCAAATGGAAGACCTTAGTACCAATATTGGCATTCATCGTGATTCCTTTTTATTACGCCGCCAATTTGTGACAAAAGCTCTGATCAGTCCCTTGCGAGATTATAAGGAACGGATGTTGGCTCACCGAGCAAAACATGAACCAATGCTGATGTCAGAAGAAGAGCTAAATGATGGTGAAGTGCCTCTGCTGATGGACCTTCCGCTGACAAATTGACATGTCACTGGTGCCGTGTTAGTCCTGAATAGAAGAATGGCCGGTCCCGGGAGACTTCCCTGTGCGACGTACATCAATCTCGGTCAGGCTCTAAGATGGCAGAATGAATCGGACTTATTCGGGCTGCTCACTTGGCAGTGTCTTGTAAAGCCTTAAGATCCGCCCCTTTCAGTACAACATCCACCCGTGGAGAGTCATTATGAGCATCGTCGGAAAACCCGCACCGCATTTTTCCGGAACCGCAGCCAAAGGCGGCATTGAAGTTGAGGTTTCACTCGCGGACTACAGTGGCAAGTGGCTGGTTCTGTTCTTCTACCCACTCGATTTCACGTTCGTCTGCCCGACCGAGGTTGTCGCATTTTCCGATCGAATCGCAGACTTCCACGCCATCAACGCGGACGTTCTCGGCGTAAGCGTTGACTCGGTTCACACGCATTTGGCATGGATGCGTACTCCGCGTACAGAGGCCGGTGTTGGTGAACTTAACTACCCGTTACTTTCCGATCTCGACAAGAGCCTGGCCGAGTCCTTCGACGTACTCGACGGTGACGTCGCGCTACGTGGAGTATTTGTCATTGATCCCGAAGGCGTGGTCCAGGCAGGCACGGTGAATAACCTCCCTGTGGGTCGAAACATCGACGAGGTCCTCCGTACACTGCAAGGTTATCAGCACAACCGCGAGACAGGCAACGTCTGCCCCGCCAACTGGGTCCAGGGCGACAAGGGCATGGCGGCTACCCTCGACGGGGTGAAGTCGACCATCGGTTGAGACTCGAACGCACAGCCTGCTGAGGCGTTCGTTACCGTGATCAGGTGGGATGGGTACTGGAAAATTGCAGAACTCAAACCTTACGTAGCGGATGTTCTTGGTCGTTCTAAAGTGAATTCCCGGAACGTTCACGTCACACCGGTTCGCTTTCGCGGATCGGGGATTGTTTTCCCCGTTTTTTACCACAGACAGAGACTGATTCGTGCAAGTTCGCCGCAAACCTGTTGTTTTGATCGTACGTGATGGCTGGGGCGAAAATCCGAACCTGGATGCCAACGCAAGTAATGCCGTCGTTCAGGCCAGCACACCTGTTTCTGATCGGCTGATGCAGGCTTATCCGAATACGCTGATTAAGACATCGGGTGAAGACGTTGGCCTGCCAGAAGGGGTCATGGGGAACAGCGAAGTTGGTCACCAGAATATCGGCGCCGGTCGGATTGTCGACCAGGAAGTTATGCGAATTACACGAGCAATTCGTGATCGTTCGTTCTTCACAAATTCGAGGATTGCCTCTGCGTTAGAGCATATTCAGTCCAGTGGCGGGACACTACATCTTCTGGGGCTGATGTCTGACGGTCGTGTCCACAGCGACATTGAACACGCTCACGCGTTCATAGAAGTTGCTAAAGACGCGGGTCTGGGACGCGACCGTCTGGCAATTCATGTGATCACCGATGGTCGCGACACGTCGCCAACCAGTGGTGTAACTTTTGTGAGTCAACTTGAGAAGAAGTGTGAAGAAATCGGTGCGGGACATGTGGCCAGCGTGATTGGACGCTTCTTTGCCATGGACCGAGACTTCCGCTGGGATCGTGTTCAGAAAGCTTACGATCTGCTCACCAAAGGCTCAGATCGCACTGCAGAATCCGGTGCCGCTGCCGTGCAGTATTATTACGACAATCCAACAACATCATCTGTGACGGGCGATGAATTTGTTGAAGGTACGAGTGTTGTCTCTGCCAGTGCACCATCGAACGTAAAAGCCGGGGACGCCGTGATCTTCATGAATTACCGAGGTGACCGACCTCGGGAACTGACCAAAGCCTTCGTCTATGATGATGCCGCCTGGTCAGTGGTCGAAGGCGGCGGCTTTGATCGAGGTGAAAAAATTGACAATCTTTACTTCGCGACGATGGCCGGCTACGAAACTGGTTTGCCCGTGAATGTGATCTTCGAAAAACCCCCGAAGATGCCGAATATTCTGGGTGAGCACGTGAGCTCTCTGGGGCTGCGGCAGTTTCGCTGTGCCGAAACTGAAAAATACCCACACGTCACGTTCTTCTTTAATGACTACCGTGACGAACCATTTTCCGAAGAAGATCGCGGCATGGCTGCGTCACCACGCGATGTGTCGACCTACGATCAAAAACCCGAAATGTCGGCTGAAGACGTCGTTGTTAAAGTGTTGGCAGAAATTGAAAAGGGTGATGCCGACCTAATCATTGTCAACTTTGCCAACCCGGACATGGTCGGTCACACCGGTGTGCTGGCGGCAGCGGTCGCAGCGGTAGAAAAGGTGGACAACTGTGTCGGTCGAGTGGTTGAAGCTACTCTGGCAAAGGGGGGATCTCTGATTGTGACTGCCGACCACGGCAACTGTGAACAGATGTCCGATCCTGTGACAGGTGGCCCGCATACAGCTCACACAACCTTCGATGTTCCGTTGCTCGTGATTGAACCCGATCTTGACGGAAGAAGACTGCGCGAAGGCGGAAGGCTGGCCGATATTGCACCAACGATCCTGAAGCTCATGGGGTTGGAAAAACCAGCTGAAATGACTGGCGAATCGTTGTTGTAGTTGAGTGTTGGAGCACACATTTACGGTATGGTTTAGGTGTTGATCCTGAATTCGATGGCCGTCGATAGGCTTCGCGAAACACCTTAAGCCTCAGGGCTCACAATTCACGGACGCGCTGAGGTTTTACTGTCCCAACCTCAGCCGGATCAGGCACGTTTGGAAAGACCTGCACCCTGACCGCATTCGCAAATTGAGGGGGTGCGTTCATGAGCAGCGTCAGGAACACGATCAGCAAAAGAAAGAGAATTCTTCAAATCGTCAAATGATACCAACGACAAGCATAAAACACTCTGTTGAAAGCAAAGAGCCCACGAAAACACCCCGGCAGCAAAACCTGTCGGGGTGAAGCGAATTTGTCATGGCTCATCCACTCGAAGCGGACACGAATATGAGTTTCAGCTAGTGAGAGCCACAGCAGCTGCTCTCGGAACTGGGTGAGCCACAGGCATTGCTGCATGCAGGGCGGTAAACCTTGCATGAAACAGTCTGTTCAACCATGTGGCAGACCTGAACCTGAACTTCACGCTGCTGTGGAGTGCAGACCGTTACGTGGTAGGTGTAAGGAACTTCTTCCTGCACCTGACGGGGAACCTTGACAGTGCAGGTTCGCTCTTCAGCAACACAAACAGTGACATTGTAGGTACAGGGCACTTCTTCCTGAATTTGACGAGCAACCTGAATAGTGCGTGTTCTCTGTTCCGGTTTGCACACGGTTACGTGGTAGGTGTAAGGCACATCTTCCTGCACCTGACGAGCAACCTGAATAGTGCGTGTTCTCTGTTCCGGTTTGCACACGGTGACATTGTAAGTGTAAGGTACTTCTTCCTGCACCTGGCGGTTAACCTTAACAGTGCAGGTGCGATTTTCCTGAGTGTAGGTTGTAACGTTGTAGGTGTAGGATTCCTCAGATATTTGGTTTTCGTAGCAAGTGTATTCCACTTCCGACTGAACGATATTTGGAACCCAAACCTTGCGAGTATCACAGCACGAGGAAGATTCGGAATCGTTGTTGCAGCTGCCACATGCTTGTTCTTCCCAGTGACCCTGATCCTCGCAGACAGTGCGTGTCCTTGTGACAGGAACTGAATGACAAACATGGCGTGTGCCTGTTCGTTCTTCAATGTGTGGAACGCATACTATGTAGCTCTGCTCAACGTCTTCGCAGACCGTTTTGCAGACTGCACGCGTTCCAGAACGTTCTTCAGTGTGCGGAACCATGACGGTGTAATTCTGCTCAACGTCTTCGCAGACCGTTTTGCAGACTGTACGGGTTCCAGAGCGTTCTTCGGTGTGCGGAACCATGACTGTGTAAGTCTGTTCAACGTCTTCGCAAACCGTTTTGCAAACAGTACGAGTACCTGTGCGTTCCTCGATGTGCGGAACCATGACCGTGTAAGTCTGCTCAACGTCTTCGCAGACCGTTTTGCAAACAGTACGAGTGCCTGTGCGTTGCTCGGTATGAGGTACATTGACCGTTACAGTTCGGGATTCCGTAACCATCTGTGGAACCATGACTGTCTTTTGAACGGTTTCCCAGGTTCCACATGAGCTTGCTTTGCTGCCAAAGTAGCCAGCTGGTGCAGATGCAGTCATCAGGACTGCTGCAGTGAATGACAAGACAGACCGCATGTCTTTAAGACTCCTGCTGGAATCGTCATAACGATTCATAGAAAATAGTGACGAAACTCCGAGGAACATCCCCGAAATTAAGGTCAGCAATTGCGTGGTACCGGCCGGTGGTCAGTGCCCGTTTCTGGTTTTCCGGTAAGGTTTCTTCGTCGGACTGGTGGCCCGAAATGTGAGTGAGCCTCCGGTCAAACTGCTCAGAATATAACATGGGGATGTTTAAGATGGGAAGTAAAAACAGTGAAAACGCAGGGAATACAAAGGCCGGGTCGCTTACGCACTATTACGCCTATCAGTGAAACATTAGGGAGACGTCTTTTATTAGTGATCAAGTGGGCTCGGTGGGAATAGACCCTGAATTCCTTAGAAATTGCCACGATCTGTAGACTTTGATAAAAGTATCGAGCTGGTTTTTCCGGGGCGTTGGGCCGAAACAGGCCGACTGATCCCGCAAACAGGATTGCATTCGGTTCCTGATGTTGGCCATTGTTAGTGAGTTAGTCCACGGATATAGTCCCGCACCACCGTTTGAATTGGACCAGAATAAGTCCACCGCCGTTTGAATTGGACCAGATAAGTCCACCACTTATGCCTCGATTGAGAAGCTGGCACAAGCTATGAAATTCTGTCTTGTCGATCGAATCACTGAGATTACTCCCGGCCAATCAATTTCGACACTCAAAAATGTTTCGCTTGCTGAGGAGTACCTTCAGGATCACTTCCCCGGGTTTTCTGTATTGCCAGGAGTGATGATGGTGGAAGCAATGGTGCAGTCCTGTGCGTGGCTGTCGCGAGTCACCGATAATTTCAGATACAGTGCATTGATGCTGCAACAGGCAAAAGCTGTTAAGTTCAACAGCTTTCTGAAGCCCGGGCAGACATTACATGTCACTGCAAAGCTGCGAAAGAATGAGGACAATCAGGTGTCGTTCGCCGCTTCCGGAACTGTTGATGGTGAATCCGCTGTTAGCGCTCGGTTGATTCTGTCAAAACAGAATTTGGCCAGTCAGCGGCCGGAGATGGCAGAAAACGACGAGCGACTTATTGGTGTCATGAAGGAACTGTATTCTCAAATTACTCCTGAATCTATTTGAGTTGAGACATCTCCGTCTTCCCATTAACGAAGGCGGGGCCGATTGGGGCAATAGCGCTTCATTTTTCATATAACACTACTACCGGAATGAATCGAATGAGTCTCGAAGGACGCGTGGCACTGGTGACTGGCGGAAGCCGAGGAATTGGCCGATCTGTTGTGGAAGCTCTGGCCGGGGATGGGGCCAAAGTGGCTTTTGTTTACAGCTCAAATGTTGCCGCGGCGGAAGAAGTCGTCAAAGCAGTCACAGCTGACGGCGGCGAGTGCAAGGCAATTCAGGCCGATGTCCGATCCAAGGAATCTGCTGACAGGATCATTGCAGACGTCGTTGAATCCTGGGGCAGTGTCGACATTCTTGTCAACAACGCCGGGATTATTCGTGATGGGCTTCTCGCGATGATGGACGAAGCTGATTGGCAGGATGTCATCACGACCAACTTAAATAGCGTATTCAACTTCTGCCAGGCGGTCACTCGCCAGATGATGGGGCAGAGGTATGGACGGATTATCAACATGTCCAGTGTGGCTGCCAGTGTTGCAAATCCAGGTCAGGCCAACTATGCCGCCAGTAAGGGAGGCGTAGAAGGTTTTACTCGTTGTATAGCGACTGAACTGGCTCGCCGGGGGATCACGGCGAATGCCGTTGCACCCGGATTTATCCAAACTGACATGACAGAAGCTGTCGTCAGTGCGGCTGGAAAAGAGATCAAAAAGAAGATTCCGGCACGGAGACTGGGAGTTCCTGGGGATATTGCAAACGCAGTATTGTTTTTGGCGCAGGAGGAATCATCCTACATTACCGGCCAGGTTCTGACTGTAGACGGTGGGCTCACGCTTGGCGGGATTTGACAAAAGGATTGGGCCGATTGCCGCTGGGGTGGCTGCGGTCGCAATTAAAAACAGGTCTTCATACAATCCCCGGGCTGTGGAAATGGTTCCTTAATTGGTAAGCTGGGCGTTGTGCCCGGCTCGCTCTTTCCCCAAGTTCCGGGTAATCAACTTTAGGGTCTGCACGATCTAAATCGGGTAATGGTGAACAATATCGCACAGTGAGTGCGTTGACGCTTGTTTCAGATGACACCTTTTCAATTGCTGATGGTGTCTTAAAACGCTGGGTGTGAATCAGGAGAAATAGAGATATGCCTTCGAGTGAAGAAGTTTTTGACAAAGTAAAAGAGACGCTGATTGACGCTCTCGGTCTTGATGATGATGAAGTGACACAGGAAGCCACGTTGATTGGTGACTTGGGCGCTGAGTCAATTGATTTTCTGGACATCGTTTTCCGCCTCGAAAAGGAATTCGATATTAAGATTCCTCGGGGCGAGCTCTTCCCGGAGAATCTGGCGACTTCAGATTCCGGCTTTGTTGAAGATGGCAAGGTCACAGAGCAGGGGCTCTCACAACTGCGCGAGAAGATGCCACATGCTGACCTCGACAAATTTGCTGCCAATCCTGAGGTGAACGCAATTCCAAATCTGTTTACAGTCGACATGATCTGTAAGTACATTGCTACGCGAGTGGCTTAGGGCTTCGCCCGCACTGAGGTGATCAAGTGTCACTGGCTTCGCTGATGTTGGAATTCCGGCAGAGCCAGTGTCATAACCTTAGGAGCGGCCGTGGGGCTGCGGTTGAGCTTGCAAGGCAAAAGGAATCATCGATGCGATGGTACTGGATCGACAAGTTTGTTGAGTTTGAGTCCGGCAGCCGTGCGAAGGCTGTCAAAAATATCTCGCTGTCCGAAGAACATATGCACGATCACTTCCCCGGTTTTCCAGTCATGCCAGCGTCGTTGATGATCGAAGGGATGGCTCAGACGGGGGGGATTCTGCTGGGTGAGGTCAACGATTTCAAATACAGTGTGATTCTTGCGAAGGTTCCGAAAGTTGAATTCCATGGCTGGGCTCAGCCGGGGGACCAATTGATCTACGACGCCACTTTGGAGGAAGCTCGTGAAGAAGGCGGTTCAGTCAAGGTGACTGCGACGGTTGGTGACAGACTGGTCGCTGACGGCGAGATCATATTTGTGCATTTGAATTCTGATGATCCCCAGTTAAGCCGCATTGATCAGAAGAATTTCGTCTTCCGCATGAATCTCATGGATATAATGGACGACGGCAAGGTTTAAGCCTGATCGCCGAAAACATCGCTGGCGCCTGCGGCGCAATGACGGGAGAACATTATGAAGCGTCGCGTTGTCGTGACAGGAATCGGTTGCATCACACCATTGGGCAACACTGTTGAATCGATGTGGGGGAAACTTCGGGAGGGAGAGTCCGGCGTTGATAACATCAGCCACTTTGATGCTTCTAACTTTCCAACCCGCTTTGCGGCCGAAGTTAACGACTTTCTATTAGAAGACTACGTCAAAGATGTGACGCGGTTTGCCGATGCTGGTCGCAATATTCGCTTTGCTATTGGAGCGGCCACTCAGGCGATTAACGATTCGGGGCTGACAGATGCCGCAGGATTCAATCCGGCTCAGTTCGGTGTCTACCTTGGCGCCGGTGAAGGTCAGCAGGACTTCATGCAGTTCATGCACCTGGTAGCAGACTCCCAGGAAGAAGGGGTCGTCAACCAGGAAAAATTTACGCATGATTTTCTGGCTCGTATGAATCCCCAGTTCGAGATGGAACTGGAACCCAATATGGCGGCTGCTCATCTGGCCAGTTTGTTCAATGCTCAGGGGCCGAATCTGAATTGTCTGACCGCTTGTGCAGCGTCAAGTCAGGCGATTGGAGAAGCCACGGAAATCATCCGTCGAGGCGACGCAGACGCTATGCTGTCAGGGGGGGCTCACAGCATGATTCACCCCTTTGGAGTCACGGGCTTCAATCTTCTCACGGCGCTGTCTGAAAGAAATGACAGTCCCGCCACAGCATCACGTCCTTTCGATCTCAACAGGGATGGCTTCGTGCTCGGGGAAGGAGCTGGCATGGTGATTCTGGAGGAACTCGAGCATGCTAAAGTTCGAGGAGCTCAAATCTACGGCGAAATTTCCGGGTATGGTTCGTCGGCCGATGCCTTTCGAATCACAGACATTCACCCGGAAGGCCGAGGTGCCATCAGCTGTATTAAGATGGCACTGGATGACGCGCGAATGAATCCGGAAGAAATTGGTTACGTGAATGCGCACGGAACGAGCACAAAAGTAAATGACCGTGTCGAGACATTAGCAATTAAAGGTGGTTTGGGAGAACACGGAAAGTCTGTCCCGGTGTCGAGTATCAAAAGCATGATGGGGCACCTCATTGCAGCTGCTGGCAGTGTGGAAGCGATCACCTGTCTCATGGCAATCCGAGATGGAGTCCTTCCACCGACAATTAATTATGAGACACCTGATCCGGACTGTGATCTCGACTGCATTCCAAACGAAGCGCGAGAAACCTCTATCCAGGCGGCTCTTTCCAATAGTTTCGGTTTTGGCGGTCAGAATATCTCGCTAGTCATTTCTGCCTATGCTGCCTGATGAATTGGTTTGACCAGCGGCCACCTGCGCGGCACTATATTCAGTCTTCCGATTTTGCTTGTTGATTCCCGGAGTCATGATGGTGACTGCCCTCCTGTATCTTGCCGGCATCCTTTGCCTGTTCGTAATCGGTGACAACCTGTATCGACGGTTCGCTGCGCAGCGGATCCGGTCGATTTTTGAGAACGTGCCACCATTTGGTGTGGTGCCTGCAGAGTTGTCTCCACACGCTCGTCAGCTATCAATTCAGACTTCTGATGGTCTGTCATTGTCCGGGAGTCTGCATCCTCCGTTTTCCGGGAAAGCACCGCGAGGGTTGGTGATCTTCTGCCCGGAACTCAATGGCAATCACTGGATGGCCACCCATTATTGCCACAGCTTGCTGCAGAATGGTTTCGCTGTCCTGAGTTTCGATTTTCGCAATCAGGGTGACAGTGAATGTCAGGAAGACTATTCCCCGATTCACTGGATCACTGAATATGAAATGAACGACGTGGCGGCAGTTCTTGAATTCATCGAGTCGGATGAGATACTCAGTACACTGCCGCTTGCCGCCTTTGGTGTCAGTCGAGGTGGGGTGGCGGCATTAGCTGCCGCCTGCCGGTATCCACGTATTCGGGCCGTTATGGCGGACAGTTCCTTTGGCACCCTCGCCATGACTCGCCACTTCGTGCAGCGATTTGGAAGACTGATTGTTCCGGAATGGTGGTTCAGGATTCTGCCCAAGTGGCATATCGACATCACCTTAAAGCAGGGGATGGGATATAGCGAACAGGCACGAGGCTGTCAGTATGTTCATCTGGAGCAGGAAGTCGTTCATTTGGACGACACCCTTGTGAAGTTGATTTCTGGTAAACGCGATTCGTATGTGTCGCCAGTCGTGGCTACAGCTTTGGCGAATATGTTTGGCGGGGAAGATATCCTTTGGGTTGTTAATCGAGCCAAGCACAACATGGCCAGATCAGTGGCTGAGGCTGACTATGACGAGTATGTCGCCGGTCACTTTGAGTCCATTGCCGTCGATTCCTCAGAAACGCAGCCAAATTCTGCTACTCAGCAAACTGCCGTTGTCGAGTAGCCTTAGGGCTGTTGCCTGCGTAGGCATCTCTGTTTCATCTTCAGGACCTGCTGAATACGTAGCCAGTAACGATTGCGGTACGGTGTGAGGTCCGGATGTCTACGGGCTGCCCCGCAATTTGTGCCCGGTGCCCCTTGTGTACTATCGCAGAGAGCAAAAGCAAGTATGAACGACAGCGCCCCGTTTCCCATCACGACACTTCAGATTCCAAACCCGTTTTTTGAGGGACGGAACGGGGTTTATGTCATTCATTCGGATCCACTGACGGTGATCGACACCGGAGTTGCTACGGAGAAATCTCAGCGCGAACTTCGTGAGCAACTGCAGGCCAATGGCCTCGCGATTCAGGATATTGGTCGCATAGTACTAACGCATAAGCACATCGACCACGTCGGCAATGCGTGGTGGCTGCAGGAAGAATCCGGTGCCGACATTCTGATTCATGAATTGGAAACCAGTTCGATTTCCGATGTCGATCCTCAAGGCCAGGGTTGGCGAGATCTTATCATGGAGCGATTTGATTTCTGGAATGTGCCTGCGGAAATGAAACCTGATCCCAGCGCTGCGGGTGCATTTGCCTGGGATATTCGACCGGCAACTCCGACCGCAATTACTGGAGGACAAACAATAGATCTCAATGGTACGGGGCTCGAAGTTATTCACACTCCCGGACATACGAGGGGATCTGTGTGCCTGAAATTGGGCCGTGTTTTGTTTTCGGGGGATCATGTCTTACCGGATATTTCCCCAAATATTGGTGGGGGCGATCTCAAGCATCAGGGGCTGCTGACGTCGTTTCTTAGTTCGATGAAGCTTTGTCAGGTTCTGGCGTCGGAAGTCGATACAGTTCTGCCGGGACACGGCCAGCCGTTTGAGAACCTGTATGAGCGATGTCAGAGCCTAACCGATCATCACGAGAAACGGCTTGCTCAAATTATGGACATTTTGAGTCAACGCGGCCCGCTAAATGCGTATTCAGTGGCCATAGAAATGTTTGGGCCACTTGCAGATATGCACGTTGTACTTGGGTGTGCAGAAGCTCAGGCTCACCTGGAATACCTCGTAGACGAAGGTCGTGTGACCAGCGGCGATGGTCTGTACTCAGTGAGCTGATGCCATAGCGGATTCGACGATGTCCACGCGACACACCAGAACTGCAGACTCGAGATTCAGGATTGTTCTGATGTTCTTTTGCTCGTTTCCATGTGTGAGCGTGGATGAATTTGGAGGTGCCAAGTTTCAGGGCATACGTATACTGCCGCTAAGTGTTCGGCAGTGAATAGTCAGCCAGTTGTTCTCTTAGCCGTAGTTTGCTGATCTTGCCTGTAGCGGTCATCGGGATCTCATCAACAAAGATCACATCATCCGGCAACCACCACCGCACAACCTTGTCGCTGAGATGCTTTAAAATTGTCTCCCTGGTGACGTTGGTTTCCGGTCTTCGGACCACGACCAGCAAGGGGCGTTCTTCCCACTTGGGATGAGAGACTCCAATCACTGCGGCCAGAGCGACTTCATCGTGGCCCATCGCTTCGTTTTCGAGATCGACAGAACTAATCCATTCCCCTCCTGATTTGATCAGGTCCTTCGCTCGGTCGGTGATCTGCATGTAGCCATGTTCATCGATGTTTGCAATGTCCCCGGAATCAAACCAGCCAGCAGCATCGACAGCGTCTTTGTCGTCTCTGAAATACCGACGCACAACCCACGGTCCTTTGACCAGTAAGCGACCGACGGTCTTGCCGTCGTGAGGAAGTTCGTTGTTATCGTCATCTACAATCTTCATGGCACAACCAAAGATTGGAGTACCCTGTTTCAGTCGCACATCAACCTGTTTTTCGTAAGGCCAGTCAATCATGCTGGCCTTCAGTCGGCAGGTCGTGCCCAGCGGACTGAGTTCTGTCATTCCCCACGCCTGCACAATAGTGACGCTGTAGTCTTTGTCGAATGTTTCAATCAAATGGCGAGGTACAGCCGATCCTCCGATCATCACTTCCTGCAGATGTGGCAGCTTGAGCTCATTCTCTTTCATATATGGGAGTAGCATATTCCATACGGTTGGAACGGCTGCAGAGAACGAGATGCGTTCGGTATCAAGCAATTCATAGATGCTGGCTCCGTCCAGTTGAGCTCCTGGCAAAACGAGTTTTGCTCCTGACATCGGACACGCATACGCCAGCCCCCAGCTGTTGGCGTGAAACATCGGGACCACCATCAGTACTGTTTCGGAGGCACTGATTGCTGCTGCGTCAGGACCACTTGTAGCGTAGGCATGCAACAGGTTTGATCGGTGAGTATATTGAACGCCTTTTGGATTGCCGGTGGTGCCTGACGTGTAACACAGACCGGCCGGTGTTTCGTGAGCAAGCGTAGGCCAGTCGTATTCGGTGGATTCTTTGCCGATTAGCGACTCATAAGCGACCGCATTCTTTAGAGTGGTTTCCGGCATGTGTGCGTCATCAGTAAGCACGATATAGTGTTCGATTGACGTTAGCTTGCCCTGCATTCTCTCCAGAAGCGGTACGAACGGCAGGTCAATCAGCAGGATACGGTCTTCGGCATGATTGATGATGTAGTCGATCTGCTCTTCAAACAGTCGAGGGTTAATTGTATGGCAAATTGCCCCTTGTCCTGAAATCCCATACCAGGCTTCAAGATGGCGATGGGTGTTCCAGCCCAGGGTGCCAATACGATCACCGGATTGGATTCCCAGTCGAGTCAGAGCATTCGCCAGCTGACGGGCCCGAGCAGCTGCTTCACCGTAATTCGAACGGTGGATAGTTCCGTCTTCCACCAATCGAGTGACGATCTCCACCTGAGGATGAAACCGCGCTGCATGCTCAATAATCTCGACAAGATTGAATGGCTCGTTTTGCAATGTGAGTCTCCTGGCGGCTGTCGCCTGTTTTTTTGGGACGGCTGACTACCAATGCGTAATATGCCACAACTAGAATCGACTGCTTGCGCAACCGCCGCAAGCGGGTCGCTTTGACTTTGCAGGATAACGAGTTACCGCAAGGTGTCCAAACGCATGAACCACATGCTTCTACTCTACGGACGGGGGCTGAAGTCTGGTGTTGTGCATTCAATCTAGGGTGGTCCAGCCGGTATTGACGCCACCGTAAAGGCAAGCCGTAGCCGTCTACGAGAGTAGTAGTTCCAGGTCGTCGACAGACATGTCACTTAAAATGCTGCCCGTGGAGTCGCCTGCAAGTATTGCATCGGCCAGGTCTCGCTTCTTCTTTTGGAGGGCCAGAATCTTCTCTTCAACAGTGTCGCGGCAGATCATTCGGTATGCAAAAACAGTTTTCGTTTGTCCTACTCGATGGGCTCGGTCGATCGCCTGCGCTTCCACTGCAGGGTTCCACCAGGGGTCCAGCAGGAAGACGTATTCCGCTGCGGTCAGGTTGAGTCCCAGGCCGCCGGCCTTCAGGCTGATCAGGAAGATACGACAGGAGTCGTCTTCCTGGAACCGTTCCACGTGAGCTTTGCGGTCTCGGGTTTGACCATCCAGATACTCGTATTCGATCCCTGCTTCATCCAGATGGTGTCTCACAATCGAAAGCATGCTGGTGAATTGTGAGAACACCAGTGACTTGTGATTTTCTGCCACCAGTTCACGCAGGTGAGGAATCAGGAACTCCAGCTTGGCGTAGGGATCCGACTGTTCACCGCGGTCAAGTAGTGCCGGATGGCAGGCCGCTTGCCGCAGTCGCAAAAGCGCCTCCAGTACGTGCATCTTGCTGCGGGCGAGGCCCTTGTCTTCCACAAGTCCCAGAAGAGACTCCCGGTAGTGTATGCGCAATTCATCGTAGAGGCGACGCTGCTCGGTATTCATATCGCAGTAGATGGTTTCTTCCAGACGATTTGGCAGTTCCGCCGCCACCTCTTTCTTGGTTCGGCGCAAAATAAAGGGTCGCAGTCCGCGAGCAACGACTTCTCGTGTATCGCTGCTTTCGGGATCGGCCACATGATTTCGGAAGGCCGAGCTGCGCCCCAGCATGCCCGGGTTAAGAAATTCAAAGATCGACCACAGATCACCAGCGTTGTTTTCGATTGGTGTACCACTGAGCGCCAGGCGATGGCGGGCATGTAGTAGTCGGGATGCTCTGGCAATCTGTGAAGATGGGTTCTTGATCGTTTGAGCTTCATCGAGCACAACGAATTCAAATGTCAGCTCTGTGAGGGCTGCGATGTCCCGACGCACGGTTCCGTAAGTGGTCAGGATGACATCGTGGTTTTCAAATTCAGCCCTCAACGCCCCTCGATCCATACCGGAGTAATCCATTACTTTTAATTCGGGCGCAAATTTTTCACATTCACTGTGCCAGTTGAACATAACCGAACGTGGAACGACGACCATAGTCGGCTTCGGGTTCTTGGTCTTTGCTCGATGTTCCAGCAGCAGCGCTATGAATTGAACCGTCTTCCCGAGACCCATGTCGTCGGCCAGGCAGCCACCCAGGCCAAAGTCTCGCAGGAAGCACATCCACGACAGACCATCGCGTTGATAGTCTCGCAGTGCCCCGCGGAAGTTCTTTGGCACATCGACTGTTTCGACACCGGAGATTGACTTAAATCGCGTTCGAAGTTCTTCAAAACGATCATCGACATCAACGTTCTCCTGAGCCGACAGCAATGCATCCAGCAGAGCTGCCTGGGAATTAGAGAATCGGAGTGATTCGTGATCGAGTGTGCCCAAACCGGCAATCATACCGATTTGTTCGAGCCATTCTTCTGGCAGAATGCCAAGTGAACCATCGTCCAGCTGGACGATCGAATCCCCTCGTTCCAGCGCCTGCAGCAATTCAGGAAAGACGACGCCGTGGCCTTCAAAGTCGACTTCTGCCTGAACGTCGAACCAGTCAATGTCTGACTGCACGCGAAACTTAATATTTCCTGGCTGACGCACCTGACTGCCATCGGCGAAGACACTCCATCCGTCATCAACAAGACCCCGTACAGCATGAGCGATGTCTCGACGTGGAATCTCAACGTCTGTATTTGTTTGAGCTCCGTTGAGTCGTTTTCGGAATCCGAGTTTTCGCAGCTCATGCCAGCAGTTTTCTTCAAACGACCGGTCGCGAATGATACATCGATTTTCTTCTCGCTGAACAACGGCCCAACGAGCGTTGCGACCGGCAACGGGAGTCCCCATGTATTCGAAGATCACCTCCGCGGTCAGTGCTTCGGCACGCCATCGAGAGGTCGGAGGAGTAAAAATTCTGAGCTGTGGCGATGGCTGAGCAGTGATTTCCTCGAGCTGCAGTTCCTTGGGGAGTTCCAGTCTAGGCAATGACGGAATATCCAGAAGACGATCGACGAACTCATTTTCGTCGGAGCCGGGAATTACCAATCGACCTTCTGCGGCCAACATCGTCATCCATTGCGGAGCCCCAAAATCGCGAAGTTGTCCGATGCTGTTTGCTGTGACGACTAACCCGCCCGCAACCACCAGTGGTACGTCAGTGAGTTCCAGTGTTTCATCTTCACGGATGAGCTGACCACTGACGCTCCAGCCTTCAATGTCGGTGTCTCGTTTGACACGGATTGTGAGTTCCCATGGTTCAGAATCATCCCATTCCAGAGTCTGTTCTCCGGAATCGTCGGCTCCCAGTAACGTGAGTCGGCCCGATCGACACATCTCTGGGAGAATGAGTCGTCCGAGTTCATAGGGGACATGGAAACGATGAGCCGCCGCGCGTAACTCCGCCTGTTGGGTGGACCAGTTGTTGCGTTCCGGGATCGCGCCTGCCAGATATGACAGAAAGATTCGGTCGTCTTCGTGTTCAATCTGGTCGAGTTCACCCGGACGAATTTTAAGCGGTTTAATTTTTCCCCATTGGCCGCTGGATCGCCGTTGTCGTTGAGAGGCCTGAATAACCAGTTTGCTGGTCTCGCGACTGCCTTCCAGGTCGATCTGGTAGAAGATTTGTCGGTCGGAAGACCGTGATTTGCTGCTCTTGCCGTCTGCGGAAATCTCCTCTCCAAGTTCGTTGAGTTTTGATTCCCATGGCTTCAGTCGTGGTTCTAACTTCTTTTCTACCGGTGTCGAACGGCTCTTTCCTGAACGCGGTTCAGCGATAAGGTCCATTCGGCTGGTCAGATCGTCGACGGTGACCGGTATACTGGATTCGTGTACAACGAAAGGAGTCAGTCGGCCAGGCCGTATTCCCGGGTTAACATGTCCTTCCAGGTCGGCGGCGAGCACCGTGGCCCACAGGTGTTTGCAGGCTTTTGATTTGGCAAACTGATCGCACGTGCAAAATAGGGCGATATCCGCTTCCTGGTACCTAAGCTGAGTCTGGTATTCAACTCCGTCCACAACAACGCCAAACACATTATCCGCCGTGACACGAATAAGTGAAACACGTTCTGCTTCAATATAAGCCGCACCGCGGTGCCGCAGGTCCGCTCGGAATCGAGTCTGCAGTAGCTCCGAAAGAGTCATATGTTGCCTGATTCTGAAAGGCCGCTGGCCTGTATGAGGTTCAGTGGTGAATTCGCAGTTTAATTGCCAAATTCCCCACCGTTCTTCTTGTGAGATGGTAATTCTGCTTTGCCGTTCGTTTTACCACGATACGGTGGTGTAACGGAACAGGATCGAGGAGCCTAACGGAAGAGGCCTTTACGAGGCCAGAACAGCTGGCCTGATTTCGCAATCACGGCACAATTCGTCTCGAATGCGATTACAAATACCACATGCGATGTACGCCGAAGGTCCAGTCAACTATACTGCTTGGCTTTTTTGGTTCTCGCCCTTTCACTGATGGTTACGGCTCCAATTGATCCATGAGTACCCCACTCTCGACCATTCCGCTCACTGGGATTTGTCAAAAGCTACACGACATCGTGGATGTTGAAGATTTCCGCGACCAGCGAGTGTTGGTGATCGTGCCTGACAGTACGCGAACGGCTCCCATGCACGTGATGTTTCCCGTACTTCGGGAGCAGTTGAGAGGGGTCGTTCGGTCGCTGGATGTACTCGTCGCCCTGGGCACACACCCTCCCATGTCGGAATTGCAGATCCGCAGTCTGTTGGGAATCGCAGCGGACGATTCCTGTGAAGACGTGGGATTGCATAACCATGAATGGGATAATCCAGACGCACTTGCCACCATCGGCACACTGACCGAACAGGAAACCCGGGAGCTTTCCAATGGTGTACTGGCGATGGAAGTTCCCGTGGAAATCAATCGCCGCATTGTGGATTGCGATACGGCTTTGGTTGTGGGGCCCGTATTTCCTCATGAGGTCGTCGGTTTCAGTGGTGGCAATAAATACTTCTTTCCCGGCATCTCAGGCCCGCGTCTTCTAAATTTCTTTCATTGGCTGGGAGCCTTGATCACCAACGTCGGCATTATTGGAATTCAGGACACGCCTGTTCGTCGAGTGGTGGATCGAGCCGCGAAGTTGATCAAAGCAAAGCGACGGTGCCTGACGTTTGTCGTCGCAGCTGATGCCACGCCCTATGACATGTTCTACGGCAGTCCGGAAGTTGCCTGGAAGCAGGCGTGTGAAGTGTCTGCTCAGGTTCATATCAAGCGATTTGATCGACCGTATCGTCGGGTTCTGTCATGTGCTCCGGAGATGTACGACGAATTATGGGTGGCCGGAAAATGCATGTACAAGCTCGAACCTATCGTTGAAGATGGCGGTGAACTGATCATCTACGCACCACACATGAAAGATATCTCTGTTACGCATGGAAAGGTAATCAGCGAAATCGGCTATCACGTGAGAGACTACTTCACGAAGCAGTGGGATCAGTTCAAAGACTATCCCTGGGGGGTATTGGCTCATTCGAGTCATGTGCGAGGTTCCGGTGAATTTGTTGGTGGTGTAGAGAAGCCGCGTGTTACAGTGACTCTGGCTTCTCAGATTCCTGAGGAGGTCTGCCGAAAGATTAATCTGGCATGGCGTGATCCTGCTTCCATCGACATAGAAGCATTCGCGAATCGTGAAGACGAAGGTGTCCTGCTGGTTCGCAAAGCCGGCGAACATTTGCATCGGCTTCATGATGGGATTGGTACTCACCCTGGTCAATCCTGAGTGCTCATAACACTTTGCCACGTTGTTCCGGAATTTTGACGGGCTTTCAATTTCATGAATACGATCGTCGGGCTGCGGAATCTACTGTTGGCCATTGCCGCCATTGCCGTGGTTGCCTCGATTCCACTGTCGGAACGCCTGAACTTTGATCAGCGACTCGAATCGTTCTTCTCAGACGATCACCCGGACATCAAAATCCTGCATCGCAGTCGCGAAGAGTTTGGAGGTGATGAATTCGTCGTCGTCGCATGGACAGAACCTCAGCTGTTGCAACACGATTTTCCAGGTGATCCGACTCTGCAGGAATTGATCGATAACCGCCGATTTCAGCCAGAACTGACGAACGTGGCTGAGCGTCGCATCACGACGCTTGTCAAAATGCTCAACGGAGTTCCTGGTGTAGATGCAGAGCAAACGCAAAACCTCGTCCGGTTTCTGGAAGCCGCTCCCAGAATTCGCAGTGCTCGTCGAGCGATGTTACAGCTGTTCGCAGGAACTCTGATTGGCGATGACGCCAGAACAACATCGGTCGTGTTGACCTTGCTTCCCGAAGCTGCCGCCACGGTGTCCAGAGAAATGACGCTCCAGAGGATCCGAGAGGTGGCGGATGAGTTCGAACCGGATTCGGCGATCGCCGGCGAGCCAGTTCAGATCTTCGACATGTTTCGGCTTGTCGAAGAAGATTCCCGAGAGCTGTTTCTGGCATCTCTGCTGATCCTGGCGGCTGTGTTGCTGGTGTTGTTTCGAGGTATTCGCTGGATGCTGGGAACCGTTGGGCTGGTGTTGGGGGTTGTTGTTTGCACACGAGCAATTTTAGTGATCGCCGGCAGTGAGTTGAGTATGGTTGGCTCGATGCTGAACTCGTTGGTCACTGTGATTGGTATCGCCACGTGCATGCACGTGATTGTTCACTATCGCGATCTTCGACTGACCAATTTACGCGTCGGCCTGTCGGATTCTTCTCGATCTGCGGCCGTTGAGACGATGCAATATATGGCGGCTCCCGTGTTTTGGACGTGTCTCACGACTGCTTTCGGATTCGGATCTCTGTTGGTCAGCCAGATCACTCCTGTACGCAGTTTCTCCCTAATGATGTCGTTGGCCACCGTCGTGATTGTGGTGGCATGCGTATTGATTCTACCTGCCATGTTGGCGACAGGAAAAAAGCTAAAGGCTCCCTCGATTGCTCCGATGGAACACTGGTTGGATCGCATTTTGGTGCTTGGCTGCCATTGGGTGGAACGTCACCCTCGCAAAACCGGACTGAGTTTTCTGCTGGTGACTGCTATTTGTATTCCGGGTGTCTTCCGTATGGTGGTTGAAACGAACTTCAGTCGTAACTTCAAAGAGTCGTCGACGATCGTTCAGTCAGTTCGGTTCATCGAGTCGCGACTGGGTGGAGTTGGCACATGGGAAGTCGCATTTGATACTCCGGATGAGCTGTCCGACGAATATCTTGAGAGCGTCGGCGAATTGACTTCGAGGTTACGGAAAGCTGGTGGCGACGACAATCCCATGCGGGTGCTTTCGCTTGCCGATATTTCCAATATGCCACCTCGAGTCCAGGGGCAAACTCGAATGCTGCGTCGTATGGAACGTCGTTTCCCCAAGCTGGTCGCGGGGATGTACAATGCGGACAAATCGAGAATGCGAATTGTACTGCGATCACTCGAGCAGCAAACAGCTGAAGCACGGGCCAGTCAGATCGAAGATGTCAGGCAGATTTCTCAAGCGTTTTCATCGGTGCAGACGAATTCATCTGCCGTACAACCTGCGAGCCCTGTCACGGCATCGGGTATGTTTTTACTGCTAACGGAGATTATTCAGAGCCTCTTGGGCGACCAGCTACGCAGTTTTGTTTGTGCGTCTACAGGAATATTTTTGTGTGTGACGGTCGCATTTCGTAGTCTGCGAATCGGCCTGATATCGTTGTTGCCTAACATCTTTCCGGTAGCCTTGCTTCTTGGCTCACTGGGATGGTTGGCCGTTCCTGTCAATATTGGCACGGCTATGATTGCAAGTGTTTCGATGGGGTTAACTGTCGATTCTACGATTCATTACATTTTTGCTTTTGAACGCGCCCGTAAACAGTGCTCAATTTCGGAAGCACTGCAGAAAGCTCATGCCGGAGCCGGGCGCG
>Ga0315315_10001463_pt1 | contig 21613 bp, 23 predicted proteins | sample M140m3416metaG_FD_203699 | JGI IMG/M metagenome (GOLD analysis project Ga0315315, IMG submission 203699) | Ammonia-oxidizing marine archaeal communities from Monterey Bay, California, United States - M1 40m 3416 | ecosystem: Environmental > Aquatic > Marine > Intertidal zone | place: USA...
TAAGAACCTTAGATTTCCCGGTTCCCATCTCCATGAAGTAAGCATAATACTCCTTGTTCCAAGCCTTTTTCAAAGCTTTCAATTGGTGATCGTAAGGTTTTGTTTTAAATTTATATTCACTCATAATTATTTTTATTTAATACTTGACTATAAGATTTAATGCAAGTAAATAATAAAAGATAATGTGGGAGAATAGATATGAGTAACATAACTAAACTTTTTGAAGACGAGTCCACCAAAGCTTTTAACGAGATTGACGATGAAGCATTAGGTCAATTAGGGACAGAGCTGGAGAGGATTAAAGCTGTGCAAGATAAGATTGAGACGGCTGAAACAATGGTTAAAAAATTAAAAGAAGAGGAGCAGCTATTAGCTGATAGTGTAACTGACCTCTTACAATCAAAAGGTTTATCTGAACTAAAGCTAACAGATGGATCTAAAGTAACAACGAAAGAGCAATTGTATTGCTCGATTAAAGATGAGAATAAAGATAGAGCGTTTGCCTGGGTGCGTGAGCAAGGAGACGGTGATATCATCAAGAACTTAGTAAGTGTGGATTTCAAAAAAGGTGAAGACAAAGTAGCCACGAAATTCAAACAACTAGCAGAGGATTCGGGATTGATTCCGAATGAAACATCAACTATCCATAACAGTACATTAAGATCGTATCTAAATGCAAAGGCAAGAGACGGTGTGGATTTTGATGAAACCTTGTTTGGTGTTTACAGACTTAATAAAGTCAACATCAAGCAATAATTAATGAGGTATAAACTATGAATAAAGCAGTAGCTAAAAAGACCCCAAGCGATAATGCTGTGGCAATAATGAATCAGTTTGAAAATGTTCAAACAGGATTTGAGGATATGAGTGCAGATGATCTGCAGCTTCCTAGATTAAAACTATTACAAGCTATGTCACCAGAGATTGAGAACGATGATGCACTACGTGCAGGATTTGTTTTCAATTCCGTAACAGGAGATTGGTGGCCGTCAGATCAAGGAGTTAAAGTTATTCCTTGTGTCTATCACAAAACGTATGTTGAGTGGGCGCCCTTGAATAGTGGAGCAAAAGGTCCTGTGGCCGTGCACCAATCAAAAGAAGTCATGAACAACACTGTGCGTGGCGAGGATAACAAGTACTATACTAATGATAATTCAGGTAATTATATTGAAGAGACAGCTAATTATTTTGTCTTAATCATAGGTGGGAAGGGAGAAACTAGTCAAGCAGTGGTATCAATGAAGTCATCGCAGCTAACGCCAAGTCGTAATTGGAATAGTAAGATGAAGAACTTGAAGATCCAAAATTCAAAGGGAGCGTATTTCACTCCTCCGATGTGGTCTCATGCTTATACATTGAAAACTGAGAAGACTAAAAACGGTGATAAAACCTGGTATAAATGGAAAGTAGAAGTAGATACTATGCTTTCTAATGAAAGCCATGTCGCTGAAGCAAGATCTTTTTCTGATGAAATGGCAGTAGCTAAAGAAAAGTTAGTTCCAGATCAAGAAGAAGTGAAAGCTGCAACGGAAGATACAACACCGTTCTAGAGATTCGTTGGGTTGTTCCAAAGGCTGGAGACCACGAGCCACTTCATTAGGGTGTATTAGTTACCCAACGAAGTCAAAGTATTTGACATCATTTATACTGATACACTCAATGGCTCGCAAGAAAAAGCTGTCTTATGAGTATAGAAAAATTTAAAAACATATTTTCCGGGTTGCATCGAGCATATGGCCAATACATTTCTGGGGATTTAAAAAACGGAAAGCAAGGTGGAAATGCATATATTAAAAAAGATACTGTTACAGATACACTATGGCAAAATCATCTTGAGGGTAAAGAACCTAGTCTTGGTATCATCCCCATTAGAGATGATAGTACTTGTTCTTGGGGTTGTATTGATGTTGACACTTATCCTTTAGAGCACAATAAGATAGTAGAAAAGATTAGGAGGTTAGAGCTTCCTTTAATTGTGTGTCGTTCTAAAAGTGGAGGAGCGCATTTGTTTTTATTTACAGAGGAACCTGTAACAGCAGAGGATCTTCGTAATAAGTTAACTCAACTAGCTGCTGTGTTAGGGTATGGTAATTGTGAAATATTTCCTAAACAAATTAAAATTAACGCTGATCGTGGAGACACTGGTAACTTTCTTAATCTTCCTTATTTTGGCAGTGATATTTCAAATCGCTATGCTTTTTTGGATGATGGATCTTCTGCTTCGTTGCAAGAATTTTATGATCTCTATGACAAATACAAAGTCAAAGCCAAAGATATCAATAAAATAAAACCAAAGTTAAATGCAGCTCCACAAAAAGAATTAGATGATGGACCTCCTTGCTTACAAACATTAATGCAACAAGGTATCGGAGAGGGTGGAAGAGATAATACATTGTATCAATATGCCGTGTATGCAAAAAAGAAATGGGAAGATGGATGGGAAGATAAGGTATCAGCTTTTAACCATGATCACATTCAACCTAACTTAGAATATAAACAAGTACAAAAAATAATTAATCAACATACAAAACAAGACTACCAATACAAATGTAAAGATCAACCTATGTGTGCCTTCTGTGATTCTATAGAGTGTAGAACCAGGGAATTCGGTATTGGATTTGCTTACGAACATAAATTTTCTAACTTACAAAAGTATCAATCAGATAACTCTGTATGGTTTATTAGTGTCGATGGCCAAGTAGTAAGTTTAAACACTCGGCAGCTCTACAATCAATCAGAATTTATTCTTGCATGCATTGATCAAATTAACATTGTGCTCAATACCGTGAGCCGTCAAGAGTGGATGAATAAGATAAAAGAATTAATCGAGAATGTAGAAGTAATTGAAATGCCAGATGATGTAAGAATAGAAGGACGATTTGATCAGCACTTAGAATCTTTTATTTTAGATCAAGGTGATGGTGCAAACATGGATGAGCTGCGGTTAGGTAAATCATTTACCGAGGACGGTAAAACATATTTCTTAATGGCAAAGCTAGAAGAATATTTAGAGAAGAAAAGATTTAAAGGATTTGATGCAACAAGAATTGGTGCACGTATAAGACAATTGAACGGCGATGAAGATGGAGAGTCTAATGTGGTTCGTCGCATTAGAGGAAAGAGTAGACGAGTATGGTGGATCAAAGAATTAGAAAAATCAACTGATGAATTTACATTACCGAAGGAGAAAGATGAAGAGATACCATTCTAAATTACAACACCTGGATTTATTCAGTGGTATTGGTGGCTTCAGTTTAGGACTTGAAGCCACTGGAGGTTTTGAAACAAAAGCATTTTGTGACATTGAAAAATATCCAAGACAAGTGCTGCAAAAACATTGGCCTCATGTTAAACAATACGAAGATATAAAGGAGCTGAACTATGAAAGACTCAAAGCAGATGGAATTGATTCCATCGACATCATCACAGGAGGATATCCTTGCCAACCTTTCTCCGTCGCAGGTAGAAAAAAAGGTGAAGAAGATCCGAGACACCTCTGGCCAGAGTATTTTAGACTTGTCAAAGAACTCAGGCCCACTTGGGTTATTGGAGAAAATGTTAGTGGACACATTAAACTCGGTCTCGACACCGTTATCTCGGACTTGGAAAGTGAAGACTACGCCGTTAGGCCGTTTAGTATTTCAGCTTCGAGCATCGGTGCCAACCACCAAAGAGAAAGAGTCTGGATATTGGCGCACTCCAGACGCTCACAGTGGCCGAGGGCCGAGCTCCGAGGAGAGAATGAAAATGAAACTCGAGAAGAAAATGCCAATCAGTTTGAACGATCAAGTAGCACATCCGAGTTTAATGTGGCCAACACCCAAAGCCAGTGGTCAGGAGAAATTAAAAACATTGATAAAGAGAAAAGGAATAAAGGAGGCAGTGAAACACAATCTTACAGCAGCGGTGGAAATGTGGCCAACACCAAGTCAGAGAGATTACAAAGGGGGCAGTGGAACAATCAAGGAGAAGGACGGGAAGTATTATCGTCAGAGCGACAAGACGGGAACGAAATACGGAGTGAGACTGGACGCTCTAATAGAGTATCAACACAGGAAAATGTATCCAACCCCAGCAGCTCACGAAGGGAGACTGGGATATCAGAGGAGAGATACCGGGAAGAAGGGAACACAGAAGAGTCTAACAACGATAGTGATAGACGACGAGGGTGGCAGAGAGAAAACAACTGGGCAGTTGAACCCGACGTGGGTAGAGTGGCTCATGGGATACCCAAAAGGGTGGACCGACTTAAATCATTAGGTAATAGTTTGGTACCACAGATACCTTACTATATAGGGAAAACAATATTAGAGGTGATGAATGGAAAAACTAATTAAAGAAACTCTAGCAATAGCTGCAAGACTTGCAGCTAAAGCTGAGAGTAGGAAAACAAAATTAACGAGGCGAATGCTAGTTGATGATTTGAAAATGATCAAGTTAAATTTAATGCTAATACAAGACGAAGATGGTTCTAAGAGATAGACATTCAGAGAAAGTTGTGACTATCTTTGGTCCACCTGGTACAGGTAAAACAACTAGATTATTAAATATAGTTGAAGAAGAAATTAATAATGGCACGGCTGTTGATAAGATCGGATACTTTTCTTTTACAAAGAAAGCTGCACATGAAGCTATCACAAGAGCAATGCTTAAATTTAGATTAGATAAAAAAGATTTTACATACTTTAGAACTCTACATAGTTTAGCTTATCATCATCTTAATCTAAATCCTGTGGATGTGATGAGCGATTTAAATTACCGTGAAGTATCTGATTGGTTACAAATTAAAATTAATAATCCAAACAAATCTATTAATGAACTTGGTATCTCTACACCAAAAGATGTTTACTTAACATTGATAGATCAATCAAAGATCCAAGGAGTGTCATTAGAAAATCAATTTTCAAGAAGTGGTATGCATATTGATGGAGGCTTTGATCGTTTAAATTATATTGATAGAGGGATCAGACAATACAAAGATAAACATAAGTTGTTTGATTATACCGATATGATTTTAGAATTTATTAAGATGAATAATGCACCACGTTTAGATGTTGTAATCGTTGATGAAGCCCAAGATTTAAGTTTGATACAATGGCTAATGGTAGAGCAGCTCATTCGTAAAGCTGATCGTGCTTATATTGCAGGTGATGATGACCAAGCTATTTTTAATTGGGCTGGCGCTGACATGGGTAGACTAGGTAAGTTACAATGTAAAAGAGAAATATTAGATAAGTCATATCGTATTCCAGGTAAGGTGCATACCATAGCACAAAAAATTATTACACCGATAGTAGATAGAGTTCCTAAAGTATGGCAGCCAAGAGAAGAAGCTGGTGATGTTCAATACCATCGTACACGATTGAATCCTCACATGAACTTAACAGATGGAACGTGGTTAATATTAGCAAGAACAAATTATTTATTAGATCAGTTGGCCGAGGATCTTAAAACGAGAGGACTATTCTTTGAACGATATGGTAGGTCAAGTGTATCTGAAAAAATGTTGAATGCTATCACAAGTTGGAATCATATACAAGAAGGTGGTCACATTCCATTTAAGATGTTGAAAGATATGTATTATTATATGTCAGGCAATAATCATATTGCTCATGGATACAAAGAGCTGCGTGGTGCTGATGAAGAAAAAAGTTATGACCATGATACGTTGGTATTGCATCATGGATTAAATGTTCATCACGATAGACCTTGGTATGTAGCTTTGGATACTATTCCAGAGTCACAGCAAATCTATATCAATGCAGCATTACGACGTCAGAAAGACTTTAATGTATCAAAAAATATAAAATTATCTACGATTCATGCGGCTAAGGGTGGCGAAGCAGACAATGTTATGGTACTAACAGACTTACCAAAAAAAGTTGACGACAACTATTTTTTGCAACAAGATGACGAGAGGCGAGTGTTTTATGTGGGAGTTACAAGAGCAAAGAAATCATTACACATTATTGAATCAGAATCCACTCGAGAGTTCAGAGAAATTTTTTAAATGATATCTCAAAGTATTTTAGAAGAAGCTAGTAAATTAATAGGTGGCGATCGCAAAGATGACTACGGCGATAAGCTTACCAATCATAAGAACATTGCTGCGTTGTGGTCTATTTTCCTCCAACGAAATATCACTCCCCATGATGTGGCAATGTGTATGGCTTTAGTTAAAGTAGCACGACTAATCCATTCACATAAAAAAGACAGCTATTTAGATTTAGCTGCCTATGCAGCTATTGCAGGCGAGATAGAGGCACGGACAAATAAAGATAATATTTCTTTTGAATCTGAGGGAGAGAGAAGGGGGCGCATGACAGACATTGCCATAAAAAAATGGCATGAAGATAGAAAGAAAAAATAATGAGACAACCATCTTTATTTCAAGCACCTAGTGAGTGGATACCTCCAGAGAATATACCTAACTTAGAAGAAGCAACAGAGATTGCTATTGATTTAGAAACCCATGATCCAGGATTAAGAACAACAGGACCTGGTTGGGCTACTAAAAAAGGAAAAGTTATTGGTGTAGCGATGGCCGTGGAGGGTTGGAAAGGATACTTTCCTCTTGCACATCCGGGCGGTGGTAACTTTGATGAGAAAGTTTTTAAACGACAATTAAAAAAGATATTAGATCTACCGTGCGATAAAATATTTCACAATGCTATTTATGATATTGGTTGGTTAAGTGCCATGGGCCTTGAAGTAAAAGGCAGGATTATAGATACGATGATTGCTGCACCACTCATCGATGAGAACAAAAGAAATTATTCTTTAAAAGAAATAGCACAAGAATACATAGGAGAAACTAAATCAGAAGCTGGCTTGTATGAAGCTGCAAAAGACTTTGGTGTTGATGCAAAAGCAGAAATGCATTTGCTCCCGGCTATGTACGTTGGTCCGTATGCCGAGCAAGATGCTGCAGTTACATTAAAGTTATGGCAAGCATTAAAGGTAGAGATTATTAAACAAGAACTAACATCGGTATTTAATTTAGAGTCAGAGTTGTTACCTATTTTATTTAAGATGAAACAAAGAGGAGTTAGAGTTGATACTGAAAAAGCAGAACGTGTTAAAGAAGGTTTTAAGAATACAGAGAAGAAGATACTACATAGCATATACAAAGAGTGTGGTTTTGAGATGGAGATTCTCTCTCCATTGTCTATTCAAAAAGCTTTTGACAAGCTTAAAATAAGTTACAATAGAACGCCGACAGGATTACCTAGCTTTGATAAGAACTTTTTATTGACACATTCTAATCCATTTGCACAGAAGATAGTTCAAGCAAGAGAGATGAACAAAGCTTATACGACGTTCATCGATTCTATTTTAAAGCATGCACATAAAGGGCGCATTCATGCGGATGTAAACCAATTAAGATCGGACACAGGTGGGACTATTTCTGGGAGATTAAGCATGCAAAATCCTAACTTACAGCAAATTCCTGCAAGAAATCCTAAAATTAGTCCAAAGATAAGACAATTATTTATTCCAGAAGAGGGCGCACAATGGGGAATCTTTGACTATTCACAGCAAGAACCACGTCTATTAGTACACTACGGCGCTATAATTAGTGATCGTATAGAGCTGGAAGGAGTAGCACCATTAGTAAAAGGATATACAGAGGATGATATAGATTTCCATCAAGCTGTCGCAAACATGGCAAATATAGACCGTAAGCAAGCTAAAACGATTAATCTAGGTATGATGTACGGAATGGGAAAAGGTAAACTGATGAGCGAATTAGGGCTAGATAAGGATGATATCGATAAAGTGTTCAAACAATACCACTCTACAGTGCCATTTGTGAAGGAATTAACCGATAAAACGATGCGTAGAGCCTCTGAGAAGGGGTATATTAGGACTATTATGGGGCGAAAATGTCGGTTTCATCTATGGGAACCCAATCATTTTGGAGTTCATAAAGCTTTACCTAAAGAGCAAGCCGAGGTAGAATATGGAGGCATGAATAAAATTAAACGTGCTTGGACATACAAAGCCTTGAATAGATTAATACAAGGATCAGCAGCCGACCAAACAAAAATGGCTATGGTCAAATTACATAGAGAGGGTTTCCTACCTATGATCCAAGTGCATGATGAGTTAGACATGTCATTTTCTTCGGAAGAAGAAAAGAAAAAGATCATTGAGGTAATGGAACACGCAATTGAACTACGAGTTCCTTCAAAGGTTGACGCCGAGATAGGTCCTTCGTGGGGCGAGGCTGAATAGAAAACAAAAGATTGGGTTTGTAAATCATCTTGTAGCCATGCAATGGCTGACGAAGAAAAATTATTATGTTTTCCATAACATTAGTGGCCTTGGGCCGTGCGACTTGATTGCTTTAAATGACAACGGAGACATACTAAAGATAGATGTAAAGAGTGAAAGCATAAGAAAAACAGGCACACATGCAGGTCATAAGATAAGGAGAATGGCTACCAAACTACAGAAAAAAATGGGTATTAAATTATTGATGGTAACGAAACAAGGAAAATGCTACTTCTATAAGAATGACTAAAGTATTTATATTAGTGGTAAGTTTGTGGGGCTACAACGGCGACACCTGGGTATACACGGGTAATCAGATGGTACTCAAAGAACCAATGCCTAAAGAACAATGTGAAATAATTGCTAGTAACTGGCAGAAGTTTGAGATGAATAAATATTTTCGTTTTTCTATAGAATGTATAGAAGATATTAGAAAAGATACTTAATTTATACGTGGTTAAAACTATTTGTATTTGTTTAACTATTATTATTTGTGTATCTATTTGGCGGTACTATTCTCCTTATCAAACTTTTATGCGTGACTGTAGGTACAATGAATTTTTAGGGGGAACAATGAGTGATGAGTATTGTACGTGGCATTATAAACAATTACTTAAAGCTAACTCTTGGCTAAAAGAATTATTAGAATCTTAATCTAATTTTTTATTTATTTGTTTAAGTTGTTCTTCTATGACAGCTAATCGTGCATCAATACGCAGCATATCAAAATCTTTTATTTGTGATTCGAGAGCCGAGACTCGTGAGGAAAGCATCCCATTCGTGAAGGCTATACCACCTACGATGCAGGCTACCCATATCCAATCACGCATGCTTAACATTAACGAACCCTATTTAATCGTTCTAAAACGTAATCATCAAATCCTTTATTATCAAATCCTTGACTACTGTTAAGGTTATAAGGATCATTTGTTTGTATTCCATCTAAAGACACAGGAGTTAAGTTTACTCCACCACTATTTACAAAATCTGTAAGTTGTGTTTTTTGATTAGCATCTAAATCTTGTGAAGCTTCAATAGCTTCAATAGCTTTGTTAGTATCGGCTTGCATCTTTTCCATAAACTCTGGTCCTGTGTATTGTGTTGGTGGAACAAAAGCTTTTTCTCTAACATAGTCTGTCATATCTGTGTAGCCTGGAATTAAGTCTGCACCTAGAAAACCTGCAAGTGCTAAAGGAGTTGCTGCAATTTGCCCAGCTAAGTTACCTTTAGGTTCTATGTTAAGGTTATTAACTATAGGAGCTTGCACATCTTTCTCTTCTAGTACCCCTGTTTTAAGTAATTGTTGTTGAACCAAAGGAGTGTTGTAATCGCTACTATAATAGCCTTCATTTATTCCAGCTTTAGCTAAGTCATCACTTGTTATTTCTTTACCATATGTTTCTATTTCGTATGTTTTTCTATTTACTTCAGCGTCTTTATTTAATTTTTCTTTAACAGGTTCTGGTAAAGCAAAAACGTTTGGAGAAACATTTAAATTTTTTTGATTGGTAACTTGCTCTACTATATCACTTAATGTATCATTTGTATTTGCCGCTTCTGCTAATTGTAAAGCAGTTCCATCATTTGAATCCGTTTCAATAATTTCTGTACTTGGATCATCTTGAACTGAAAATATAAAATTAGGATCAATTCCTCTATCAATAGCTGCTTGTCTATCCTTATCTGTAACCTCATCTTTTCCCGGTAGTGTTGGTTCAAGTATTTCAAGTTCAGGAATAGGTCGATCAGAATCATCATATCCTATCTTACTTCTTCCACCAAAGAAAGGTCCTTGATCTAAAGGATATCGTATTCCTGGCATGTCGTCTAAGTTATAAGGTATATCTTTTTCTTCTTGGTCAAAAAACTTTTTAAGAATTTGTGCTGAAGGTAATCCTCTTTGTATTCCTGCTGAGATAGGATACATTGTTTTATAGTTACCATCTCTTCTGTTTTGTAATTTTCTTGTTGGATCTAAAAAGTCTTGATCTATTGTTTCTTGAAACACATCAAACCCTGCTGATGTTAAAGGACGTCTGCCATCACTTGTTCTAACGTTACCTTGCATGGTTCCACCAGGAGTGTTTAAAGCTCTTTGATACCCAAGTTCTTTAACAAATTTATTTTGTCTTGAACGAAGATCTTTTGCAAGTGCAGTATTACCACTTGCTAAAGCTTTTTCTACTCGTCTATCAAGACTACCTACACTTTGTTGTAAGTCGTTTATTTTTGAACGTTTAGTGCTTGAACTAGCAGCCATGATACCTTTATCTCTGCCTGTCATTCCCTCACTTCTTACGTCAGGTCCTCTGTTACCACCACTACGTGCGTTGTCTCTATTTCTTTCAGCTATCTGATTAGCTTTTGCTTTATTTGCAGCACGTCTGTTAGCTATACGTTTAGAGGTAGCTTTTCTCTTAGCTTTATTTACTTTCTTTGGTGCTCGTCCTCTAGGCATTACGTTCTCCTTGCTGCAATAGCTTCAGTTATATCAATATCTCCGCTTTTGGCAAGTTGAGATACGTCGGATTGATTAATTACGCTAGAAGGAGATGAAGATGTATCTACTCTTTCTATTGTTTCTGTTATATTTAAAGGTCTTTGATTGTCACTAGATTGATATGCATCTGAAAAACTTTCTTTAGTAATGTTAGGAGTTCTATCCTCTTCACGAAAATTAATAATATTTTGAAATAAATTTTCAGGATTTTCAAATAACCGTTGTTTTCCATAATTACTATATATATTTGAAAATAAAGGGTTAAGAAAAGTTAAAGGATTAGGTTGATTTCTAATTTCTGCATTTTCTTTTATAGTTTTTTTAACAAATTCAGGGACTTTAAAAGCGATTGATTTATTGTTAACAACTCTTCCTCCCTCATTACTACCTAATCTTTGTTTTATTATTTTTCTTATTTCACTTTCTTTCATTCCTAAATTTCTTGCAGCTTCAATTTGTTTAAATAATTTTTTATCTCCTTCTTGTTTAATTTTATTTGCTTTTTCATAAGCTCTTACTATTTGTTCAGGAGTAGAATCACCATCATATGCTACACTAGTAAATTGTTTTTTTGCGTCTACTAAATTGTTTCTGTTATCAGAAATTTTAAAGTTAAGTCCTTGTTCAATAAAAGGATTTTGTATTCTAAAACCAAGTAACCCTGAAGCTTCATTAAGAAATTTATATCCTCTATCATATTTTTGAATTGCACCAACACCTGATAAATAAGTTCTGTAAAATTGATTTAATGAACCAGGTGCTGCTGTTTCTGCAACTTTTCCTAAAGTTTTTGCAATTCTAGTTCCTATATCATCGGTTGGATTCCATATTCTAGTTCCTGTTTTACCTTCTCCTCCTCTTGCAAACACATCTAAATATAATTCGGTAATAATACTTTCGGAAAAAAAGGGTTGTAAAAATTCTTTTCCTGCTTGAATAGCGGCATTGTCCACACTAGCTAAAACACCTTCTTCATTTTCTATTCCTTCATTTAATCCATTCATTGCTGCACGAAGGGGACGAGTTAAAAAATCATATGCATTGCTGTGTGAATAATCTATAAAATAAATTTGTCCTCCTTGTTTAATAGGTATTAAAGTAGAATTTTTTGACCATTCAGGTAAAAATTCTTTTAAAGAATTAATAGTTTCATTGGTTACCCCTGATATTAATTGTGCGCCTTCTTCCGCAATTTTTCCTGCTCCTACACCAAATATACCAACGCCTGCTAATCGTTGCATACCAATTCCTCTAGTTAAAGGATCTTGCCATTCTTTTATTCCTTGCTTTGTAGTATTTATTCCTGTTCGAAGTATCTCGGCTGGGAAAGAAACAAAGTTTCCAAAAGGTAATTTTCTTAATTTTTTTATTGCTGATCCTACATAATCATAGTTAGGAATATTATTACGAACAGTATCTGCCGCTGTTTCTTTAACGAATTGATCATAGTTTTCTCGTTTAAATAAATCCGTAATTCCGTATTTATCTCTTGCAATGTTTCCGTATTTTCCTACAAATGCATTAGGGTCTGTATCATAAAGATCATCCCACACTCCTCTATACTTTCCTTGCTCAGAAAAATAATTTTGTATTTTATAAAAATCATCTTCCGCAGAATACAAAGTTCGAGCGCCTTCTCTTAATCTTCGTAAACCAGGAATTTTTCTACTATATCCTTTTAATACATTGTATAAGCCACCATTTGGTGTAAGATTTTCTAACCCTAAAGACATGTCATCCATTAATTTAGTTAGATCTCCTAATCTTGCACTTGTATTTACAATTCCTAAACGTTGCATTTCTGTGTACTCTTTTAAAAATTTGTCATATTCAACATCATTTTTAAATAATTTTCTTCCCGCTTGTGATTCTAATTGGCTTTTTGTCATTCCTTTTGTTATAGCGTAAGCTCTTTTAAAATCCTTAAAGACTTGTCTAGGACTAAATAAATTTCCATTTATGCCTGAAAAAAATAATGCACTACTTACATTTCGTAAGTGAGTGATAGGAGAAAGAGTTGTTTTAGATTCTTGTATTATTGCTTTCGGTGCAAGTAAAAGTCCATTGTATGTGGCCTCAAGAAATCCAGGTGTATCTGCTGTGTTGGCTACACGATGAATAGCAGAGGCAATTTGAGGAGTAGTGTATAATCCATTTAAAGGGTTCCATGCATCTGTTTCTATCATTGTAGTAAAATTTTGTTTACCTGCTGTAGATGTAGCGTTTTTAAAAAAATATTTATCTAATCCATTTTCAACTACATTTTGAAAATATTTAGAAGAAGATAAAAAATTATTTATTTTAGCCGAGGTTTCTAACAACTGTACGCTAGGATCTTTAATTTCTCCTAATAATTTTCTAATAGGTTCAGGCACTTGTTCTCGCATTTTAAACACTGCATCATCAACTGATTTAAGTTTGACAAGATTAGTCCCTAACGATTTCATACCCTTAGAACTTAAAATAACTTCTAATTGTTCTTCCATTGCTTCTTTTGTATTTCCACTGTAAGGAACAAATTTACCTCCTATTACGTCACCATATGCGCCAGGATTATTTTCAGCGATAAATACTCTTGCATCGTTTAAAATTTTTTCACCTTTTTCTGTATTATAAAGAATATTTTTCCAATCTTTTTTTGTTTCTGAACCAAATGCTCTATAGCTTCTTGTTAAATATTCTCCTATATTAGAAGAAACGGCTCTAATAAAAGCATCACCAGCTCCTTGTGCTAACGGATTTTCAGCTAATTTAGAACTTAAGTTATCTACATGTGACCTTACTTTTTGTGCTTGTTCTAGTAATTCAGAAGGTAGTTTAGAACTGAACATTTCTTTTTTGCCCGCAGGAGTTGTAAGAAAATCATAAATAGTTTCCATAATTTCTTCTCTTCTTTGTATACCTACATCATCTAATGCTCCACCTAACGGTTGAATAAATTTCTGAACATCATTTTCTAAATCTCTTACGATTGATCGTGCAGTTTCCATAGCTGCTCTTTGTTCACCAATCATTTTTCTGCTAGCTTCAAACATTTTTGGAGTTTCAAATCCTCTTGATCTAAATTGTCCTCCAATCCAATCCATCATTCTAATAATTTGATTGGCATTAAATTGAAATCCCGGTTCTAATTGTAATACTTCAGGAATTTTTCTTCCTGTGGGTTGTTTTGTTTTAGGGTCTATTTCATCTACTATTCTTGTAGTTCTATTAGGTCCACTTCCTACCTTACTAAATACTCCTTTAACAGCGGGCACGGCTTTAGTTATGGTAGCTTTAGCAAAAGGAATTAACGCTTTTTCAAATAACCCATACCCTAAAGCACCTTCTATACCAAACTTAAATCTATTTTCTAAATCTCTTATTGCTTCTAGTCTTCCTGTTTCTCCTTGACTTGCTCTTTCTTTAGTAAAACCTAATCCATAATTGTCACCTATATTTCCTAGCGTGCCTAAGTCTTCTGTTTTTGCTGCAAGTTCCGCACCACCAATAGCAGCCATACGAGTAAGAGTAGGCATTTTTCCTGCAAATTTAGAAAGTTTTCCTGCGTTTTTAGCTTTAATTAGCATATTTGCACCTTTTAAAGCAACACCACCAGGAACACCTAACTGAGTTAAAACCTCAGTCATTTTTCCTGTCCATCTATCATCTGCTAAATCTTCTACTTTATTTAAAAAATTAGAATCATCAAAAGCTTTTTCTACTTTTGCTGTAAGATCTGTTCCTACTCCAAGATCAATTAATGTTGTACCGAGGGTCGTGATTCCTTCTGCAGCTTTACCTAGTCCTGATACTACTCCTGCAGCAGTAGACTCTACATATCCTGCTCGTCCTTTATCTATAAAGGATGTTATTTTTTCTTTAGCTTCTTCATTTGAAAGACCATCTTTTAATTCGTATTTTTGACCTTTATATTCATAGGTTGCCATACATTACCTTATTCAATTTTAATTACTTTATCTTCTGTTACCGTAGTTCCTCCACCACTTTCTTGCGTTGGCAATTCTTGTCCTGATACAATAGCCCATCCTTGTTCTAAAATAGCTTTTATTTCAGCGTCTGTGTATGGCTCCATATTTTCTTTAAGTTTTCCTGCATAAGCTTTATAGTTTTCTGCAAAAAATTCTTTTTTACTTGTAGTTTGTCCTGACTTAGCCATATTAACTAAGTCTTCCTCATCTATAGTAAGTGTACCATCTGGTCCTGTAAACATAGCTTTTAATGTGATTAAATTTTGATTGAAAGCTGATGAAGCAGTTTTATCTGCATCTCTTTCTTTTTGCGCTTCATCTGCTTTAATTCCTGCTTCCACTCCTGCCATTTTAATTTTATCTGCCCTGTCTTTTGCTGCCATACCTATAGCTGTAAAAGTTTTTAAAGGATCTTTAGCAGACCTAGCAATCTTATCCATAAAATTTCCACCTCGTGCACTAGCTAAATTTAATCCAAATTCTGTTAGTGCGGCAAAACCTCCTGACCTTACAGTATCTTTTCCATCTCCTAAATATTTTTCAAAAATACCTATTCTTTCTTTAATAAGATCATCTAAAGTTCCTTTTTTAATTTCTTTATCTATTTTATTTGCATCTGGTTCTTCCTTGAGTTTAGGTATTCCTGAAGGAGAATTTTTTGGTTTTTCTTTTTGAGGTTTCCCATAAGGATTATCTTTTTCTTCCTCGGCTGATTCACTCATCCAATCAGCTATAGTATTATAACCTAATAGACTTCCACCAGTAGCTAATATTTGTTTTATACCCGGTCCTTTAAGAGCCGCACCTCCTTGTCCTGTAACTGCTGGTAAACCAGAACCTCCCCCTCCTAAGTAAGGACCAACAGCGGTGCCTGTTCCGCCACCTGTAGTTCTAGCTCCTCCTCCAGTTATTAAATTTTTTCCTTTGCTTATTATTGCTGGTAGAGTATTTTTAATTGTTGCTAATCCTCTTCCTGCTAAAGGAGCTAGTCTTAGGCCCCCTTGAATTGCTGCTCCATAAAAGTGATACTGCACTGGCTTAATAGTGCCGTCTTTCATCTTAGCAAACATCGGTCTGTTTAAAACTTGTTTACTCATTATAATCCACCAAATCCACCACCTTGATTAAACTGTCCGTATGCTCCTAGTCCTGCAATACCAAGCCCTAGAGCTTGTGCAAATGGATTTGTTTGTGGTTGTGTTGTGTAACTAATCTGACTACTCGGTGCCCCTCGTAAGATATCACTAGCAAAAGTTAATCTATTGAATGGTTCACGTTGCGCCATTAGTTGTTGTTGTCTTTGTGCTTCTAGCATTCCTTGACCTAGTTGTTGTTGCATACCACCTACACCTAGTAGAGACTGTATATCTCCTTGGCCTAGTTGTTGGCTAAGTGCACCAAGTCCTGCTCGTTGTTTAGCAAGACCACTTAATCCTTGGCCTGCCATCAATTGTCTTTTCTGTTGATCAGCAAATGAACCCATTGCTGCACCTTGTCCTTGCTGATAGTTTCGTGACATATCTTCAAAGATACGTCTTGATTTAATATCTTGTAAATTTCTACCTAACTCTGCTTCTTGAACCCCGTACCGTGAGCCACCAAACACACCACCTTTAACAGCTTGTCCTGCTAATTGGTTTTGTGCCATTGCACCTTGACGATCGTATTCTTGTAAAGCTTGTTGTGTTACTTGTTGTTGGTATGGATCCATAAATGCTTGCGCACTTTGTGGATTGTATGCTTGCGCTCCACCTAAATAGTTAGCACCAGCTATACCTAGATCTGTTCCTGCTTGTTGTAGGTAAGGTGCATAAGAACCAATACCACTTGAAGCTAATCCGAAAGCTTGTTTTTGTTCAGGCGTGAACCCTGCAAATTGAAACGCTGGAATGTTTTGAGCAATGCCAGCTCTACCAAACTTACGTAAGTTAAAAGCTTCATCAGTTTCACCTGGATTTTTTGTAGCGTTTGGATCCCCAAAGACAGATGCTAGTAATTGCTCTGTTCTCTTTTCAATATAGGGTGCTTGACGTACAACTGATTCTTGAACCATTATGCTTTTTCTCCGTATTTATCTTGTATACTATAAAGGAACTTTGATCCTCTATTTCTTTCGTCTTCCCTATTTTTTGCTCCCATTGCTGCACCTAGTCCTCGAACTGTACGTGCGTTAATAACAAACTCACCATCACTTAGCATTGCGGGTACTTCATCACTAGTCTCGGTTCCCGGTCCAGCTATCTTACCATTCTTACGAGGAAAGTCTCCTCCATCTGCATAGCCCATCATTCCTGGTGCCATTCTTTCAAACTCTAAATTTTCCATAATGCGATCATCTATATTATCACTTGCTGTTAAAGATTCTACATCACCATTAATATAATTAAAACCACCATTTCTAAACGAAGCTAGTCCACCTTGATTAAAACCTGATGCATATTGAGAGAAAGGTATTATTTTATTTGGTGCAATATCAGCTTGTCCTAAATCTCTTAAAGGATTTTGTGTTCCGTATACATCCTCAAAAGTAATTTTTTCTTCTTCTTCACCAAAACCACCTAATGCTCCTACACCTAATGCTGCTCCTAAAGCAGACTTAATAGGATTTTCTTTTATGAAACCTAAACCTTTTTGTAGTAAATTTGGTTTTGCTAAAGATCCCGCTGTTTTTGCTTGAGTAATACTAGCTCCGGGTTGAGTAACCATAGCTGCTCCGCCACCTAAATTAGGTGCAAAATTAGAACCAAATGCTTTTAATGAACCTAGACCTTTACCACCTGGCATTCCTAAGAAACTTTTTGCTCCATATCCCATAGCTCCTGCAATAGCAGCATTTCTTAATGCATCTTCAGGGCTTCTTCCTCCAGCTAAACTTCCTAGTCCACTACCTATACTAGCACCCATTGGTCCACCTAACGCAAACCCAATTGTGCCTCCAATTATTGGCGCTGCTTTCTTGGCAGCTTTAAATATCTTCTTGAGCATGTTCTCCTTTGCAAATCATGATTGTGGTAACTAATGCAAGGAAGCCGACCTTGTACGTAAAGGCTATTTTAATCTATATTTATACGCAAATTCGGTGTATTGTGCAATGACAATTTAAACAATGGTGGATATAAATAAAATACCCATGGTCCGTGTGTCGTGGCTCGACGCTCGAGATACAGAAACCGGGTGGTTGTCTTACAAAGAAATAGTAGAAGCACCATTGGCTAGATGTCAAGAAGTAGGGTGGATGGTTGTCAACACAAAAGAAAAGATTGTTATTATGCGTTCATGGTGCACGGATAAAGAAGATAACCATGGTGGTGGTGCTATCGCTATACCTAAAAGCTGGGTAACAAAAATAGAATATTTAGAGGTAAGTTATGGAGAAAGAAGCAACAATAAATAGTTTATTTGGTGAAACTATTTACTACACAAACATTGTAAACGACGATCAAGATACAGCAAAACATGTTGAATCTTTTGTTAAAGAAAAACCTGGTAGAACAGCAGCAACAACCGATGTTAAAGGTAATACAATGTTTACGGATTTAGAAGAAGCTAAGGATAATTTACACAAAGATAAAAAATACAGTAACTTATTTAAAGGAATAGCAACAAACATTAACGCTTTTTTAAAAGCAAAAGGTTACAGCAAAGATAAGTTTGATGCTCACATTACAAAGTCATGGGCTACCTACACCGTAAAAGATCAACACATCGCTAGTCATAAACACACCGCTAGTCACTTTAGTTTTGTCTATTACGTACGCAATGATGACATGGGTAACATACGATTTGAAAAAGAACTAGCTGCACAAACAGGTTTGTTTATTCCACCTACCAATCAATATATTGTTGATTGGAATCAGTTTAATTTTTCTAGTTATATTTTTCCTGTGAAGACAGGTAACTTTGTTATCTTCCCTAGTGGTTTATTACACTACACGGAAGTAAATACAAAAGAAGAAGCAAGAATAAGTATAAGCGGCGATGTGCTGCTTACAATGAAACCTGGGGTAAAGACAGAACACTGTATACCTCATCCAAGTGGTTGGGACACTATTTCAAATTAGTTGTCAAGAAAACAATTATAAAAAGATTACTTGATAATGATGATAGACGTGTTTAAATTAGTTCTCACCCAAAAATTATAAATTAGGAGATATTATGGACAATCAAGAAGTATTGAAAGCTATAGCTGTCCTCGCAGATAAGGTGAGTCGCTATCATGAACGTTTATTAGCAGTAGAAAGAGATCACAAAAGACACACAGATGGATGTTCATGTCAATCTAAACCTCCTACTATGGGTAGACCTTTAACAGAAGATGAAAGAATTTTTGTTCAAGAAAACATGGCAAAGCAAAGAGCTGCTGCTATGGGTTCTTAGTCTTTCCAAATACATCAGGTAACTTCGTCACTTTAATTTGAACATTAGTTTCTACATCATCAGATGTAGTAGCTGTGTTTGGATTAGCCACATCTAATTTAGCTTCGTCTTCTGATTCGTAATCAGCCCCTGTACTTTTATTTTTTACTTCAACGTGAACTTCTGGTTGTATGATAGGAATTTCTTGTCCTTCTATTACTTGCTTACCAATTTCTTTTGAGTCTTGTACTTTCTTAAATGCCATTAGTTTATCTCCATTAAGCTTACTAATATTTTTACTGCACCTGTTAATTTTATTGCATCAGCTTGTTCTAATACAATAGGTTGCGTTAATACTTCGCTCTCTGTACCGTCAGCTAAACTTTCTTTAAACAACTCTATTTCTAAATTACTGTTACTACTATCTAACATAGTTACTGTTGTTACAATAGCTCCGCCTGACTGATTAGATAAACGAATACTTTTAACTAAAGCAGTTGTTGGTGGTACAGGAGGTTGCGAGTTTTGATTTGCTGTCGGAACAGTGTAAATAGTTCCTGTTGCACTACCTGATCTACTTATAAATAAATCAGCCAAGGAACCACGTCCTTGCTGTCGACTCGTCTTTTATATCTTGCTGATAACCAAAGTTTAACTGTTGTACTATTTGCTCTAACAACCTTGTTAATATATCAATTATAGTAGGTTGATACTCAGGTGTTGCTTGAGGAAATCGTGTCGTTGTAATCTTAGCCATTATCTGCCTCCATCTGGTTGTACATCTAATCGAAGTGTACCATATCTCCATTTATCACCAACAGCGTCACTGTCAATACGAACATTTGCTTGTCTTCCTCTACCTCGTAAGTCAAATTTTTCTGTTGTAGCAACGACTGTTCTTACAACAGTTGTGTTTGTTGTTGCACTTGGATATGTTTTAAATTTTAGTGTTACATCTACAGAGCCTGTTAAATCTTTAAAGTTTGGTATACCTCTTCCTATATGTAAGAAGGGTTGACCATCAGCAATATCAAAATCACCTGATTCAATAAATGCTGTAATTGGTAGTGTTACGTTATCATCACCTGTTTCTTGCTGATACAAAGTAGTTGCTCCTGCTGTTAAACCATTAATAACATTGTTAGTTGCAATTCCTGTTGTCGAATATTCTGTAGCATATGGTTTTTGATAAACGCCATAATCTTGCCATGTTGTTCTCGCTAGAGATCCTGTTGACCAACAATCTTCTAGATAATTGTAAGTAACAAATCTATCAATTTGTGTTGCACTATTGGATGTATAAAACCATGTTACTTCATTAAACTCTGAGTTAACAGCAGCAAAAGTTTCTGGTTGATTTGTAATACTAAAATCTTCAAAAACATAATCTTGTACACTACAAGGCATCTTTGCAATAGCACCATCAAATTTGTAAAAAGAATTTTGTGACATCCAAAAGGCTGTACCGTTTACATCTACTGCTGAGTGTAAAGATACAGCTCCACAGTTAGCTCCTATTTGTGTTAAGTTAAATGTAAAAGGTGCGCCAACAAATTGTAAGGCATTTAAACTTGTATCTGTCCAAACTAGTACAGCGTTACGTGATCGTACAGCCGTTATAATTTTTGATCCGTCTTGTATTCTAAAAGACCCTGCTGTGTTTGTTGCTGTTGGAATCCATGTGTTGTAATCTTCTTGTGAAGCAAATCGTAAAAATAAATCATCTTTTGTTGTACTTGAACCAATGGTTGTTTCTGTACCAAATAAAAATACGTGTCTATCAGGCATAGATACTAAGTTAAAACGTGAAACAGTAGGCGCAGAAGAAATAACGGCAGCAGGCGTTCCTGTGCCAACAGATGTATCCCATCTAAACGTATTTCCATTATTAACTGTTGCTAATAAATCTTCACCAAAGTTATCAAAGGACCAGTTACGTCCTTCTATTGTAACGTTAGAAACAGAACGAGCCGTGCCCCATGCTTCTTTACCCCACTCATATGTACCCCAACCATAACCATATTGTGATACGGCTGTACCAACAGATATTTGATAGGTTGCTGTCGCTGTAGCAGTTGATGTTCCTGTACTTGTAGCCGCAGTTGCCGTAGTAATGGTGTAAGTATTAGCAGTAGGAACTGTTAATATTTGATATTCAGCATCCATTGTTGCTGCAGGTATTCCGTTAACAGCACCTGATGTACTTGATATGGTTACAAAATCTCCAACCTCTGCATTATGACTTGGGTCTGTAACCGTGACTGTTGTAGTAGAAAAAGTTTCAAAACCTGTAATTGACCCTGTAGCTCTAATAGGTGTAATGTCGTAAGCAATACCTTCTGTATAAATATATAATTTTCTATCTGTTCCGATGGCCGTGTACCGTACACCATCTAAAGAAGTCCATGCATGCATGTCTCGTGCAACACCAACTAAAGTACTATTAATTAATTTAATCCACCCGCCTATTTTTTCTGGCAAGCCATAACGAAAGCGTACCATATCAGAG
>Ga0315315_10001464_pt1 | contig 21610 bp, 10 predicted proteins | sample M140m3416metaG_FD_203699 | JGI IMG/M metagenome (GOLD analysis project Ga0315315, IMG submission 203699) | Ammonia-oxidizing marine archaeal communities from Monterey Bay, California, United States - M1 40m 3416 | ecosystem: Environmental > Aquatic > Marine > Intertidal zone | place: USA...
CTGACTGCGTGGTTGGCATCTGCGGTGCACAGAGTGCTTAAGAGAGCGAGTGCATTGGTGTCGTGGTTCCCAATCAAAGCAACCTCCATCACTCGCAGGTGCTCGTGCAAACGATCAATCACAATCTCTGCACCATCTGAGTTAACACTATCACCATCACCGTCTTCTTTTCCGGGCACATTGCCAAAGCCGGCGATGAGTTTCACAAATTCCTCATCGTGAGCAACTTTTTGCATAATATCATTCGCAATACTGCGCGTTTCTGTACAGACCTGAGAAAGTGTTGCAAAGAGGTCTCCAAGAGCTCTTGCACTTGAAACCTTCCCTCCTCCAATCCTGAATGTTTGTGTCGTCTCAAGTGGTTCCGGAGTGGGAACTGACAGTTTTAGATCTTTGTGGCGACGACGAGCAAAAAACCGTTGAGCCGCCTGCTCCGGTACACTAGCTGATACACGGTAGCTCGGAGACGGTTTTTTAAGACGCATTTCTTCGTTGTAATTGGATTGTTTGTATACATTAAGGATAGGTGTAATGGCGTTCCATATACCTTTGAGTTTTTCCTCAGCTTTCCACTTCAATTGATTTTTCATAGAGAGTATTGCCAGAACACTTTGAGCAGGAGAGTGGAATGGATACTGTAACACCACTGCGTTGCTTTGGAGGTCTGAAACTCTGTATGGTGTCAACTGTATCGTTTTCAGCGTCCGGGTGTCTGGTGTGTCGGGGTCCTGCCCGGAGCGCTCACTTGTATCGAGCACCTGCTCTATCACAAGAGTGGCACTGGCAGGTGCAAGCGCTTCTTCTTCAAGCCGTATGCCAACCACCACAGGGCGGACCTTTGTGTCTGTGTCCAATGTGGTCTTGTCTTTTTTATTCGGGTTGGGTGGAGCAACGCCGGGTGGTAAGACACACCTGAAGGTCGCGTCTCCATCTTGTAAGATTGTTTCCAGCTTTCTACACCTGATGCCATCTACCAGAACTGTCCACTCTGCGTCCGCGGGTCCGTTTGAGCCTCTTACAAGCTCGACTGAAATTGCATCAGAACTGTCCTCGGGTCTCAGCCTTGGTGTGGTTGGTATATATGAGTAGACCAGCGACTTGGCACTGACGCTTTTGCGCGCAGCAGCAAAATGCCTGTCTCCAACACTCCACGCGCTGAGAGCAGCGTCGTCAAAGAAGCGAGGAGAGTCCAGGGGAGATGGCAAGTTTTGCATCGGTGTGCTCCTACAACAATTGCGACGCTATGCGGCTTATTCAAGTCGTTGCCCAGATAAAGTACAGCTTGCATTGAACAAGTATGGGGCGCTGCTTGCTCCATGACAGACCAAACACTTAGTACAAAAGCGCAAAATGCTTACTTGGAGCAGGTTAAAACTGTCAAACAGGCAGCACTCTACCCTTCAATGGTCGACAAGCTGATCGGTATTATGTCTAACAGCCTTCACGTGTCTGGTGTGGAGTCCAAACACACCCTGGGCAAGCAGAAGACAAGAATGGAAGCTGCTCGTAGCAATGGCGATTATGTAGCTGCAAAGGCGCGATTTGCCCTTGGAAACGATGACGGTGCCTACCTCCGATCAAACATTATGCCTCTTCAAACATCATCAATTAAAGATGAAAACGGGTGCAGATTGAACCACAGGATGACGGTCGATATGCGAGCAGCAAGCTACATTGGTCTTCTAAACGCGTGTCAAGAATCTGCCACAGAAGAGCTTAGCTCCAAGCAGAAGACTATTGCCCGTGCTTGGAAGGTTGCATCGTGGATGCTTTCTGTACCAGAGGTCAAGGCTTTTGTAAAGGCATACATTAACAAAGAGTCTAAAAACAAATGTGACTCTGCATCTGCAGCTGTGGTGGTCGAACAAATGGCAAGTGGGAAAAGCGTCGCTGATATGCTTGACTATAATGTTGTTGGTTCAATGAAAACAATATTTTATGCATTGTTTGAAGTGTTTGCAACCAATGTGCAGAGTTCCGTAACAGAACAGCTGAACGTGATCCCGGAGTTAGTTTCGGGTCTACGTGAAGCTTCACAGGAAGCTTGGAAGCAGGACAACACACCGGTTAAGAAGGCCCTATGTACGGCCACTGATCAGACGAACGGGACTGAAGATGTACAATCTTTGCACGCCATTGTGCAATATTGTAAGGGATCTGAACTTCATTTGCTGCCAAAAAGCAGCGACATGTTGAGTTTTGCAATGGCCAGGGGCTTGTGCTCGCGGCGGGCAGTGCACCATCGCCAGCTCAAAGACGACCTCCACTATTACACACCGACTGTAAGCTGCCCAACCATTTCAGACATGGAAACTATAGTGTGCGAAAGTCAGCATCGAGATATCGGCAGTCTGTCTCACGAATACGAGCCTAAAATGAATGATATGGTCAAAGACTTCTGCGCGTTCGATAATCAGGAAAAGTACTGCAGTGCTGCATGGGCACCAGTAAAAAGCACTGAACCACTGGAATTGGACCAGAGTGTGCATGCAATCGATCTTGCAACCGCGTCCGTTATGGAACACTTGGTCAGCTACTACAAGACGGAAGCAAATAAAAGAACAGACTCAGACAAAGACAATCTAAGCTTCTTGGCACGCGCAGCTTGTGTAAAGATGAAGCAAATTGGCCACGTTGCAAAGGTTTTCTCGCTTGATGGAAAAAGCTTGCGTGGCCTTTGCCCAGCAAGTAAGCTTGTCACAGTACCCGTGCGAACAAATCAAGAGAGTGACTGTGGAAGCGTTCTATACGCAATTGACGCGGGTCTGGTACGATTAAACAACCCAAGGCCAAATGTTCCCACCGCCGCTCCAAAGCCGCTCGAGGATCACGAGTGGTGGGGCGGTGGCGACGGTGGCGACGGCGGTGGCGGCGAGGGCGGCGGTGGCGGAGGCGAAGGTGGTGGGCTGGGCGGTGGCGGTGAGGGTGGCGGCGGCGAGGGCGGCGGAGGTGAAGGCGGCGGCGATGGCGGTGGCGAGGGTGGCGGTGGCGAGGGCGGTGGCGGGCTCGGTGGCGGTGGCGAGGGCGGTGGCGAAGGCGGCGGCGACGACGGTGGCGGCGGCGATGGTAGTGGCGGCGGGAATGGCAGTGGTGATGGAGAGGACCAACCTGCCGAATATGATTGGGAAGGCATGTGCATGTTCATACCACAATTTACGCGAAAAGACGACATCAAAAAGATTCAAAGCGCCGGCAATGATGGAAAAAAAATCGACATAGGCCACGCTTATGCTTTTGGAACGCTTCCAAGGAGTGACGAGCACATCGACGCATTGAGTCCGGAAAATCTAGAAGGCATGATGAAGACTGGTGTTCTTTTGTGCAAGCATATAGAGAAACTCATAAAGGACATTGAGGCTAGCAAACAGGCACGCAAGGCGATAGAGTCCGAACTCTCTGGCAATATGTGTGACAATACGGGCTTTGCCATTCTTGCAGAAGAGCGCAACGATTTGGCGCGCTCTCGACGAGAAGAAGTGTGGAACGATTCCATGAGAGAAGCTGCTATTTCTGGAGACCGTCTGTACGCGTTTGTCAGGCAGTTTTCCGGGACGATCCACGACCAGGTCGACTCCGTGTGCGTCATAGACGAAAGCATGCTCGTTAAATACCAAAAAGACGCGCAAGAAAACACCAAGCGCCTTTCGATGTTGGCGTCTCAGAAGTACATGCAGTTGGTGAGCAACGTGTTTCGAAGCGTCATTGGAGAAAGCGGTCTCACACTTGGAATCGACAACAAGGGCCTTGATGGGCAGTTTAAAGTTGTCTCAAACACGTTAAGGAAGCAAGTGTCCGAGCTGGCATCTGGAAACGGAAGCGATGGATTTTTCACAAACAGCACGAAGTTGGAGAACCTCATGGCGCAGGGCACGGGCGAAATAACACTGTCGGGTTTGTTCGAGCGGTTGAGAGACGTGGGGGTGGCTCTGCAGCAAGCAGCAAACAACAACACACTTGAAGGTATCACCCCCAGTGCTCCATCGTTCGACTTCCTTTCGTCGCCAAGAAACTCGTTGATTCTGCGTTACAAGCCAGAAGCTCACGCTGCTATGCGACAGGCGTTCGACACCTTTAGTCGGGAGATGCACTCTCCGCACAGACATACGGGCATGTATCCACACAGAAAGATCTCTGCATATGAGCTTATAGAAGGCCGAGATGAAGAACTTTGTATGGCATTTGCTTCGTTTTCCGCGCACGTTCTTGCTCACCAACGCATGTTTTCTGCTTCGCATGCTGCATACCTGGGTCAGTTTGCTTCTCGTGCCAACGTGGCGGCAATGCACTTTACGTTGAACAAGCTTATAGGCGTGGCATCTCGCTATATTATGCACACGGAACGGCCAAGGTTCCTGGCAGAAGGTGGCTGGGAGCAGTACTTTAGGTTGTGAGATTTTTCTGATTCTAATCCTCTACCGCAACCACAATGCCAGCCCACAGTTGGGATCCACAAATTCGATGCGGGGTCGATGGCATCTGGACGGTCCACTATCACGTCTGCACGACATGTGGGGCTGTAGGACTCCGACGCAAAGTCAGCAAGAAAAAATGTGTCATAATTCCAAAGCCGCAAGAGCTGTACTGCAGTGCCGTCCTCGATGCGGTCCAAAATCACAGTTCGTGATTCTAATCCGCTCAATCTCTCCACAATTGTGGGTAACGGGGCATTTCTTCATCATCATCGTCATCGTCATTATTTTCGATATGTAATGGCCGGTACATGGGCATTTTGTCATCATTGCGCGATGTGTCCTCCTTCTTCTTGTCCTTTTTGATCGTGCTCTCTGGCTTGTCGGTCTTCTCCTCCTTGTCGGCCTTGTCCTTCTTGTTCATAATCATTTCTTTTTCATAATCCTCGATACGTAATGGCTGGTAATGGGGCATTTCTTCATCATCCTCGCCATCGTCATTATTTTCGATATGTAATGGCCGGTACATGGGCATTTTGTCATCATTGCGCGATGTGTCCTCCTTCTTCTTGTCCTTTTTGATCGTGCTCTCTGGCTTGTCGGTCTTCTCCTCCCTGTCGGCCTTGTCCTTCTTGTACTTTTGCTTCACGCGAGGCAACACGCCAACGTCGTCAACTTCGAGGTTGGAGAGCTGCTTATCGAGCCCTGCCCACAGCGCCTGCTCGCGGCGACTGCGGTCCCCGCTTTGACGTTGCTGCCACTCTTCGTCGATACGACGTTTGATATGTAATACCATTTCCGAGCCAGGCACACCACGTATGGGAGAAGGTACAAAAAGAAAGTAAAGTCGCCTAATTTCTTCAATTGTTAAGAATGGAGGTGTGGCACGATTAACATTTTCTTGTGCGGTGTTGTGCGCCAGTCCCGCCAGGTTTGGCCGGACTGGCTGCATGCTTACTTGACCCAAACACAACATAGTTGACTTATTCGTTTGCACAAACGCACGTTGCCGACACAAGAGGAGCCAGAACTTGCCAAGGTGGCGCAAACGCAAGCTGCTTCTAAAAATTCAAATTGCAGTTTTTGATCGCTAGAGTCCCTACTGTAAAGCATAACACGACCATTGCATGTAGCAAGTAGGAGCCGTATCAGCCATACCATGTCAATTTTTGACGACATTTCTAAGGTGCCTGGGAGGTTCTTGGGCCTTGTGAGTTTTTCAGGCCTTGTCGTGATTGCACTGGCCATAGGATTCATAACACTTTTCATAGTCCACCAGGTTTCCTTGTGGATCAGCCTCGACCCGGAGCGCGCGTTCCATGGTGCAAAGAGTCTGGTCCAAGTCTATGCTTCTGGGTACGACACCACGGCCAACATATGGAACGCATTTGCCGAGGTGCTTCTTGTAGCTATTCCGGGATGGAACGCCGGCGTACAGTACGTGCTGCAGCCGCTCGTGTTTACCGCGCTGGACGTGCTTAGCATCGCTTTCACTCATCAGCCGTATGGAGGTGTGATCACGGAAGATCAAGTACCATACGAAGGCTTTGTGTGCCCGCCAGATGGATCGTTAGACAAAGCGAGTGAGTGGTGTGGAAAGCTTTCGTTTTACAGCGCACAGCTCGGAGTCGCCTCTGGATCCACAAGCAGCTTCGTGGGCAACTCGACTGTTACGTTATCGACGCAAACCGCGCGTCGTCTGTCCGAAGTCACCGGCAATCCTGTGGTTGGCGTGTTGGACTTGTCCATGCTGGTGGACGCAATTCAATCACTCCTCGGTGCGGCCATTGTGTTGGTTGGGACGCTCTCCGATGTGGTGTTCCATGTGGTGTGGACGGTGCTCTCTGAGGTTTTTGAGATCCTGTTCAACCTTTTCATAACAGTGACCAAGGCGCTGGCGGGCGCGGCGATGATGCTGGTCCGCAGCGGCGTGTTGACCACTGTGATGAAGCTAGGCATGGATCTGTTGGTTGTATTGCTCACCGACATTATCATCCCGTATTTTATTGCCATGCTCTCCGCGGTTATGTGCATCATAGACTACACCCAAGTGGCGGGTTGGACGACACAGATGGACTGCAGTAAGTTTTTATCTTGCCGTGTCCCTTACATACCACGTTCGTTCTTCCGACTGTGTGTGTGTATGTGTGCGTGTACTCGGCAGTCGAGCGCACGTGCTTTCAGGAGGGGTCCGACGTGTTTGGTGAGGTCTTCCACACCTTCAGCAGCATACCACACATCGCATACGCGATACAGGGTGTGTTCATGAAGCTTACCAACCAGAATACTGGACAGCGGTATGGAGCCAGCGCGTCTGGTGCCATTGACACACCGGAGGTGGACGCAGGGTCAAAAGAGACGCCTCGCACACACGTGTGTGGTGCGTGCTTCAACTGCCAGGTGTGCGCTCAGCCCATCACCACCATTTACAACACCGTCCACACCATCTGCTTAAAATAATGGTCGAATGCGTTGTAAATGTTTCCACCGCAGATACCGGAACTGCGTGCCATTTTTATGCTTGTTGGCACAATTTACGGGTGTGTGCTCGACGGCGAAAAGTATCCCGGGCGCGTGGAGCATGTGTGCTTGATGGGAGGACAAGGCTACGTTGACATGTGCGGTCCAAGAGGCTACATTACTGATCTCATGTCAGACTCCGAATGGCGCACCACTTACACACTTCACCGTCGCTACAAGGACACCATGCTGCAGCACTACGCGGGCAAGTTTGAGCAGCTGTCCATCGAGCAAGGGGGGCAAGGGGGGCTCGGAAATCCGGCGCATCGCCTTTCGGCGCTGTGGTTCAACCGAGACGTGGGCCTTGGAGACGACCAAGCCGCCGCTTTTTTCCGTGGGGTGTGCAGGGAGATGCGACAGACCACCGACGAAGACGGAGGTCCAGACCACACGTTGTACCAGCCCGGATCGATGAAAGAGCTTACTATGGGATTTGCATACGAATCGTAAGTTACGCACTACTCTAACACAGCCCCGCATACCGCCCGCCCGCACACCAGTCTTTGCAACCCCGTGCCACAGGTGCAAGTTCGCCGTGGGCATGGATACGTGCAAGGTTGGGTTCGCGCAGTCCGCCGTCGACTTCACCTACGAGGTCAATAGTTGCATGAAGAGTCAACCGCAGTGTATGCGCAATCGCGACCTGTGCCTGGGACGCTGCGACGGGGCAGGTGGTGGCCTTCTCACGCAAGACTTTGCCACCACATTTGTCAAACAAGAACTCTCGGTACGGTCCATCGGGTCTGTCGGCATCGAAAACGGCAGAGCAAACTGCACGACCCAGAGCAGGATTATCTACGTGCCGCTGTTTGATCCCGGTGAACAATTTGCACGCTACGCCGCCAGGCTCAGGGTCCGAGGTGGCTTCAACGGTAAGCGCACACACTCACATTACATAGACACAAAGACAACCTGTGGAACAATGGGATCACGTACACGGTTTTCACCGTGAAATCTGACCACTTGCTCTTCGCGTGTTCGCAGCAATCGACCCGCGGGCTTGCAGAAGGGAGCCACTGGCATGTGCGGCGATTCAAAGGGTTCTGGAAAAGGAACCAACTTTAACCTTCGATACCACCACCGGCCGCTTCCGCCACGCCTACAGCTTCACGCCGCCCCTACCTCCACCTCCACCAAGTCCACCACCGCGTCTTGTGCAGTACAACATTGTGTCGCCACCGCCGCCTCCTCCCCCGCCTGCGCCCCCGCCTCCGTGGTACGAGCGACTCGAGCAGTGTGTACCGACGATTACACCCGCGGAAGCGGGTATCGACACAAGCTTGACCCAGACCGACGAGGAGCGCGCTCTCTGTCTTTACGTCCGAGCCCTGACAGACGAGCGCGTTCCGGCCACGAGGTGCTTCTCCACACTTTCACCTTTCCCACCACCTCCGCCACCAACACCACAGAGCACACTCGCGGCCATTCAGACCGCGCTGCGGCGCGCAAAGCTGCGTCGAGGCGGAACGAGCGGCGCGGATCCAACGCCTCCCCACACGGACGAGGAAGAATACATCCAACAGCATCTCGAGCAAAACCAGGCAGTGAACGCGCTGTTGGATCGCTTGAGCGCCGAGAACTTACTGTTGCGCGACGTGCTATCTGAAATCCGTTCCAAGCTCCCTTGGAACCCACCATCAGGACGTCGTCTCTTTGAGCGTTTGGCGGGCACGGGAACACACTTGCTGGAGCAAAGCATCAAGACGTCGGAACTCAGTGTCGGCAACGGCGCCCTGCTCGGCCTCACTGTCACGCAGTGCTCCACCTTGTGCACGGCCCTCAAGAACGAAACCGACGCGCTACACTCTTGCAACGGCATCATGTTCAGATTCTTAGAGCCCGACAATGCTGCCAACTTGGACACGGCATACTGCTATCTCCTTAAGGTGCGCTTCCTAGCATTTAGAATTTACCACACACGCACACACACACTGCAGCTACATGTCACATCACCAATGTGCTTCCTTTCGTGCGCAGAACACGGGAAGCTGTCAACCCATGGACTTTGCCGCCTCCATCTTTTCTCGCCGCGACACTTCTGGCTGTCGCACCCCCAACTCGCGCGACAACCCCGCTTGTGTCCAACTCGCACCCGACCGCGTCGACATGCGCATCCTTGACTTTTCCGCGGCCAAGGCGTCCTGTCGGCAAGGAAGGGGCTCGCCCCCGCCTCGGCTTCCCCGTCCGAGGTCTTCACTGGAGGTGCGTTGCCACGCGTATCGAATTATGCATCATTATCGTCTCACTTACAGTCAAAGATGTGTTGTTTGGCAGGCATTCTCGATGGTTGGCTACGCACGCGAGCGCGGCGTGTACTCGTTCTGGGCGGAGAAGCCCATCCCCCACCCCGATCGCCAGCTCACGCACTGGTCCGGCCTCGACGGCAAGCCGTTCTACTATCCAGGAAACAATGACAAACGCTGCATCCTGGTCTCCACCGAGAGCGAGAACATACACGGGTTCATGTACGTTTTGCACATCCGGTTCCCAGGACTGGCATTACACTTGTGCTAACGCGTGCCCGTGACAAACCCCGCAGGTACGCGCGCATGGAGCCATGCCTTGGCAGAATGGCGGATGGTGTGATCTGCGAAAGTGGATCTGCCGCGCCTCCGCCGCCTGCAGGTGGTGGCGTCTCGGTAACCCCACCACCAACGCCTCCGCCACCACCAATTGCCGTGGTGGCTAGCATGATGGATTTTATCAAAAAGGAGGTACGGCCAAGAACGGAAGCTATCTGCCTCTCAGGTCTCGTGGACAGCGACCTTGCAAAGCTGTGCACGGAGTTTGCTACAATCCTGTCCAGATCAACCCGCGTCGGCGTAATCGGAGCATTCATACCATATTGCTCGGATATGTGCTATCACGCGTGCAGCTCCGCGTCGCGCGTAGACGTCGACAGCTTTGAGACGTGCCGCGGAGCAGAGTGTGCTGACACGCCGTGCAGCGAGTTTCTTCTTAGGTGCGTTTACCCACTCGAACCAACACACACAACACTCTACATTTACGGCATATTTTTGTGTACGCAGAGAGTGCCCGGCGCAGACCCATGCCGCGATCACACGAATGCGGGATGCCTCCTGCACGTACGCGACGCCGTCGCCGCCCAGTCCTCCGTCGCCTCCACCGATACCACCGCACGTTCCGAGTCCTCCGCTGCCACCCCCACCACCCCTCTCCGATCATGGGGCGCTGAGGATGGCTTCTACCGAACAGCCCTCCGACCCAGACTGTTTGCCCGTAAGTTACTCGGCGTGCGTGCGGGCGGCCGAGGAAATGCACGCCGGCGTCAACACAATTTCGCCCAATGTAGAATTATCACAAGCGGCATGCGAAGGCGTCGAGGCGGAGACGGCGAGCTGCTTTCTTGGATGCGCACTCGGTAACGAACTCGGTGTCCCGGCGCTGTTCACGTTCCAGCGCGCGAGCGTCGCTGACGAGTTTGTACAGTACAGCAGCCGACGCTGCATCGACAACCTTGAGCATCCATTCTGCCTGTGTGCCACCCCGCCTCCACCGCCTCCACCCGAGTACGACGCGGTCACGATTCTTTCCCAGGACTACGCCTACGCGGGCCAGCCGATCAGTGGAAGCATAGAAGCGCAGCCGAGTGCGTTCTATAAGCCGGTTGCGGTCGACAACAAGCTTCCGCCCGAGTTTGTGCGGGGGTCAATGCACGAGATCACGTGTAGAGGATCCGACAGCGGAGCGTCGCAGTGCGCTCGCACATGCTCCGCAGACCTTCTGAGCAACCTGCGCGCCTTTCAAATCACGGCCACCGCGCTTCCGCCGAGCCCCCCGCTGCCCGCGTCTCCGCCGCTGCCTCCGGGGCCTCCACCGTCTCCCAGTCCTCCACTGTCAGAGTTCCAGTTCTCGGGGGCGACCGACGGCTGCATGACAAACAATATATACACCGGCTCAGAATGCCGTGACGGCGGAATCGGCTCAATTGCGCCACAAGTTTGCGATTACGGTGCTTCAGTTTCCCTTTGCGGTCATCGCGAAGATGTTGGCAACGGAGCCGTGATCGGCGACGATTCATGCACTACTGCCAACAACGGAGAGTGCGAGGATGGTGGCCCGGGGACTACGAACCGCGCGGTCGACGCAAACGGAAGGGAATACGCCATCTGCCGATTTGCTACAGACTTTTCCGACTGCCCAATGCGTCACGCAATCTATGGACCTTTGACCTACTCGAACGCGTTCATGCCTCCCTACCCACCTCCGCCACCAATCCAAGCCAGCCCACCCTATCCACCCGCGTTGTCCTACACACACGTATCGTGCGAGAACACGTGCGTTTACAACGACACCATTTGCTCTGACGGTGGGCTTGGTGCACACCTCCTTGACTCGGCACTGCTCCCTACCAATACACCGGCCACCACCACGCGCCAACCCGGCGTCTTCAAGTTCTTGTGCAATTATGGTACTTCCTGCCATAGCTGTGGCGCTCGTCTGGACGTTGCCGAGCTAAACGCCGACATTCCACCCTACTCTTTCAACGGCTTCTGCGACGACACCGTGCAAGGGGGCAACGCGGCATATGGTACGGACAGCCATGACTGCGGTCGGATGCCCGTTCAGCGGGTCGCCGGCGTCCCTACAACGGGCCGCCGTCTTCAGCAGACGGCGACGCCTCGGCCGCCCCCAAAGCCGCCAAGCCCACCGCCTCCGGCACCGCCCCCGTCTCCATCCCCGCCGTCGTTCCCCGCTCCTCCGCCTCCTCCACCCATACCCCCTGTCGACCTTGACCGTTGCGAATGCGAATGCTTTGGCGATACTGGACCAAGCAGCAATCCCAACGAGCGTTTGGAGTGGAGTCCCATGTCACTTAACGCAATGGCGACAACTCCCTCCGAAAACACAATCCTGTACAGTGCGTACTCGGTGGTGGGAAGAGGAGGTACGGTGGGTGTAGAAGGTATCCGCTACGCCACTATGGTAAACGAAGGCGGCAGTGGAGGCAGCAACGGCGTTCCTGGAAATGTCAGTCGCTACATCAAGGTGCCTTCCATTTCCGCCCGCGCGGCGCACATCGCGAGGGGCTGGGAGGTGACTTCTTCGTCGTGGGCTACCAACGTTGCGTGGAGCATTGTAAACATCATTACCACCGCACCCGTCGCCTACCAAAACATGTGTCTGTCGCAGCCGTCATGGGCAGCGTCTTACTCGTCCTCTGGTAGTCATCCATGCGACGAAGGCGAATACAGGCAAAAGTGTCTTGACCCCCGCGCAGAGGGCTGTTCAATCGCACACAACTCTGCCACCTCATCTGCCACCCCATCATGCGCCGACTACTTTTGCGGCGATGGCGCAATCTCCGACCGATGTAACAACGCCACTTACGTGGAAAATCAGATTAATTGTACAATGTGCTACAATTGCTACCACGAGAACCAGACTGCCAAGTGGGCCGACCACTGGAGGACTTTGCCAGATGCGTCGGTTTCGCGAGAAGAGTGGCGCAACCGCTGCGTCTCGTACTGCGTACAGAAAGCCCCCAGGCGGTACCAGCTGGCTTACGTCCAGGTAGACATACGCGCGTCAGCCTCAAACGGGGAAAGCGCAGTCCATTGCGGCTGCTTTGAGACAAACTCACCAAAGCTGCCGTCTGACTCGGACGCCACCGAATGGCTTGGCCAGAACGCTGTGCACAACCCGTCCAGTAAGGTCGACATTTACGTTGTACGGGCCAACCATCCTCGCCAGCGGTTTGTCCAGCGTGCGGAGGGGACGGCCAACTACGAACAAGCCTACCAAAACGGTATCCATGGAGCACTGCCATCGGCCAATTCCACGTTGGCGTCCACAATGGAAGAATGCGTCGATGCGTGTACCGAGAGTGAGGCGATAGCTCTCAGGGGGTTTGGGTACGACTCTTCCACTGGCCAGTGTGACTGCTACACTCAAGACCCTGCGGACGACGCGTCCTACGACAGCCTCATCCGGTACAACGCCTCTACGACGTGGAGGTACTACAGCGCGTCATACTGTCCCAAAACCAGGCCCGATCCAGAAGAAGATTCTTTTGCGTGGAGCCATGCAAATCAAGAGTGGTGCCCGGGGCACATGTCAGAAGACCACGTCGGCGTCTCTGCCATCAACGGCACGTTGTACAGTCCCACCAGCTCCTCGCAGGACTACGGCGTCGAGTGTGCTTCTACGTGCGGCGGGGATTGCACACACGCCGAGCTCATGGTCACGCCATGGAACGACCTAGCTGGAGCGACCCCCATCGACCCACCGCCGCCGCCTAGGTCCCCGAGTCCGCCTCCCAGTCCCCCGCCACCGCTCAATCCTTTTCCTCCGGGACTTCCCGCGACGAACGACGTCTACTGGCGCACGTGGTTCCCGACTGCCACTGAGTTTCCCACAGACAGCAACGGCGACGGCGAGTTCGAGGTCACGTGCGGCATCGACAGCTGTGGGGGGCTGATCCCAATCTTCGAAGGACCTATCGACGCGGCGCTGGAGCTAGCCCGCGAGCTAGAGGCGGACAGGACGTTCCACGAGACGTTGTGTCCATGGGAGTGGTACGTGCTTTTGCTTTCGAACCCTACGCCTTTATACCCTTCTGACCTTAGCGCTCCCCCATTCCCTGTTCGCAGCACCCCGACGCTTTACAGCCACGAACTCTCGGTGGCGGAGACGGCGTCCTTTTTGTCAGGGACGGGCTTTGCGGGGCTCCTCTTTCCGGGCACGGAAGCGGGCGATCGCGGGTTTGGTCGCTTTGAACGTGTGGACATCCCAGGGTCAACTTTCCTTCCGGCTACCGTCGTCGTGCCCAACAACAACTCTATCAGCTACACCGAGTGCCACGGACACATGTCGACGCGGGGGGTGTTGGGAGGCATGATGGGTGTGTGGGAGCGCGCGACCTCTTCCGACAGGGGACGTTGTCTCCTGTTCCACGCCACACGGTCCAGACAGCAGTACACCCTGTGGAAGGGCTTGTCCATCCACGCGGGAATGGTGACCAACATGCCTCACTACGAGGCCCCTCACGGATACGCTGCAAGGACACCGGACGACACGGAAGCGTGCACGGGAACATCCCAAGTGTGCATCTTCTGGAACGAGTTCGACGGCGTCAACGGCAGTAGTACCAACGCTCTTCCTCCGAACACATATACATGCAAGCCATTCAACAATCTCGAAAACGTCCTCACCCCCGTGAGGTTGATGGAAAAAGTGCGCGACGTCGGCGTCAGCTACCCACCTCCATCTCCACCACCACCGTCTGCTCCGGCAAATCCAAGCCCTCCACCTCCTCCTCCAATGGTCTGCTCGGCTGCCAACATACCGTCTGTAGCCGACGACACCACCGTCACTGACAATTATGGCAATGACCTGCACACATACGCGTCGGATCCAACAACTGGATCCGCGTCAAACTTTATGCACGAACAGTCCGCGTACTGTTGGAAATGGAACTATGTCACTGACACAAACGTAGCAAACGTCGGGTGGAACTTGGGAACTGTCAATGGCAACGTGCTCATTTGGCCTCCCGAGCTTGCACACCAAAACCATTACATCCAGTCGGACAGTTGTCCGACTGGCACGGCGGCGACACTAGTCGTTCACCTCGACTCCACCCGCATGTACAACACCGAGTCGCTTACCTTGCAGAACGAGCGGTGGCACCCATCGGGCGCGGTTTACCCTGAGTGTAGTGACGCTGGTGACACTGAGTGCTGCGTGGCCCAGCACCAGTTTCGCACCTGTAACACCAACACGCCTAACACTGCAAGTCAGTGCACGAATCCGTACAACGATCGAAGTGCCACTGGGTGCTCGGAACGCTGTGCATACGAGCGTCGCTACGGCGACAATGAAGCGTGTCTACCGGCACATCCCCAGTGCATGCAAGAAGACGACAACTACAACCCGGAACGGTGGTCGGCAACGGACGAACAATTTATAGACGTGACGTGCATCTGCGGAGCCAAGCTCGGTGCCATTGACGCGACTGTGTTGCAGCTCCAGCGGGATCGGCAACGCGCACCACCGCCGCCGTCGGGGCGGCGATCACTCCAGTCCACCTACGGCATCACGAACCAGCCTACCAACGTGGCCATGTCGGGTTACATGCAGGCAAACTCGACATGTCGCAACGATCTCATGGAGTTCAAGCTGCAGTTTATGCCTGAAGTCGTTCCAAGCTGTTCTTCGAACGACCCGTCGTGTTCGAATGCGACTACTATTTCGGTGTGTGACTATTTCAACATGGAGGTTCCAATTCACGGCGACAACGTGTCGAACTGTGCCACTGATACGGCACGGTCGACCGCCAACGAGAATCAAGTCATCCGGTCGCCAATTGCACAGCAACATGAATGCTGTGACATCAACCGCCATCCCAGGCACATGTCCAAGTTGTTCATTAACAACAGGAGTGCCACATTCCTCGATGAATACCAGTTCGAAGTGGGGACCGACATCTTTGACTCAGAGACGAGGTCGTCTGTCGTGGCTGCGGATCTCAACATGGACGGGAACCAGGACCTGCTTATCGGCAACGAGTTTTTTGCGGGCATCGGCATATCTACTACTTACTTCGATGGCGCTGTCCCGTTGCAGATAGGATCGTTCGTGATTAAAAAGCCACACGTGGTCGACTTTGACAGCATGGGATACCCCGACATCTCCTTCGTGGACGAGGCCGGCAGAGCGTACATCATGCGCTCCGCAATCCAGCCGGGAACGCCGTTCGCGTTCCGTGGCCGGTACGTGATCGAGGCACCGCAACTCGTCAACGGAGTTGCAACTAGCCCAACTCGACACAGAGTTGCTTGCCAGGACATCGACGGACAGCGTAACTGCAACCTGCTCTGGGAAGGCATGCCGTTGACGGTGATTGGCGGCGGCAACGAGGGCCACGTTGCGTCGGACTGCAACCTCGAATACATCATGCAGCAGACCACTCTGCGTGTGATGGACCTGACTTCGTACCATTGCAACTATCTGCACGAAGGTAACAATAATCCACTATGTTACAATTTCTTCATCGAGATTCCGCGTATTGACCCACTCAATCTGAACATTGGATGTGCCGGAGGAAACGGGCAGTACAATCATAGCAATACATGGGAGTACCTCATATTTACTGGGGCCGAGCGCGCTCTTACCGGACAAACTCCGACCTTCTACTACCCACAGCGTATAGGCGATGTGAGCGACACGGGCGTCATTGACATTGCCATTACCAATGTGTACTCGAGGTCGCGTGGCATCGATAGCATCCCAGACGCGTGCCTTCTCTTCCGAGGCAAGACGCCCAAGTGCTTTGTGTTGCCCAACGCTGTCAGTGCTCGATACGACTCCGGCACGGCACTGGACGTCGTGTACCCGGCACGTGACTCTACTTTCGACGACGCCGTGGAATTTGCTAGCATCCGACAAGTAAACTACAACTCAATCATAACATGCGACGTTAACAGTCATCATACTTCTTCCTCAGCTGACACAGAAGACGAGTACGTGTGCGCCACCTCCAAGCCACATGGTCTTTCTCCGGGGAGCAGGGTCAAGTTTAACCGACGCGACCCGTCATTTTCTGAGTTTATCAACGTGCCGAATGACCCATCACGTAATGATGGCAACGCCAATGCCAGGTGCAGGGCTTCCGCCTATACTAGTAACCCCTTACATCAGAACCCGTGTGACTGGCGATATGGAAATCCTGAAGACATGATGCAACCTGATTTTGCGATTGACACAAACTACTTACCTGTGAAGTTCGACAAGGAACTAGACGGCATCTACAAATTCAGGGTGCAGCTTCCATTCAAATACCCTCACGACGATGCCGGAAACGGTGAACAATCAGAATTCCCGCAGTTTCAAGTAAAGAGCAGCCATTCGCTGCTTTCTTACGCAGGGTTGGTTGATGACGGCGACGGGTTCGAGAGTTACAACCGCATGATAGTCGTCCGAGAGAACAGTCCACCCTCTATCATCAAAGCCAGGGAGGGTTTTGTTGCAGCCACGTACGCGGGTCCCAAGGTAGGCACGGCCGTCTCCGGTGCCTACGTACTTGGAGGCAGCGCGAGCAACGCGGATGGCATGCTCATAATCGCCAACTCCGACGCACAAAACGAGCTATACTGGTCTGGGGACAGATCCAGAAGCGTCATTCCGGCGGAAGCGACCCGTGCGCTTGTGGGTGAGAGCATCCGCAGTGATTCAGTGGCGTTCTGCTATCTAGATGCGAGCAGACCCATTACACCCGAGGTAGAAGCCGTCGTTGCAGGAGAGGGTCAATGGGCCGTCTTTCACTCATACCATTCGTCGACCGGCTACGGAACTACCACGAGGCCTATCCGGAGCGTCAGCAACTACCAGAACCCCGGATTTGTGTTGCCCATGACTACCCATGTCGTGTGTGCGGACTTCGACAACGATGGCATTGACGACGTTATTACACACATCGTCACGCATCACGGAGGCTCGTGCGCTTTCCGGTGCCACGAGGAAGGTCGATATGGATTGGAAGAGTACATCATCGGCCGCTCGGCGTCAAATCCTGAAATCAGGGACCGGTGTTACTGTGGCCCCAAACTTGACTTGGCAAATGCGCCATCTCCACCACCCAATCCACCACCAGAACCTAGTCCGCCCCCTCCACCGCCGCTTCCTCCACCGCCGCTTCCTCCGCCTAATCCTCAAAGCCCTCCGCCCCCCCCTCCCAAGCACCGACCGGGGCTGTGCGTACACTTTACCGACGCTTCGCTGTCTCCACCGTCGCCTCCTCCCCCGCCATTGCCTCCCGCGCCCTGGCCTCCCCCCCCGGCCCCGCCTCCGACCCCACCATCGCCGTTGTCGCACCCGCCGTTGCCTTCTCCTCCTCCACCACCCCCTCCTCCTCCGCTGCCACCCCCGCCGCTTCCACCCCCACCCCCTCCACGTCCGCCCCCAAGCATGCCAAGTCCGCCCAACTCGCCGCCGCCTTCGCCGGGGTTCCCGCCCATCAGAGACACACTCGCGTCGCGGTTGATCTACTTTTCACTCAGCGAGGAGAACGCCAACATCATGCAAGAGCACGCCGCCACCGGCTGGTCTGCAAGCTCCCTCGCCATCTTGGACAGCGAACAGGGCTATCCGGACAGCGCGCTTGTCGAGGTGCGACGCACACTTTAATACCTAACATACCATGCACACATACATCCTTACGCGACACGTTTGATAAATCTCTGGGTTGTGCATTGCTCGTGTGTTTTTGTGCATAGGGAGTGTGGCTGCAGGAAGCCGACTGCGCGGACAGGGCGTCGCCGTACGACACCACTAGCTCCCGGTCGCAGATCACAATCGGACAGGTGCAAGATCACCCGAGGCAGTGTGTTCATGCCGCGCCAGACGTCACACGCGAGATGCTGTACCGCAACAAGAACTGCTCGGGCCACCGCACCCCCAACGACGAGTACATGATCCAGAAGCCGATAGAGTTCCAGGCGCGGTGCATGGTCGTCCTCATTGAGGAAGAGAGCCGCAAGGCCCTGTTGGACATGCTACTGGCGGCAGGGCGTGCCCTCAACCACCCTCTGCGCGTCACCGTGAACTACACCACCGTTCTGTCACCCACGCCAGACTTTGGCGTTGCGGCGATGAGTTGCGCCATGGGCGAGATCATTTTGGAAAACTACCAGCGCGACCAGGTTGGGCAGCAGCTGCAGCAAGAGCTGATCGATCTCAACGAGGCGCTTGACATCAAGGCGAATCAAGTCCAGCTGTTCGACCGTACAATTAGAGGTTTATCGGCGTACCGACCGCCCAACCCACCGCCTCCACCCAGCCCACCGCCGCGTCCGGAAGCGCCGCCCGGCATGCTGGCTCCTCCCATTCCACCGCAAGCCGTGTCGTTTGAGACGCGGTTGGCGCAGCTTCGCCAAGAGCAAAGCAGCATCGAGAATGCCATTATCGAGAAGCGCGCGGAAATCGGAGGCCCTTGCGTCCGCAGCGCAACCAACATCTGTGGACGCACATTTGCTGCCGCGCCCAACCCGTGGGTGGCCGCGGACGGCACGCGCTGTGCGGGCTACTCGACGGAAGAGGCTCTTGAGGGCAGCTTCTGTGCGCACTGGGGAAGTCCGAACAACGTCGAGGCGGCCGAGAGCGACGAAGCGGAGGAGCTACTCACAGACGCCCCACCGTGGTGCTACAGCGAAGCGGGGGACATCGCCGCGTGCTCGCCGGTGGCAGACCGGGTCCTGCGCTCCGGCGTCTACGAGCTGCAGGAATGGCTACGCCCTGATCGATACTACTGCCAGTCGAGGATGTTCCGCGATCTTGTGCTTGAAGACGGGTCTGTGGGCGAGGCCGAGTGCAGGGCGAACATCACTACAAAGAACATGGCGTGCAACGACGAGGTCTGTGAGCAGTGCACCTCGCAGTGTACGTATGCCAGCGCCAAGGCTATCGCTGGTGTCATCAAGTGCACCGTTGGGCGGAGTCAGCTCGCGTTCACGCATTGTCTCCAAACCACGGACGCGGGACAGCTCGCACGCGCAAGCCATGGCGCCATCCGAAGCGAGAACTACATCGCGGTTCCCGAACGCTTGGCCGCCCATGCCTACAAGATCTGCCACTGGAACCCAGAAGGCTACGTCCAACGCGATTCGGTTTCCTGCCGCCGCGAACATCGCAACTCTCCGATGGGGCGCTTCGTCCCCGGCTTCAGCCCTCGCACCGGAGACCCTGTGGCCCGCATGGGTTACATCGTCACATGTCGCCGCAACTCCGACTGCTACTCGCGTTGCCCCGCTCACCCTCTTACGGGTGATCGATACGTTTGTCAACGAGTTTACCGTTTATACGACGTGGCAATAACCGACAGTGGTGGCGAGATCAACCTCGTAAACCTAGAACGAGGGTCGGGCAGTGTTTTCGACCCCGATCCGGCAACGCAAGCTATCACCGGTGAGATGGGAATCTGCGTCGACGTAGACTCTTCAATGAATCAAGGCTGCCCCGACCAGACCATGTCGGCTGTGATGGACGGCGTCGTTGGCTGCATGGATCGCCAAGTGTCCAGGTTCTTGTGCGGTCTCGAGGTTGACATCAAAGACGGAGACACATCGACTGCCTCAATCGAGGGCAACTTCCTGTACATGCCCCCGCGTGTGTTGATCGCGGCAGGGACAGACAACGACGGTGATGGTGCCGTGACCCCGGCGGTCACCTGCAGCGACCCGATTGATTGCAGCCAAAAGTGTCGATACCTCGAGCGCACCTCTGCGCACGGTGCCGGAGCTCCTCCGGCTTGTGCATTGTACGCGCCTTCCCTACTCTCGAACCCTTTTCCCCTGATTCCTGCGCTGCTGCTCCTTGGTTGCTGGACGGAGGTTGGAGATACAGTTGTGGCTGGTATCGCGGTCCTTGTGGTCAATGGTCTCATTACCAACAAGAGCTCGGTCTCCAAAGGCTTGCCATACAAGCTGGTGCATGTAGATCAGTCGCCCATCAACGCGCAGCGTGGCATACACCGTTCCTCTGGTGGGCATTGGCGTGCGGCGCGGCCCCCAGTTCGTGCCGCGCCCCTTCATCGTCTGGTACCGGCCGTGTGTTGACACCTTGGCACGGCAACGATCACCAACGAATGCCCACCGCTCGACGCCATCAGCCTCTGTGACGAGATCCGTCTGCGGCTCATTGGGCTCGCCCCATGCGAACGTCCATCCACCGGTCGAGTGCACTGCCCGTGCGGTGCCCAAGACGTTGGCTATGTTCCCTTGGTTCAGCCCAAGCTCTGTGGCGGCGTCGAGGCAACTGCTGAACTGGCGTGATGGGCAGTACACCGGCCACGACTCGTGACGAGCAAGTACCGGTAGAGACCGACGCTGGGTCTGTTTGACAGTGCGGTTGCTTGACTGCTCAACCTTTGTCGCCCAGCGGAGGTTCTCTGCTCGATCGTCACCGCGCTCGCGCATGAAGTCGCCGTCGTACTTGGCAATGTGGTCGGCCGTCTCACCATCGAGCGGACCACCGTGGAATGCCCATAGCACCAAATGGCAGATACGATACGACCATGCATCTTGCGTCACGTGACGGTAGCCTTCAGGGTGCTGACTGGGCAAGTATGGCAATCCCAGCGATCGGTCACGCCGAGGCTTGCATCTCACAAGGCCTTTGGACGACACAATCAGCGTTGTTTGTGGAAACCCTGGAACCGATCGCCATTCACCATGCTCATCGTTGTACAACTTGATTCCTTTGGTTCCAACCGCTGGAGGCGTCACGCGTGGTTCAACTGACCTGATCTTTGCAACCTCCTGCATTGTTCCTTGTCCGATCGTGACACTTTTCACCATACTAACCACTTAGCGCTCCCCTCCCTACGCAGATGCGACCAGTATTGCAGCTCAAATGTAGTTTCCACAATCACCGGTGTCATAGATGCAATCTGGAGCGACGTGCTCACGGTGGCGAGGCTGCTCGCCGTGTGCTTCTCCAGCTTTGGCTTGTCGGGATGTGTCTGTCAGATGGCGCTCACGCTCCAGCCCGAGTGGCGCAAGATCAGTACAAACAGGGTCGTGCGCTGCGAGAACGGGGACCCCTTTCCGCTGCTCATTTCTCGCATCGGCGACATGATCCAACAAGGAGCGGAGACTTTACTCAACACGGGACTTATCGACCCCGTAAACGACTTCGTCGAAAACCTCCCGTGGCCTCTGAAT
>Ga0315315_10001466_pt1 | contig 21608 bp, 37 predicted proteins | sample M140m3416metaG_FD_203699 | JGI IMG/M metagenome (GOLD analysis project Ga0315315, IMG submission 203699) | Ammonia-oxidizing marine archaeal communities from Monterey Bay, California, United States - M1 40m 3416 | ecosystem: Environmental > Aquatic > Marine > Intertidal zone | place: USA...
ACTAAAGTCACTATCCTGATAAACAGCATTGTGTTTAGTAACATTGGGTTTATCCAAATGTATCTTATTATCCGCAATTCTTTTCTCATTTTCGACATTATTGTCACTAATAAGTCCATCTAGGAGTAATCCCCTAGTGGCTTTATGTCTGCTTGGTGTAGGCGCAGGTGCCTAATTTGATGCAGGTGCGGTTCCAACCATGTACTCTAGAACACATTCTTCTGTGTATTCTCTAGCCCATAGTTTTCCGTCATGCTCTGCATATACAATTAATTTTGATTTCCCATCACTTTCCATTGTTTCACCTTAAGGGAGTCTCTCTCCCTCATTATTAGTACGTCAGAAAGGATACCGGTATACTACATTAATCAAGTAGAGGAACTTCTACCCAATATCCACCGATATCGACTTCCACAGGTTCGTCAAGTTCTCCTAATGACCACCATGATTCTGTTAAATTAGTGCTCTTGAAACGTGCCTTTTTGACCTTTCTGAATTGAGAACGGGTTCTTAGGAAGTGAGAAAGCCTTTGTTTAGTGATACCATTCTTGTATCTTTCGTTATACCAACTCTCTATTTGACTAGTAGATAGAACAGCATAGGTCTTTTCGTAAGCGAAGAAGCATCTCTCTATATTACCTACTATTCTACCATACTTCCTACCTATCTTATTACTTAGGGGATTTGGTTTTCTAGGATGTTCGACGTAGTAGTGCTTCTTTAGCATCTTCTCTTCGTCAAACTGCTCTTCGCAGTATTTACATTGGTGTGTTTCTTCAGTCATAACTTTCCTTCCTTCTTTAGTTGATTCACTTGTCTTTCCTCTTTAATTCTCTTAAGAGTCTCCCATAAGGCTTCGTTACCGAGTTTTTCTCCTTTCAACCATTCTATCTCAGCCGTTCTTACACGGATGTTTCGGAATAACATCTTTCTCTTCTCAGTGAGAGCCATCAGTCTCTCCGAAGCATGTTCACTACTTAACAAGTTCTGTGTTCACTCAACATAGTTGCAGTGACCACAGTAGTTACACTCAAGTAGATAGTAATGTGAGAACACGGTATGAAAGGCTACGAAGTAGACATGACAATAGTGATTCACGCGATGAACGAAGAGAGCGCAGACAACAAATTAGACAAGTTTTTGGAGATTTTTGACCTCAAAAAGTATGAAACCATTGAATTGAAAGAATGCACTGAACTCATAGACCCTGATAGTGATGAATACGATTTCGAAGACTTGGATGACGAAGAAGAAACCGATTTAGATTTGAAGAAAGAACCTCGTAAGCCTGCACCGAAACAGAATGAACAAGTCAAGGATGAAGACTGGGAAGACGAATGGGAAGACTTAGATTGGGATGACTTAGATGAAGAGGACGAGCAAGAGACCCAAAAGGAAGAACCCCTTCCGGTAGATGAAGAAGCACCCGAAGAAAGTGAGGAAGTTGAAGATGAGGAAGGAGAATCAGACCTTGAAACTGAGGATTTTGACGGCGGAGATGCTGAAATATCCGATGAATCTGACGAATCTGCCGGTGAACTTACCGATATTCAGTCAAGCGCCGAAGACGACGGCGTATTACTTGCCGATGATGACTGGGAAGACGACTGGCCCATTGACGAAGAAGAGTGAGGAAGTGAAAGCATGACTTGGGGTGGGATGCCTGAGCATACGAAATTGTCTATGACAGCCACTAAAAGAGAACTTAAGAAAGTAAATCTTGAGATTGACGAGTTACCATTGATTGAATGGGGAGACAAAGGACTAGAGAGGCTGAGAAATCAAGGTGTTGAGATTTTACTAGGCGATGTCATCAAAATAACTAGAAAATCGACTACCGGAGGAATGGTGGAATACTTTCGGAAAGTGGTAAACTGAAAGAGTATAACTGCTATACAGATGCGTCTGTCGCCTTTAACCACGACCAACAAGAAGTATTAGCCGGAACTAGTTTTGTCCTAGTCGACATGAGTGAAGATAGGATTGTGATGTCGAAAGGTAAAACCCTGCCAATCAAGAAAAAAGACAACGTATTCGCAGAATTGGCAGCAATAGTTATGGCACTATCAGAATGTAAATCACTTTTAGACGAAGAAACAGTTTTTAGGATTTGCTCAGATTGTCAACCAGCACTCGATATCGCATCGGGAGACAGGCCGGTAAGTACCAAGAGGATGAAATCAATGGCCGTGAAATTAGAAGAATCAGTAGAAGATTATCCCTGTGACATTCACTTCCAGTGGGTGAAATCACATTCAAATCACCCCATCAATGACTTTGCAGACTTAATAGCATACCACCATGCACGAGGTTAGACTTATGTGCGAACCGATTATCGTTGTGAAGTGATAGAATGGAGCCGACCTCGTTTTACTGGTTCTTCCAACCCGAAGATATGGACGAAGAAGGCAACCTTCGCCTAGATATCTCAACTGGGAGGCTTAGACACAAGTGGTTTCCCACAAACAAGGCAACGGCCTTGAGATATTTAAGGAATCATCCCGATGCTGCCGGCCTTAGAGCAGCCAATAGGAGTTATTTACTGATTGGTATCACCATGATGGTAGAAGATGTCACCGATAAATACCCTAAAGTCATTCCCGAAGGCATAGGAAAAGGCTCAATCGTCTTAAAAACTCCTCTAGAGGCAGCGCTTCCGAAGAAATCCAACTTTGAAGAACACGAAGAATATTACAAAATCGGTAGAACAGATTTGGTCTATCATACGAACAGCGAACTGTCCGGTTTACAAATGGGCCTACTTTCTGATGACGAAATCAAGCAGATGGCTGTAATGGAAGTAACTGTGGCCGAAAGCCGTAGAGAGGACGGGACCACCGTTCCCTTCGGAGTTTCTGACTTAAGAATGGGGAGTTCAGCCAAAGATGCAGACGGCAATTGGGAGGAATGTAGCACATGTCACCTAGAATCAGACGTGCAGTCCGAGAACGTTCAGTTGGGTTTGTGTCAGGGACATTTTGGATATATCGACTTACCTATACCAGTGCCGAATGTACTTTATATGGGCAACGAAAAAGACGGCACTAAAAACTTCGGTAACTCCGATTTCCCGATAATGTCTATTTTGAATCAAGTGTGTCACCATTGTAGTCGAATCAGAATGGCTGAGCAGATGATTAACGCTGTGCGACCAACAATAGAGCAAGAATTGCTCATCGGTGGTAGGAACCACAAGTCATACAACCGGATTAGAAACTTAATCAAATCGAAAATTTCCGCCGGCCCCTGCCCTCATTGTGCGAAAGTCTCTTCGAAACTTCAGTTTTCTAACTCAAGTAACAGGGGAGGTGTGTTTAACTTTGACAAAAAGTCTGACCAATACACCGACAAAGGTGAAATTATTAGTCTGGATTATAGTCTCGTCAGGGAAATTCTTGAAAATATACCCGATGACGAGTGCTTTTTGTATGGAATGGACCCCAAGAACTCTCGCCCTGAGAATCTTTTCGTCGGGAACCTCCTAGTCGCCCCAAACACCGCTAGGCCAATGATGTTTCGATATTCAGGGGAGCCGGATGATAATGACTTAACTAAACTTTACACAGATGTAGTATATGCCTCGAATCGGTACCGAGAAGAGAAAGCCAAGGAAGCCATCGGTAGTAGGATGAATAAGTTCGCTCATGACTTGTATATCGCAGTTAGTCGAATATTTGACAATCAACTAGAATACCTTGGCTCAGGAGGTAGTTCTTATCGATTTGGCTACAACGGCTCAGTCAAAAAAGTCTCACAGAAAGGCATTATGAATCGTCTAAAGGGTAAAAAAGGTCAATTTAGAAACAATTTACAGTCAAAGTATGTCGAAAGCGTGGCATATTCTATCATAAGTCCCGACTCTAATCTTGCTATTGACGAAGTCGGAGTACCAATCAGCGCTTGTAAGGAGGTTTCCTTTCCAGTTAAAGTCACAAAGGACAACATGAAACAATGTCTTCAGTGGATTAAGAACAGGAGGGATGGTGTTCATCCAGCCGCCGTCAGGATTTACTTAGATGGTTCACCATCTAATAGCACTCTTACGCCTAAACAGCCGAGAGAGTTCCACGAAGGAGATTACGAATTCCTGACAAATGGAGAATATTTCCAACTAGAAGAAGGCATGTATGTGGAGAGGGAAATTATGAAGGGCGATATTGGACTCTTCAATAGGGCTCCTTCTCTCCATAGACAATCGGTAATGGCCTTTAGAGTAGTTCCTGTACCGACCAAGAGTCTTAGGATGAATCCAACTGTCTGTATACCATTCAACGCTGACTACGATGGGGACGCTATGAAGTTCCACTTCGTCAAATCAGAAGAGGCTAGGGATGAAGCAGTACAATTACTCTCACTGACTAAGAATATTGTTCACGCTAGATATGGTAAACTAACCGTAGCAACCGACCAAGACCAAACAAGTGGACTATATCTCTTAACTCATACCGATAAGAGAAGAGTCGGTGAATGGAGTGGTGACTTGGGATTCACCGAAGAAGGCATCCCCTACTTCTCTAAAAGGGCGGTTGCAGACTGTTACTCTACTGTTTTCAGTGAAATACGTTCAGGTAAGCAAAAGGGCGAGAAACGGTTGATACTAAGTCTACCTGAGTCCGATTATACATCACCTGATGGAACTGCTTGTTATACTGGTAGGTCTATATTTAACCATCTATTTACTATACTAGATGCTACCTATGTATCTGCTACCTTTAGAGGTAATAGTCCTAGAGTAGATGATGTAGGTAATATAGAGTATAAAGATAATAAGAAACAGAAAGAAAGAGTGGTTATCGTAGACGGTAAACTCATAGAAGGCACTCTAGAAAAGGATGCTTTCGGTGAAGGAGGCGCATCTATTGCTCCTAGTTTCATCTACCATGAAGGCTATGAGAAAGGACTAGAGAAACTTAACGAATATATCGAATTAGTAACTAGACTGGGATTCGCCGCACATCGTGTAGTGGGCTATACTATGGGTGTAGCCGACGTTACCGCCCCTCTAGAGGTGCGTAATGAGATAAAAGAAATGTATCAACAGGCTGCACAAGACATACTAGAACTAGAAACTGCCTTTGGAGATGGTAGGATTATGGAATATGTCAGAGTACACGACCCGGAAAAAGTAGCGGTGGCCGACGCAGATAAGATTTCGTACCTAGAAGAAAAAGTTCTAGAGATAGTAGACAAGTATGAATCCGATAGTCTTAGACCAATAGAGAATGCACAGGGTAGTGGCAACGCTATGCAAGTCGCTGTTCGGTCTAGAGCAAGGGGTAACGATGAAAATGTTCGACAAATGGCAGGTAGTTACGGTCAAGTTCGTCTCGGCGAGAGCAGAATCAATTATGGTATCTCGACAAAAAGAGTTCTTTCACACTATCCATTAACGATTGACGGTAAGCAACTGCCCCTTTTACACCCGAAACACACTGGGTTCGTCGAGAGTGGCTATTCTAAAGGTATGGAGCCACACGAGTATTGGTTCACTTCTACGGCTGGAAATCGGTCGACGTTAGAATCGGGACAGGGTAACATAGCGAAGTCAGGATATTTGGAGAGGAAGATGATTAAAGCCTTAGAGTCTTGCGTAGTTAATCATAGGAGACAGGTAGTAAACACTCGCTCAGGTAGGGTTATTTCACCACTGGTGGGTGATGATGGGCTTTCCCCGTATCACATTAGAGGACAAAATGATGTCAACAAAAATGGCCATATAATCACTCTCCAACCTCTACTGTTTCAATTTACCTGTAAACACGGTAATTACCTAGTAGAAGCAGATGAGTTTGTTCAAGGTGACTGCGTACAATGTTCTAAACCATCTAGTATGACGACTTATGAGGCGGCCTTTTCTAAGGCAAGTGTGGTGTCTCCGAAAACAAAAGACGCTCTAAGGTCAGTGCTGTTGAAAAGAGAGGTAACTAAACCGACCATCAAAAGAATGGTCAAGAAATTGGAAGCCTTTTACGAAGATTCACTTTGTCGAATCGGAGAAGCGATAGGTGCTACGGCTGGCGCATGTATAGGAGAGCCGGCAACTCAAACAGCCTTGAGGACTTTCCACTTCGCAGGGAAACTTTCTTCCCAAGGTGACATCGACCGTTTGAAAGAAATACTAGAATCTCCAACAAACTCTCCGAAGCACTCACCGGAGACACGAATCTACCTACTCGAAGGAGATACGGAAGAAAAGGCCAAGCGGATTCAATCACTATTAACCCAAGTTACTGGCTCACAAGTGATAGAGTTAATCAGATACGACTTACAAAGCACCTCAATTATAATTAACTTCGATAAAGAAGCGTTCGAAACATACAATCTAAATCCTTATCTTATTTACGACCAAATAGATAAAACACTTGGAAACAGTCGTTTGGTTACACATCAAATTCAAAACACCTCTAAAAATCTAGAGTTTCCGTTAGTGATTAAAATTGAAGGAGGTCCAAAACAGTTAGCCTATGCAAAAGAGATGATTATGTCCACTAGTTACAATGGTGTCAAAGGTGTAGTAGATATTCAATACCTAGACCCAACTACTAACGCATACCAAAGACACTGCCTTAGAATACTAAGTTCTACTAATGACCTTCTCAATAAAATTGTCGATAAACTAGAACTTCATCTAGACATAGATTTACTAGAAACTAATAATCACGGATGGGTTTATCAAAACTATGGTATTGAAGCAGCGCTTCAAAACGTGTATTCCGAAATAGATGTCCAAATGAATAAGAACGGAATAGGTGAATATGATATGAGATACGTTAGGACCATTGTAGATTTGATGGGTGAGAGAGGGAGACTAGAAGGATTAGGACCATCTCATCTCAGTGTTCTCGATAACCCTAGTATACTAGCCGCTGCTTCACTGGAAAGACAAGGACAGGTAATACCCCCGGGAGCATTAATGGCTAATTATGACCCATTGAACGGTGTAACCGAATCGATAGTTGTCGGTAAAACACCTAAGATAGGCAATTTTGCACCCGAGTAAACATTGTTTTGTACCAATAGTGGTTAAGCGCTTTGTAAAAGACCTCATTTACCGTATGGTCATCTAATTCACGGTAGGCCGAATATAGGGTCTTTTCGACTCGCTCCAAATGCCTATCTTCGAGCGAAACTACCCAGTTGCCATCTTTGAATACTTTATTCTGAATATCCAAGGTGAGTTGCTTGTAATACCGCTCTTTGAGCCATTCGTGGTCGCAGACTCTACAATTTGCGACCACTCTAGTACGGATGTTACCGGATTCTTTGAACAACTTAACTTTCATATAACACATACAAGAATAACATAGTTTGAAAGATTCATCCAAAATAGTCACTCACCTTGAAAAGTTTCTTTTCAGGGCGTAGGTCGTCAAGACTCATACCGATACCACGCATAATATTGTCCATTTTACTAATGATGTGCTTTTCGACTAACTTATCAACATCGATTTGGTATTCAGAAATCTGTTCGATGTCATGGAACGAGACGTAACCACCGGAAGGAATCCATGTAGGCCCGTCTATCACAAACGTAGTATAGAAACTGTCTCCTTTGTCGAACTTACCATACTCATCATTTGCGAGAACTATGTTATGCCAAGCAGCCCCTCTAACAGGGCCGCCACCAGCATTAGCGTAACATTGGTCGTCATCGTTGGCAGAGTCGCTACGAGCAGACGGATTGGTAGCAGCCTCAGAATAGTGACCCGCTTCCAAAATATTCCCATTTAACCACTTACCTATCCTACCTCTAGAAAGGAGGTTTTCAACAGGATAATCATCGCTTCTGACATTTTCAATGTAATCTAGAAGGAGTTGTTTTACTTCTTCGGGAGACTTATCATCCCAAATTGACTTTAGAGCCAATAATTGAACACCACGACCCGCAGGGGACGTATTAGCGTGCTTTGCCTCAAGTCCTTGAATCTTCATTCTATCCTCGACATCTATGTTTGCGATAGAGTGTCCTGTCTCAGGTTGCCATACTATTCTTCCACCATATCGGTTCCTTCGAGGTAGGTAGAACCTGTCCATCAGGACTTCTGCCTCTACCACAAGAGCATCGGTTTGGAAGTCTTCTTGGCAGATTTTAGTTAGTTGAGCCCCCAATTCTTGGGCTTTCTCAGCAGCCTCTTCCGGAGTTAGGTCATCTCCCATACCTACGAAGATAGAATCCGTATGGCCGTAGAGAACCTTGTAGCCAGCGTCTTCAGATGCCTTCATGATTCTCTGCAAAGCAGTCCTACCACCGTAGGTAATTGTCTTGGCTAAGTCCATATCCGACCAAGCAAAGCCTTGGAAGGCCATTAAGCCATAGAAAGTCGCCCTGAGGCGCTTTACGGACTTCTGTGCGGTATCCCACTTCTTGTATTCTGAACTGTTTTTACCTTGTTCGTTGGCCGCTGTACGCATTAGAGCCTTGTATTGGTCTCTTAGGCCGTCTAGTTCCTTTACACAGGTAGGAAGGATTCCTTGCGGCTCTCTACGGAACCTACATCCGTCACCGATGATATCGTCATCAGACTCTTCTCCGGGTTTTACTTTAGTCTCCCATGACGTATTGTAAGTAACCATCACACTAGGATATAGACCAGCGAAGTCGAGAACGACCACATTCTTGTGCAAACCAACGGTTCCTAATTCGTCAGGGTCTAGAACAATAGCCCCTTGTAGGTCAGTATCGTCGTTATTATCATCCTGCCAACCGGTCTTTTGTTTGAAGTCAGCCTTTCGCATAAAGTATGTTCTCGCTAGACCTGAACCGTAGTATGTGCTTCTCCATTGGCAGCCGATTAGATTTTGGAAAGCCATCTGTCCATGTATTAAATTATATTTATCCTCTATCTCTACCATTAATTTTACATCTACGAAATTATAGTATACATAGTCAGATAGGAATAGATGGTAGTCTTTATCGTAGAAATCCGGTCTAAAGTCGGTTTTACCTCTACCAAATAACTTCTGACCAACTATGTCTAACTTGTTTGATGGCAACTCAGTCGAGTGTGAATCCTTGTAAACACGCTGAAACAGTTTATCGAGAGAGACAAATGTTCTCCCTGCAACAGGCTGTTCTGTCCACCGATAGCGGTTTTTGACCCAAGGAGAGGGTGGAGCCACATATCTGTCAGCACCCAATGAGGACGGCGATAGTTTGTAGCCACCGATTCCGTTAGCCTCTAAGCGTGTATAGAGCGTAGGAAGGTCATAGAAGCCCATACCCCAAGCAAGGACTTGGTCGAAGTCCATACGGTCCCACCACGCTATAAAATCAGCCAATAGTGTGTATTCGCTAGTGAAAGCCCTAATTTCGGTTTCCATGCCGTCAAATACCATAGTTCTCAAATCTTTCGTCAAACTATGTTGATACTCCGGACCTAGATGGTCTAGAGCCATTTCGTGCTGAGTCCAAATTACATATCTCTTAGTGTAGGAATCGTAACATCCGATAATGCTGATTTCTTGATGGTCAGCCCATATTGGCTTTGGGTTTCTCTCAATCCCACCTTCGTTTTGCCTGTATTGAGTCGCTTCTAAGTCAATAAAACACATTCTAGGGTCATATTCGGGCATTTCACTAGGCTCTACTTCATCTATCAAATATCTATCACAATACGGTACATCGGCTTCGTATGTGCCTCTAAAGGCCTTTTGGAACCTCTTTACAATCGTGGGACTCTCGAACGATATCTTAGCGAGTTTTACTCCGTCTGCCGAGAATGCGTCATCAGGAAATGTTATCCTACCATCTCTCATAAGATAGTGCTTCTTCAAATCACTAACATTGATTTTTAATCCGGTTTGCTTATCTACTATGTTCTTAAGGTCAACATAACAGTATGGTTTGAAATTAGTCACTTTCTTTTCACGACGTTCCCAAACACCCTTATCGTTCTGCTCTCTCCACCGCAGCCAAATGTCACTAGATTCAGTAGAACTCTTTCTTAAGTTACCTCGCTTGTCGGTGTATTGGTCGATTGTTGGTTTTCCTTGGCTGATAATCATTGTAAATTCCCCCTAACTGCTGCCATTATGGCGTTTCTTGAACAAGATGAAAAGCAATAGACAACTCTTTCATCAGGATTGAAGGCAAAGTGATTATGGTCGCTATCCCGACCCTTTTCCTTACAGGCAGGACACCTACCCAAGTAATATCCACCGGAATTAGGCCCACGCAGCGATTCTACGGCCTTTAGGACGTCTTGGGTACTGATACCCTCACTGGCTTCATTCCACGCCTTCTCAGACGCCATTTGATTAATCCATTCAGATTCAGGAGGGATTCCTGTCTCAGATGCTTGTAAGAGGTCTCTCAACGCTCTCAGTTGCTCTCCTGTCCGGAAATAGACTGTTCCATCTCTAACATCTTGATTTACAAGAGCGTATCCTCTGCTCCTAGATACCTTACCTACTTTCAGCAGTTCTAAATACTGCTTTACACTTATCGCCTTTGCTTTCATAGCGCAAACTATGTTTGGTGCGGTTTATAGTCAAATCGGTAGAAAATCACTCAGAAGGACTTTCTTCTGATTCTTCTTCTGATTCTTCACTAGTACTAACAACAGACTTTACTGCCGAAGCAGCACTAGAAGCAGCAGAAGCCGTACTCTTTGCCACATCGCTAACAGTGTTAGCGGCAACGTCCACAACCGTTGCTGCGGCTCTAAATGGGGCCTTTGCTAAATCCTTAGCCAAAGAACCCTTATTGATTTCTTCATCGACTCCTTCCTGTCTCAAAGCCTCAGGAACCCCATTTTCAGTAACTAGGTTCAAGAGAACCCAAGCCTGAGCCCTCGATACATTGATATTCATCTTATTCTTCAAAGTTAGAGCAACGAAAGATAGTAGTTCATCGTACCCCTCTCTCATAAAGTGGGCATCTAATTCACTAACCCATGCTTCTTCTATTGCTACAACGTCATCCAATGCTTTTCGTACAAATCCTCTTCGAGGAAGTCCCTTTTCGTAACCGTAATACTTGGCCATACAAATACGCGGTATTACTCTCTACTTAACCATTTTCAGAAAAGGTGGCATCAACTATTCGGCACTTACGCTCAATTTTGACCGGCCTGTAAGGAGTATAAGGAGTTAAGGCAATCATATCTGATTCGCTAAACTCTTTCTTCATAAGAACATAAATTGCTTCCGGTTCATCAAACATTTCAGTTAGTATCATTGCCGTAATGGGTCGGTCTTTCTTAAACTCAAACCAATCATCGTATAGACTACTTGTCGGTAAATTGAAACCTTTACGCCTCGAATCTTTAGACACGGTCATGTTATCCCCAATCTTCAGTGAAAGAAGACTTCCCTATTACCTTACTGGGTGACCTATCCATAAATACTTCATTTGGAGTAGGTATGAATATTTCTAAATCAGAAAATCGCTTTGAAACTATCGTACACAACTTACCTTCTTCTTCGTGTTGTAAGACCATGAACAGGTACTCTCTACCATTCCAATCAATTTCAGCAATCGAAACCTTTTGCCTACCTTCGTCGATTTCAGCATGATTCCAATCAGTAGCCTGTATTTCTCCCTCTAAAACCATGGTTTTCACTATTTCGACCATGTTTTGTAGTTCATAAACCATTTCCGCCATTTCTTCATCAGGGCCTTGCATAACATTTCTCTCCGAGGTCTTGTTAATAGGACGGGTGGTCTAGCCTATAATCCTTGACACTAAACGCCTACCCATTTGCATCATAGTTGTTCTAGTAATCTTGAACTAATATAACATCGAATTTACCATCCGAAAGGTTTTCCACTACCAAATCAACGAAGTCTCTTGGTGAAACTTTGTCTTCCTTGTATCTACCAATCAGGGGTATATACAAAACACCCTCATCATGAGCACGATTATCGGCCAAATTCTGAATACATAATTCTAATCTTTCTATATTATAGACATATTTCGCATTGGTGGCTGCAAGAAACCAAATATATTTCCTAACTCTATCTATGTCAGTGTAGATGAAATCACCAATTTTCAGTTCTCTTTCAACAATCACCCTTCTAAAGTGAGAATAACTTAAGGGGTCTCTATAAGATATTGCAGAAGAAGGATATGGAACTATCGTCCGTTCACCCTTTCTTACTCTTTCACCGTTATAGACAGTTACAGGTGTGCAGTAAATCCCTTTCTTATCTATCGAAGGGAACGATTTTCCTGTTAGAACTTTAACTGCCACTGTATCACAAACATAGTTGTAGAACTTATTCTTCTTCGAAAGACCCGCCCATAACCTCTAGAACGAGCGTAGTCCAAAGTCTCTGTCCTTGGAAGTTATACGACCCATTGGAATCATCTTGCGGGAACATTTTCGGCAAAGTATACGGATTACTTACCTTTTTGAAATGAACTTTAACATATAACGCCCGATGGAAATCATGTCCCGGTGGCAGTTCTCTTGATTTTTCATTAGCCCAGCGGACTAAGGTATCTACTTGCGTGTTAGGGTCAAAGCCAATAGTTAGACCTGCTATTTCTCCATTAGGGTTCAACGCCTCGTAAAGGCACAGTATTTGACCATCTCTAAGGCTACTCACGGAAATAGTCCCCCGTATTATCTATTACATTATAATTTATACTACCATTATAGTATATCTCTAGACATTCTTCTATATTAGCCCCTACTGAGTTATTCAAGTATAGTATTATCATAATATTGCTCCCCAATCGTAATTTACTTCTTTCCCTTCTTCGTTGACATATTTACCTTGGTAAAACATCTTGTTATCGATTATCCCACGCACCGTAGATGAGGCCCATTCGTTTTTACCGGCCTTGGTTAGGATATTGTTCTTTCTAAGGTGTTTGGCAATCTCATTCTTACTCATATCTTGGTCCCAACAGGAAAAGATGATTCTAACAATGTCTGCTTGACCCTGATTAACTACAAGTATTCCTTTGTCTGAGGGATTACCTGTAACTTTGTATTTCGAATCATAGCCATACGGAGGTTTACCGATTTTTCTACCGACACCGCTGACTTTCTTCATTCCAGCAGAGGTTCTCTCATAGATTTTATTCGTGTCGCACCCTCTTAGAGCCCTTAGTAGACCAAACATTTGAGTGGAATTTCGCCCCATCGTATCAATATTGTTGGAGACAATAGCAAAGTTTCTCCCGTTGGTACTTAGCAATACCGACCAGTCTGAAAAGTTCTTACTACTAGAGTGAACCCGGTCAGCAGTATAGAATATACAAGCATCCCAATGGTCCATTTCAGACATCATCGAATTGAACGACTGTCGATTAGGATATTCGTCAAAGTATGTTTTAGTTACAGTGAAATCCCTTTCTTCACAGTAATCTCTACACAATCTTTCTTGCTCTCTAATAGGGAAGCCAGCCGGTGTAGCGCGAACATAGATAGCGCAACGCATTTACTCTTCCTCCTGTCGAAGAGAGTTCAACACTTCTAGATACTCTTTGTAGTAATCATCAGCCTTGGTTTTTGATTTCACCATTTTTTGATGACACTTATCTGCCTTCTTCATCAGTCTAAGAACTTCTTCACTTTCGACTTTCATTAAGTCATGGTAGCGATTACCCTCTTCTGTGGCGCTCATCATCTTATTGTGAAGTTTATCTTGCTCTTTCATCATAGTATTCATGACAACTATATTGTTACCAACCTTAGCCTTACGGTAGTAGTCGGTGCATTCGTCCCGACTAACCTTTAATTCCTTAGCCTTAGCATTCCATTCGTTTCTCTTGGCCTTTAACTGTTCGACTTTGACAGTGTGTTCTTTGACCATAAGGTTGAACTTTTCACGGTATGAACGCTTCCAACTAGCCTTTTTGTTATGGAAAGAAACTCTACTTTTGAGCAACTCGGCTCTTTCTCGGAGACTTAATTCCGTCTTGCCCTCGTCCATCTTCGTTTCCCCTTTCCTTGCCTAATCGAAGCGACAGGCTTGGTATTCCCACTGCGGTTATTTTTCCAGCGAGCCATTTGCTTTCTAAATCTTCTTGAGTTCTTAATCATGTCCAATCCTCCATATTTTGTTTTACTTTTTCCTGTTCTTCCTGAACCTTGATAAGTTCTTGTAAGAATGCCTGTTCGACTGCTTCACTCGATTCTTCTATATCGTGAACCATATCATGGATACAGTCAATCATTTGTAATGCTTGACCAAATACTCGGATATTCAAGATGAGAAATGCAAGTATCAGACCTTGCACCACCAGTGTTAGCGCAAACATAGTTTCTATTGATAATCCGAACATTATTCTTCTCCCCCGACTTCTCCCATATCATTATGGATTACTTTATCGTCATAACTGTTGCCTCTACGACCGGTGGCTTTTTTGGTAAATACGCCCTTGAGAAAAGCCATCGAAACAACCCACAACTCTCCTATAAGGTACATCGCATATAGGAACGCTAGGACGACTAGAAGAGTCGGTATTAACTCAGTTAGAGCATCTATCATGTGAACCGCCCCAGTAACTTAACTAGCCAATTAGGGACTATCTTAGCAGCCGAATCACTAATCATCACTCTTCCTCCTGTAATACCCATGTTTTCGCATCTTCCGGTGACTGACCGGGAAAGTATAGTTTGATTTTCTTTGATGTAATCCACCCTATAATTGGCCTATTGTTCGTACTTCGGGCCATCACTCTTCCTCCTCTAATAGGACGTTTCCATCCTCATCGAATCCCTTGAATGATTTAGCAATCCCTTGTTGGTTTACAACAAGAACGTGCGGGGCAAAAGGCCCTTCTGCAACAATAGGCATACCATTGTTGATGGTTTCTTCTGTAAAACAATGAACAATGGGGAATGAATAAACCCTAAAGAAAGTATGCAGGTTGTTACCATCTCTCATAGCGGCAAGCGCCTTTTCAGCAGCCTCGGCTGAATGCGTTGCTTCAAAATCCATTTCCCAACTGACTCGATATACATTACTCACACTATCACCTTCTTCTCAAAGCAATCTCGGCAAACTACGTTACTTCCGGTACCGCTCCAAAGTATCGTGTGCTTATTGCAGTCAGCACATCTACCCACTTCTTTCATTGTGAAGCCTCCAATTTGCGAACACACTTAGGACAGACTTTACCTGTTGGTTTTTCGTGGCTTTTGAAATCCCACGAGACCTTTGGGTAAGTCCCACACAAAGCATTGGCTTGACTACCCGGAGGGAGAGGGTTTTCCGAGACAACAATATGATTTACTCTACCGCTATCTAAACCAAAACCATTCGACAGTCTACCTGCCTTCGTCACATACCATATCTTCATGCTACCACCTCACGCTCTTCCCAACACTTTCCGGGGTTAGCGGTCTCCCACTTTAACTGCTCATCTGTCAACCATTCGGAACAATGACACATGCCGGAATTGATTTCGGATTCCATAAACTCCTGACAACAACGAGAACAAGACTCCCAGCGGGTGGTGTGACTGTATGTGATTTCCGGATGCGGCTTCTTCATGCTACCACCGCCTCTCTACAAGAGTAGCAAACCCCGTTGGTAAACTCTCGAGCCTTATTGCAGGTTCTACAAACTTCCCATCGGAGATTAGCCCCGAATGGATTCATCTCTCCTGTGCGCGTACAGTGATGTAGACTCCAGTTACCTTCCAACCTCTTTCCATCCTCACCAATGCGAGCCACCAACTTCATTCCTTCAACGGCTCTCTTAGCAGCCGCTTTCGATTCGGCTTCTATTTCTACCCATACTTCCATTCTTTGTGATACTACATACGTTCCCATTGTGATTCCTCTATTTGCTGTACTCTCATGGGGGGCCTGTCCGGTCTATAAAGATAAGGGTGAGCGGAAAGGGTAATTACTCCAAATACAACTCCCAGTTATTGATGACCGTCATGACGGTGGGATGGTTCCATCTGTCTTTTCCACTAGGCGATGGAACGCCTTCAGCATAAAGAGCATCGATAATCTCCTTGACGGTTGCATGATAATTCCGCATATCAAGAATATTCCTAACGACCACCATTTGTTCCTCTACTGGAAGTAGCACACCCTTGTTCTCTTCATCCATAACGAAACCGTATGGTGGCCTTCCTACGTGCCTACCTTGGCTTTTTACTACCTCTAGGCCGGCTTTTGTCCTATCTGCTATCAGTCCACGTTCCATTTCAGCAACAGCCGCTAGCATCGTAAGAACTAGTTTACCGCCCGGTGTAGAGGTATCTACTTGAATATCCATGAATATCAAATCTATCGTATCGGTTACTTCCTTAACGAATCCTAATAAATTAAATACATCTCTATGTAGTCTATCTATCTTAGTAACTACTAGATAGTCTATATTACCTAATAGTATATCCTCTAATAGATTAGAATAAGCAGTACGGCCTTCGACCTTACCAGCACTAAAGCCTGCATCCACATAAAACCCCGGAATCACCTCTTCGTCGCTATTGTGACTATTGTAGTATCCTAAGTCCTCAGCCAACTCATGCTTATGGCTACCATCCATGTTACGCTGGAATCCGATGTAGTTTCTGATTTGGTCTATCTGCCCTTGTAGAGTTAGTTCCTGTTCTTCTGTTGAACCTCGAATATATCCTACCGTTCTTTTCCCGCTCATTTCCTAATCACCATTCCGTTGAACTATGTTTGCCTCCAAACATAGTTAGCGATAGTAACAACACCGACCACCATTTCTAGATGACTGATTCGGTTCGAGACCCGCATAACCTACTGGGGTTTAATCATCGAATTAAAGGAACCGGTCGGTTTCTTTAACCGCCCACCCCTTTCTTCAGGGGGTCAATAGTAGGGGGAAACCGCCATTCTGATGCGTTTAGCGGGGTTTAGAGTTAAGTTGCTGGCCCCGAGTGGATTCCTTGGAGGAAGGAGGTTAGGTTGAATGAATAAAAGGAGTTAGAAACAACATGGTTGGTCTCGGGCGTCCCAGCAATTTAACGGAGTGGGGTAGCACATATAACTAATTCTTCCATGAACATAGTTTGTCATCAAACATAGTTCGCAATAGTTATAGACTGTCGAATACCCGCTATGAATATGAATGACCAGCAGATGCTATTATTAGAGCGATTCGTCATCGCTATGGAAGGACAAGAAAAATCGATTAGGAATATAGAGAACCTACTAGGGAGGTTCCTAAGCCGCCCTGATTCTCTAGAGATGTTAGAGAAGTCTAAATCTCTAGTTGCGATTAAGGAAGCAGTTTCAAAAGATACTAAAGCAAATAAGTATCCGAGCGCAACCCCCAGTTCCACTGCCGAAGAATCAAAGACTTCAACAGAAGAAATAGTTTATCAGACAAAAGAAACCGACCCTGCGTCAATACAGGCAGGAATTAGGGTTTTACTAGTTACTGAGGATGCCAAGAATGGAATAGTTGGAACCTGTGTTAGTAGGAATATCGCGTGGGCTAAGGTTGCAGTCGAGGTGGGAAATGATACTTATGATAAGGGACAGACAGTTGCTATACGCCCTCAGTTCTGTAAGATACTAGCAGATGAGGAAAACCCTACCGATGAACAATTGGAAGAAGTAGCCGATGAGATACCTGCTATATACACTCAACCCAGCGATGGTGACCACTGTGGCAACGTCCGCTTCGACAAGGGTACCTATGTGGGTCACACAGTCCACGAGGTATTTCAAGACCGAGGAGAGATGGCACCCAAATTTTTCAAGTTCGTACTAAACTCGCAGGTTTACGCAGGTACAGTGTATGAAAAGGCCGTAACAGAATACTGCAAATTAAGAGGAGTTGACCTATCTTGATGGCAATAGTAAATAGGATGAATAGGCGGGGTGAGTAGTATGAAGAGTGGTACATGGAAAGCAGGAGACCTTTCGGCTTCTAGCCTAAAGATGTGGGGCGATTGCCCACGTAAATGGTTTTACAATTACAAAAGGAAGATACGTGGTGGAGATAGAGACTTCTTCTTAATGGGGAATGTATTCGATGAAGTTCTGTTCGAAGAGTTCAGACATGACATAAGTCAAGACATCGACCCCATCATCGACCTAGCGGCTGATGAATTGAGACACAGGATGCTTACTTCTGAAACTCTACTAAGGGGAGAAGGAGTGGCTAACAGTCCTGTATTGAATCCTGAAACCCTTGAATTTGAGGGCAGAAAGTTTACTGAGGAAGAGATTAGAGCCACCATTAGAGACTTTAGAGTATGGTCTAGAGGATTACTAACAGCAGTCCAACAAGGACAAGACGGTTATGGTAACATAGTCAACTTGCCCGGAATCGCAGATATGCAAGTCGAATGCACTTATCCTATGGAAATAGATGGTAAGTCAATACGTCTACGAGGGTACTGCGATATTCTACATACAGATGGTTCTGTTACAGATATTAAGATGGCGTCTGCATGGGCTCCTATAATGTGGACTCATGGTAGAGTCCTGAGCGAATTACAATGGTTGATTTACAGCCTAGCGCTTAATACTACGACTTTTAGATACCTAGTAGTGGATAAACTAAAGCAAGGTAGATGGCCGAAACAAGAAGCCAAAGCGCCAAGTGTTAGAACCATTACTAGTAAGGTGCTTCCTAGAGATGTGCAGAATCTAACGGATATGGTTACGCAGTTCGTTAGAAGTACTGATTATACTACATTGGGTGCAGATAACAAAGGAGTATTCCCTCCTAAACCCAAGTATGGTGGCGTTCAAAACGCTCTAGGACGAAAGACTGATGAGATGCAATTGACGCAGAATAACTTCTGTCAGCAATTGTGTGACTACAAACCTCTTTGCTTCAAAGAGTGTTTTTCGGGCGATAGTAGAATACAGTGATTGGGATGGACTTCGTAGGTGCCTTACTGGCTGCTGGCTTCGCCCTACTAGTATTATTCTTCTTAATTGTGGCAGTTCTGATAACGTTCGCAATAGGTATAATGTGTATAGGTATATACTACGAACATTTTGCTCATCGTGGAGGTAAATCAGATGACTCCGGGTGAAGAACATTTACTACGACTAATTGAAGATGATGTGTGGGTTGACACCTTCCAATCTAAGTTAAAGAAAAAAAGAGGTGAAGGCTGTTTAGAATGGCAGGGTACTCTAGATAAGGCGGGTTACGGTAGGATTCATGTCAAGAAACACCATGAGACCGGTACCGGCAGGAACTTCTTTGCTCATAGAGTTAACTACGCGATAGAGACAGGTGAGATACTACAACCTAGCGAGTTAATACTACATCAATGCCATAATAGATTGTGTTGTAATGTAGACTGTTTTGAGATAGGTAATCATTCTGCTAACATGGATGACTTAGCCAACTCTAGAAGGATTGCTGGCGAGAATAACCCTAGAAGCAAACTGTGTCAGGCTGATGTTTATGAAATACTAGAACTATACTTCTATGGAGATACTCTAGATAGTGACCCCTATACTGTAAAGGATATAGTAGAGGTATATACAGGTATAGGTATAACTAGTTCTGCTATTAGAGATATAGTATCAGGTAGGACTTGGAAAGACATATACGATGATTTTTGGGAGGATGAAGAAGATGAAGAGAGATGAGATTAAAAATAATTTTGAAGAAATAACGAAGCGATTAGGAATAGGCCTAGACCAAGTGGTTAGGGCTACCAGCAATCGACTGAAAGTAGATGAAGAGTATAGAAAAGAGATAGTCGCCCTATTAGATTATCTAGAGGCAGCAATCGACAAAGTTAGAGAAACTATACAAGATGCAGAGTTTACTGGCTACGAATGGGATGACGATTGGCCTGCTGACGAGGAGGAATTATAGATGAGTTACAGAAAATTAAGTTTTTACATGATGATGATGGGTATTGGTGCATTAGGATTATTCAATTCTAGTAAGTTAGAAGTTAGATATGAGACTAATAGCAACCTAGAATTACTTTGTCAAAATGGTATGATTATCTCTAGTGTGGTCATTTTATACTTCTTATTGTCATTCTTTGTAGAGATTATGGTTATGAAAAGTAAAAAGAGAGGATATAGACAAGGTAAACCGTACAGGGCAAAACACCCAATAAAACACGTTTCTTGGAAAAGAGATGACGAAGAAACAGTTCTTCCATCAGAAGGCAGCGAAGTTGACGATTCTCTGTTAAAGAAAGGGACCCTTGTTGACAAAACGGGCCCTGAGGACGGTCCGCTGCAAGAAGATACAGGAAATCAGCAAGAGGAAGAATGATGTGTGGTGTGATTCCAACTGAATGTGTCACAGAAGGATGTTCCTTCTATGTCATTATAGGGCCGTGTCCCAAGTGTAGAGGTGGTTAATATGTTAAGAGACCCCTTTGGAGACATTGATTGGGACTTAGTATTGCAGATAGTCACCACATTAGGATTCCTTGCAGTATTAATCACAATGGCTGGGGCTAGTAGCGGAGACTGGCAGGAGCCTTGGCGTATGTTATGGGCTATTATCATCAAATATCAGACCTTAGTAATAGCATCACTTATGGTGATGATAATGTCGCTATGGTGGTATGAGCAGTTCAACTCGGGGTACCGGTAAGGAAAAGGTGAATTAAATGGATTATGAAGCATTACAGAAAATAAGAGACAATAAAGTAGATTATATGATTATCAGTGGACTGGATTTATCGGTCTTACAGAAGAAGGTAAACTCGAAAATAAAAGAAGGGTTCGTTATCAAAGGCGAATTAGTATTCGGTAATGGTAGATGGGCTCAAGTGATGATAAGGAATGGTTAAAATGGCTAAAGTAGCAGGATATATTTACGCATTAAACAAGAAAGGCGACGCAGCCTACGATACGGATGAACTGATTAAGTTCCTTCATACTAAGGCTGAGGAAAAGGGTGTAGCAATAAACGAAGTCTACATCGACGGAGACCCGTCTGTACCTAACGGTATAGAGGAATTAGTTTCTGATATCAGGAACTACGATGGAGTAATGCTGTACTCTCTAGAAGGGCTGACTGAGGAACATATCAATGCTTTAGGTAAGAAATCCCTGTTCTGCGTTAACGCTCCTTGGGTTGCGGGAAAGGCAGCAAGTTCTGAACTAAAGGCCGTCATCCGTTCTAGAACCTATTATGCTAATATGCGTTCATTGAACATTAGAATGGGGATAAAGAACTCTAGTAGAGTATCGGGACAAGTTCCCTTTGGTTTCCAAAGGAACCCGTTAACAGGCACCCTTGAAGAAAAAGCAGAAGAACAACTTATTATTAATCAGGTTTTGAACCTTAAGAATAGTGGTATAGGTGTTTCCGAGATAAGTAAAAGACTCGGTGAACTATCAGTTTCGAGAATATACAGAATAATCAATACGGCCAAAAAGAATGCAAACAACTGAGGCTAAAGTGATTCCAATGGCTGGACATAATAAAAACTATTACAGGATTATAGCCATAGAAGAATACGCTAGAACTCTATCTTCGGGAGATAGGTTTCACATCAAGGACTGTTGTGAGTTCCTTAACAAGAGGAAAGCAAAGGGAACTAATAGGGTACACAAACAATCACAAACACACACTCAGCAATTAGCCATGCTACTAAAGAGAATAGGATGGTTCAGTAGTCTAGGTAATGGCATTTGGGTATACGAAGGAGGGTTAAAGTGAAACTAACATCGGAAGAGCAGAAAGAAGTCAATGACTTCTTCCGCTCGTA
>Ga0315315_10001467_pt1 | contig 21598 bp, 17 predicted proteins | sample M140m3416metaG_FD_203699 | JGI IMG/M metagenome (GOLD analysis project Ga0315315, IMG submission 203699) | Ammonia-oxidizing marine archaeal communities from Monterey Bay, California, United States - M1 40m 3416 | ecosystem: Environmental > Aquatic > Marine > Intertidal zone | place: USA...
TCGATAGTGTCGGCACAGCAACGTTCCCCGGCCATAGTTTTTACTTCACGGATATGGATCATAACATTTTGAAGCGGTTCATAGTTCGGTCCGACTCATGTCTGTACTACTACGATCCGTATGATGGGGATGGGGATGCTGAGGCCACTGAGCGAGCTCTCCAAACGCTCACCGTCTTCGAGTATGAAAAGTACGAGAAGCATAAGAGATCAATGCTTTTCAATGAAAAGTACAAAGCTTTTACGGGGAGGGATTATTTGCCTATTTATCCGCGCTCCAAGCCGTCTCACTTTTTGTATCCAGCTGATTACTTTGGGCAGCAGCATTGGGTGACTACTAAGGAAACACATTTTGTATCACTTCCGCCGGCCCAACAATTACAGGCGATGACGGGAAGGGAAGAAGTCCGAATCGTGCGCGAGGATGCACCTCGCCTGCTTCAACAACACCGTACAGATGAGCCGGTCCTGAACATGACCCTGACCGTCCTTTCATGCGCCCCTCGTGTTTTTGAAATCAAAGATTTTCTCTCTGAGGCCGAAGTCGATCATGTTGTGGAGCTTGCGACGGGGATCGAGCTTAAGAAGTCGACGACAAGCGGAGCCGAAATGGACGACGCTGAAGACCAGACGAATACGCGCACCTCTTTCAACAGCTGGATCGAACGAGACAGGTCTCCCATCGTCGATGCTATTTACCGCCGAGCGGCCGACTTGAACAGACTGGACGAGGCGCTGCTGCGAAAGAGGGGAGAAACTGAGCTTCCCGACTTTGGTTCCAAAAGAAATATTGCCGAGTCTCTTCAGCTGGTACACTATGCAGGTGGGCAGGAATATACCGCTCACCACGACTTCGGTTTTGACGGCATGATCGACCAAGAAGAGCAGGAAGATCGTTATGTTACTGTTCTACTCTACCTCAACGACGGTATGGAAGGTGGGCAGACGTCGTTCCCGAGATGGCATAATGCAGAAAGCGGAAGACCTTTGAGTGTGAGACCCGAAAAAGGCAAGGCTGTTCTTTTCTATTCTTTTTTGCCGGACGGAAATTTGGACGATCTGTCTCAGCATGCTGCCGAGCCAATTATTTCCGGCGAGAAGTGGTTGATAAATTTATGGCTGCACGACCCTTGGTTCAACAACTAGCAGGGAGAATACATCCTTACTCATCAGTATGAGCTTTCAACCATTGACGTCAATCTTCGATTAGTTGTTTACAACCGTTAATAAAATTGTGCTTTTTTCGTCAACTAATCGCAAAACTTTGGGCAGGTCGTTTCGCCCCCTTCTGTTTATTTTTCTGATCGGCATCGACCAAGCTACGCAAAAATCCATTTGAGATTTTTAGCAAGTCGTCGGGGCTTCCATACTCTACCAGGCTTCCAGCGTCAAGTACAGCGATCTTATCGTACGCGAGGACTGTATCAAGTCTGTGGGCAACTGTAATAACAGAGGCACCCTTGTCAACAAATTCCTTCCTAATCGTCTGCTGCACCTGAGCGTCTGTGATTGTATCTACCGATGAGGTCGCCTCGTCCAGGACCAAAATTTTGGATTTCTCCAGAAGTGCTCTTGCCAGGCATATCAACTGGCGTTGACCAACACTTAAGTTCTCACCTCCCTCTGATATAAGTGTGTTGAGACCAGTCCCTCCATCGCGAAACTGTTGGGCGAGCTCGGGCGATGCCGCTTCGAGGGCCTCCCATGCGTCATCTTCAGATGCCTTTCCTGTTGCATCAAGATTGTACATAACTGTACCGGCGAAGAGGACAGGTGATTGTGGGATAATTGAGAGGGAATTTCTTAGCATCCTCATACTGATGGATCTAATATCAACTCCGTCAATAGTTATGCTTCCCTCGCCCTCAATCTCCACAAGGCGAAAAAGTGTAAGGAGCAAGCTTGACTTTCCAGACCCAGTCCTACCGACGATGCCTAGAGTTGAACCGGAAGGTACCGTGATGGAGACATTCTTCACAACTAGAGGTGATGAGGGGTTATACCTCATCGACACACCATTGAAGTCCACGTGGCCTTTCCATGGCCATCCTGACTGCTGCAGGGCCGAGTCACTTGCGGGCGCTAGCGGAGCAGTAGAGTTTACAGGAAATGTATTCTGTAACGCTTCCCCGACACCAGAATATTCTCTTGGCATTTTTGCTGTCACACTTTCTTTAACACCCTCTGCTTGCATTGAATCTAGGTCAGTCAGTTCAGCAATCCGCATGACACTCATAAATTGAGTCTCCAGATCAGTCAAGACGCGTACGGCCCACGTCAAAAGGCCAGTGATGCTCAGAGCCTGAGTCAACCCCCAGCCCGCAGAACCGGCCTAAAATTTGGAAAGAAGAAAGGCAGGGTTAGTCGCGCAAGAAAGTGTTTGAAAGGAAGAAGGCAAAACAACCACGACAGCTTACCTTCAATCGACCCATACGGGTTAGGTAGACGGATGCGACTGCCGCTGCAAAAACAATCACATTTCCCAGGGTTTCGAGACGAATCGATAACCATCGATCTAATGCTTTCACAGAATAAAAAACTGAAAGATTTTCATCAGTGAGCCTCCTATGCGTATCGGCCCAAAACGAACTTCCACTGGGAAATGAACGAATCGTTTCAACTCCTCGAACTGCTTCTCTAAAGTGGGTGTAGATTGGAGCCCTGCTCTTGGATTCGCAACGCTTCAGGTCCCTCGCAGCTGGTCGAAAGCGACCCATCGTCTTAAAATACAAAATCCCCACAAGCCCGAGGGGAACTATCATGGCTGGAGTGACAATACCAGCTAGTGCCGCACCCGAAAATAGTATCTGCAAGAAGCAGAATAACACCGACGCAATGCCATCTGGTAGCGACCGATCCACGACCTCGAGCTCTTTGCCGAAACGAGTCAAAATTTGCCCGCTTGGGGTTGCGCTGAAAAACGACAGAGGAGCTCTGAACACAGACGAAAGCATTTTGCTGTGCAAAACTTTTGACGCTCTCACACCAAGGCGCATCGTGAGGTAACTTCGGAGCCAAAGAAAACCCGAAACTACGCCTGCGGCCCATACCAGTCTCTCAAGATATTTTGCCCCCAATGCGGACACCATTGCGTCTCCCGTGCCCAATTCGGTCCATTTCGCTATGACAAATTGCTGGAAAAATTGCGCCCCATTCGACATGAAGTATGCCAAAAGAGCCCCTACAACAAGCACAGGCTGCTTCACAGATTTAAAATACGTGACATAGGTTGATATGGGAACAGCCCCTGTCGACATGGAGTCATCTGTAGATATCATTGTCGCTGCTTTCGGTTCAATTTGGTCAGTGGTCGTCCCTACACTTGTTGAAGAAGAAATATCTTTTCCCTCAACTTCGACGTTCCTCCTTTGACGATTGTTTTCAACCATAGGTCTGGGAATCTGTGAAACATAGTCTTCTTCGGGAAAAGCTTCATCTTGGTAATTTGAGTTTGCACGAGCGTGTAGAGCCTTGCTAGCAGCGCCATCGCCATCGCCACGAATCTCGTATTCTTTTATGTTTTCCTTATCCGATACACCATCTTCATCCGTATCGACAATGCTACTCAAATCATATCCTTGGTCAACCAGTTCATCATAAGTGCCCATAGCAAGGATATTTGAGCATTGAGGCGAGCCTACTGGGCCATCTCTGGGTCCCATCAAAATCACTTTATCGCATCGTCTGGGAAGGTTGGGATCATTTGTGACAAATATTGTGGCAGCCTTTTCTTGTCTGAGCCTAGAAGTTACTCGGTCAAAGACCAATGAGCCCACTGTGGAGAGACATCAGAGCGAAGAAAATGTCAGAGTAAGATAATGGACAAGCTACCCAAAATTTAGGCAGAATGGATCGAGATGAAAATAATTCGAAGAACTCACCGGATGCATCAAGTGCCGACAAGGGGTCGTCAAGAATGAAAACTCCGGCGCTGTCTTCATAGAGCGCGCGAGCGAGAGCCACTCGTGCCCGTTGACCTCCACTGAGATTTGATCCATCCTCGCCAACATCAGTATCGTGCGTCAACATGCCCCTGGAGGCAGCGGTCTCCGCTGATCCATCAGTAATATCTCCATCAAGACCAGCATCGTAAATGGCATTCAGATATCTCTCCTTGTCGTATTCTCTCCCGAATACAACACTTTCTCTTATGGTCCCTTTAGGCAACCAGGCCTCTTGCGCACAATAAGCGATAGAGCCATAAGATACCACTCGAGGCACGTCCGATCCGTACGACATGCCTTTACCCCGCGTCGAATGATCAACAACCATTCTTGGAACAGGGGCAAGCTCTCCTAGTAAACCTTTTACAAGTGCGCTCTTACCGGAGCCGACAGATCCTATCACAGCTACAACCTCACCAGGCTCAATAGACAAAGCGGCATCACACAAAGCAGGAGCCACAACCTTCTGCGAATCTTCGTCACTGGGATCGCTTGGCGCTGACCAAAGAAAATTTCCGTTTTCCATGTTGATACTGCCCCCGCCACCTTCAAGTTTCGGGCGATAATCTACGTACGGTGTCACTTCTTCTTGAGATAAGTACGCTGAAATTCTCCTTAGAGCATTCTTCCCATTGGCAATGGCATCAATGAGCATAGGATAGAAAAACAACGGGAACCTTAACTGATTGAACAAAGATATCGCCGTAAAAATGGTTGACGCAACAATTGGCCGACCCGATTTGCTGTATGCAGCAAGAGTGGCAACTAAAGTGATTGCGGGAACTGCATTGCTTATCGCCTGATTAAGAGCGCGGACGGATCCTCGCCTGAGATGGCGATCCAGCTCGTCTTCTCTATGCATGTCAATATCTTTGGCGAAAAATCTTTCCCACGACTGCAGCTTCAAAAGTTTCATGTTCGATATGCACTCAGTTGTTCGTTTTGTTCTTGCATCCCTTGCTTCATTTTCCTTTTTACTGAGGCGATTGAGCAAACGAAGCGTAATACTATTAATGGGTATCGTTGCAAAAAGTACAGCAATTCCCCATAGTATGGAAGGCCCGAGATAACGATAAAGTAGCGACGTGTATATGGTGATCTGGACGGTTTAGTGATTGGTAAAAAAGAAGAAAGAATAAAGAGTAGAGAAGAAGAAGGAGGAAAGAGAAAGGTAATGTTGAGAACAAACGCTTTCATATAAGAACCATACACTTCATCTCGCTTTTCATCTTTTACATCTTTTCACCTCCAAATCTTACCTGGAGAAGTCCATCCCAAATAGTATGAAGTTGCAGCGTCAGAGACTCAACAATCCCCGTATCCGTGGCCATCAAATTCAAAACCCCACCAGATCCCAATGTAGCGGTGGACTTTTTTGTGCTCATCTTTTTCTTCTTTCCTTCAGACAAACCTCCTTCCTCATCATTGGCGGTCTGGCCACCACTTCCTCCATTTGCCAAACGTAGACTCTTATCAAAAATCATCCCGGCGAGGGCACCGCGAACTTCACAGCTGCACTTCACGATTCTGTGGAAGTATTGATTCTCTACAAGCATCTTGACAGATAAAACAGCTACCAAGGCGACCGCTGATTTTAGGGGCTTAGAAGGATGAAGAGCGTTGCCCGACTCAATTTGGCGCAATAAGCGAGCAACAAGAAGGGCAGGAAATGCCTGTATAGACGTATTCAGCAATCTTAACATTCCCGTCAAAAAGAGAGTTTTCTTTTGACTGAGTAATAGGGCTTTGGCGAGAATAATGGATTCCGAAGTTGCAATACGATCTCTTTTTCGCTTTCTCTTTTCCTTAGTACCCTCTCCATGCGAGTTTCCACCCTCTGCCTGCATTTCTTCCAGCCTTCTCCGTGCCTTGGTCCGCGACTTGTCATATTTTTCTTCTAGACGAGTTACAGCTGATCCCATCAACTTATCTTCCGGCACGTGGAAGGCATCCTTTGGCTCGAGTCTTCTGTCCGAAGCTATGTCGAGCAGTTTATCTGCATACGTATAAGTAAGCTTCGATGTAATCGTCGTGTTGTACTCTCCGTCCTTCCAGTCCCTCTCCTTCTTCTTCGTTGCCTTCTCCCTGTATCTATGACGAATTCCTTTCAGCACCGAACCAAAAATGTTCCCTACTTTGCTGATTGAATCTGATTGCCCTCTATTGCCTGCCCCCAATTTTAACGGAGATGCCTTTTGACCGGCTGAAGTGCGGGAGATAGATACATACGGCGACGTCGCCTGGGGGGACCTCGTGTGTTCTCGAGGCGTCCGTGCGTTCCCTTCGCTCGCGTGGATTCCGATTATGAACGGGGAGCTGGGCTCCACAATGAAAGACGCAAAAAGGACGAGAAGCATCATCGGCGGAGACGTCCACGACGCTTGCGTCCGGCGACATTGCCTTCTCCGTCTTGTCCGCATTCCCTCTTCTATCATTCTGCGGATGGCATAGAATGTGGATCAATTCGCATGCGTCCGACAATGCAGTCCGTCAGTCCTTCTTGGGTGGAGTGTGTGCAAAGGGTAAGGTGCAAGGGGATACATTTAGGGGTTCTAAAATTAGTTATTATTACCAGAGTACCTACTAGTAAGAGCTCGTGCTTTTTAAATTAGATTCATGACTACGATCGTAGTATGCATACCTACTGCGTATGGATTATAGGATTACTTAGTATCACCTCGTACGTATGCGACATTGGCAGCAGCGAACTTACCTCTGACCACAGACTACAGTACAAAGAGTCGCTGACGCGAGGCGAAGATGCGATGAGCTGGAAGGCTGTGTTGAAACGCAAAAAAATAATAATATGCAAGAAAGAGTAGGTCTACGTTGAAATGTGTGACTCGGTGTTTTGTCTATTCTCTTTTTTAGGCCGGTAGCGTAAGAGTTACTAATCTAGTACGAGCTCGTAGTTCAATAATTTATTATTATTACTAGACTAGGAGTATGCATACAGTGTACGAGCTCATTACTCTATGTTAGTACGACTCGTATAGCTGTAGAAGAGTACTGGCCGGTAGCTACTACCTCTAGTCCAGAGTCAATATCAGAACTACGTCCTAATACTCTAGTAGTAGTTTAGAAAGTAGATCTACAGTACATGTAGGTGAGCGACGACTGCAGGAGCACAGGCAGTGGTAAGCTGAAAGCTGGTTGGTTGTCCGATATAATCCATCCTTCGTTCCCCATTTCGATCGTTCTGTTCTGCGCAGAAACGAGCGATCGTGTGGCTACTACGCAGCATCCGTAATCCCGCATCGCAGATCCTTGCATACCATGGTAAACATCCTAATCCATTCCCTTCCCCGATCCCACCAAACTTCCCACCTTAATGTTGGCTGCAAATTTCCCATAGTCCAGAATGCACCCTTCCCTACTTGTTGTGCGCGTTAAGGAGGGCATACTCCTGATCCCTGGCACGGATCTTCTCCACAGTCCCGTACAGGTCGGACTTGAACAGCTCCAGGTCCTGGTCGGGGGCGTAGTCCTGAAGGCTCTTGCGCTTGAAGCCCAGGTCGAGGGCGCGCTTGATGCGGCGGGTCCGGCCAGTGAGGACATCCCCATCGGCGAGGGTGAGGGCCTCGGCGATGTCGCGCTCGCCTTCGTTAAGGAGATCCTCGTATCGGAGGCCTGGAGGACCGGGGGGGAAGGGGGAGGTAAGATGAGATGAGATGGTTGGGAGAGGCGAATCCTGATTGAGAGCAGCATACATGGCGCCTTGCGCTGCTCGCAGCTGCACAGCGGATGGGTGCACCGACCACCCCAACCGACCGACGGGGGCGAGCTCGAGCTCCAAGAACGGCCCGAGGCAGGAATCCAGCCGCAAGGTGCCCCCCCCCCTCCGCATCCAGCGATTAGCCCTGATAGCGAAGGCGCCATCCCATCGCCGCCGGCGACCGGCCGAACAGGGCACCCGAGAGCATTCGCCGCGACGGGGGGCGTCCCCCTCGCAGTGGCGACCCACCCGCCTTCCGCCGCACCGATCGCGACGCATCGGCCCCGTCGTCCAAATTCCATTATCCGTTAGTCGTGTCCTAGATTTTACTACCAAGTCATCCACTGGGACCGCCGAAGGTCCGCCGCCGCCCGCGCGGGTCCCGGGCGGAACCGGCCCGCCGCCCCCTTCCGGCGTGTCGTCTTTATGTTCCTTACCTGTCTCGGCCAGCCGCGATCCTAGTGCCGCTCGGTACTGGTTGGCGACGAGGCCCGTGACCTTCTCGGTCAGCATGCGGAGCGCCATGGCTATTTACCGCTTAGGGTAAGCTGGGGTTGTAAATAGGGAGCCGTTCGAAGAAGGGGAGAGGAGAGAGGTGCTTTCTTGGCTTAGTTTTTGATGACATCATTATGACATCATTTGTGCTCAAATCGATAATGCCAACCAAGGGAGTTGGGAATCAGTCAGACACCGACTCAACGCCCGTTGTTCGGATGTCAGTATGCATATAGTAGTCAGTCTTACTTCTACGGTACTACTACTACTACTCTAGAGTAGTAGTATGCATAATATGCATACTACGAGCTCGTAGAGTATATTATAGTATACGAGTCGTATTAGTATATGCATAGCAAGTAGCTGTCCTATGCATAATACTACTCTAGTAGAGTATGCATAGCGGTATCCATACTACGAGCTCGTTCGAATATACAGACTGCGAGATTAGTACTTTGTATCAGTATGCATACAATATACGTGCTCGTATGTATGTAGGTTGTATGCATACAGTTGTATGTCACTGTGACTCGGGGGATCGGACGGTTCGGATTTTGGATGAAAGCTTTTCCGCTGAGACGGTTGGTCCCAATACCCTGCGGTCTGCGAGCCCAAGAAGGCGGGCAAACTCTAAGTCGACCCCCCATGCGACTGTCGGGCTAGCGAGGATCAAACATGAGCAAGCGAGCCGCAGGCGGCGATTTGCCCCCCCGGAAATCCGACGAGGATGACGGCGGCGGCGACGGCGAGAACGGCGGCGAGAACGGCGAGGACGGCGACCCCCGCGACCTCCTGGACGAATCTTCGTCTGCCTCCTCGCAGGATCGCGACGGCCGCGGCGACCCGCACCCAAACTACGGTGGCGGAGGCGGCGGCGGAAGCAGAAGCAGTGGCAGTGTGAGGGGCGGACTGTTCTCCTCACCCAAGGCTGCCGAGGGGAAATTCGCCGAGGGGGGTTCAGTGGCAACGGGATCAACGTGTTCCATGTCCATAACTACTTCGCCGGGCTACGGCCCCTCCAGCCCAGGCGGCGCCAGCTTCGGAGGCGCCAGCTTCAGCGGAGGCCTGGGATCACTCGCGGTGTTGGCGGAGTCCTCGGCTTCCACGCCCGGCGGTAGTCTTGGCCAGCGCCCGGTCGGCGGCCGCGGTCGGTCGGGGGCCGATAGCAGGCGCCGCCGCCGATCACGGCGGCGGAGCGGTGGTGCCAGCCAGAGCCCCGCCGCGCTCCTCCGGCAGATGCGGGCGCTCTCCGCGGCGATCTCCGCGTCGTTCCTTTTCTTCCTGGTCTTCTACCTCAGCCTCCCGGCCTTCTTCTTCCTCCTTCTCACGACGTCGCTGACAGGTGTCGCCTCCGCGGTGGGGTACAGGTACGCCTCCATCCGGTACGAAGAGATTATGGCGTCGGGCGGGTTCCTGCAGCTACTGCCGCAGTCCGCCCGGTGCTTCATTCTAAATGCCCTCACTGGCCAAACCCTTCACGACTTCCTAACGGATCCCGCCCTCTTCATGGAGTACCGCTACCTCCTCCTGTACTCCGTCCCGGGGCTGGGCGCCGACCAGATCGGCCAGCTCGTCGACCGGCTGCCCGAGAGGCACCGGCGGGTGCTGCGCCAAAGGGGATTCCTGCGGAATATCGTGCCCGAGGGGGTGCAGCGGCTGCTCATCGCCGACGGGACCTCCATATCGGCGGAACCAAGCGCGGCCGCGCCGGCGGTGCCGCTCTTGGGTGGCCCCGGCTCCGGCCCGGGCGCCAGCTCCGCTGATGGCGGCTCGGGGGACGGAATAGACGCGTCGATGGCGGAAGTTTGGGGCGGAATTGCCGCAACCGTGACGAGCGTACTGCGCGCCTCCTCCCATCCCATGTCGCAGAGGGTGCTCGAGGTGATAGAGGAGGAGGAGTCGGACGGTGTAACCGCCAGCGACCGCAGCGTTGTCGACGATGACGAGGCGTCGGGCGGAACCACGGGAGAGTCCGATGCCAGTCCGGATGACAGGCAGGGTGGCCTGGTGCCACCGACCGTGGTCGCGCTGAGGGCACCGGCACAGCCCGATCCGGAGGATCTGAATCTAAGCACATCGACGGACTTCCCGCTCGGGCCCGAACCGTCCACCGTGGGGCAGGAGCGGTCGCAGGATATTCCCGTGGCCTCGCCTCCCTCGCCGGAAGAAGAGCAGCGGGTAGAGGGCGACATCCTTAATGAAGCCTTTTCGCAAATGGCGCAAAACTATGCAGACACCGCGTCCGATGCTGCCAATAATACCATCGCCAACGCGATCGAATATGTGACTCCCACTATCATTCGGCTTGGCGCCGGAACGACAGCGCTGAGTGGGTTGGGACTGTTCGGTTCCTATTATTTCAATTGGGCCCAACATCACGGATGGACGAGGCCCAGGCTCGGGAATGGCGGCAGCGGTAACGGCGGTCCCTCGTCCAGGCCAGGGGCAGCAGCGGTGACGTACGGCCTGCTCGGAACTGCTTTTCTGGGAAGCGCAAGTGCTGGCATGATGTATCTCGCAAGAAGACACGTTCGAAGTGCCATGCTAGCTGGGCGAGATAAGTCTGGAGTTAAAGACGGAAACGCGAAGGGGGGCGGGATTGAATAGAATATCAAATGTGACGGGGTCCTTTGTCTCGCCCCTCCTCTCCTTTAAACGGCAATCATCGATTGGAAATTATAATAACTCAAGATAAGCTGTGTTTAGCTAGCTACTACTGCTATTCTGAATGTCGAAGCTGTACCTAGCCACAGCTCATGCCGCCATCTCGCCGTTGTCAGGATCGAACGGGTCCTTCTTGCCCAGCGGCATCATGACCTCGTGGCCAGTCTCACCATTACCATCAACTGAATCCTCGTCAATCTTTGCCGTAGGGAGGGGCGGAAATGTCCGGTCCTTCCCCCCATCGACGCGCTCGGTCCCCCAGAGGGGCCGCTTGATGGCATCCCTCACCTCGACGAAGGTGCCCTTGTTCCCGGGGACAGCACCCCCGACGTATAGCAGATTTCTTCCCCGGTCAATCTTAACGATGCGCAGGTTCTGCACCGTGACGCGGTCCGTTCCCATCCTTCCCGCCATCTTTTTCCCCTTGAAAACTTTTCCGGGGTCCTGGCACTGCCCCGTCGATCCCAGCACGCGGTGCGATTTGGACGTACCGTGTGTCGCGGGCATACCCGCAAAGTTATGACGTTTCATGGCTCCCTGTAGAAGACGAATGCGCAGAGACATGAGCAAAGAAATGTGGGGGTAAGACGCAAGGATTCATTGGCCTTCAATGTACACTCCTTTCCTTCCGTTCTGATCGGACACATAAATCGAAGCATATCTGGAGACAACGATAAACCACATAAAGTACTTCGACGTAATCAATAAGCTGATCTCACCTGAAATCCCTTGCCTTTTGAAATACCAGTTACGTCGATATTTTGACCAGCGACAAAGTGGGCGGCATGAATGGTCGTGCCAGGCGTAGGCAGGGCGTCGGGGGTGGTGACGCGGAACTCTCTCACCATGTACGGGGGACGCTCGCCTACATTCAGCTTGTCGTACGTGCCGAGGAGGGCGCGGGAGACGTTCTTCCTCCTTCTTTCCCCCGCTCCAACGACGACACTGTCGTAGCCATCGGGACCGTCCGATGTCTTCGTTCGGATCACGACGTTGGTGTCGAGGTGCAGGACTGTGCAGGCGTGGCGCTCACCCCACGCATCCCAAACGGGTACCATGCCGAGTTTGACGCCCAGCGCGCCGCATCGCTTGTCGCGGGTCGTCCAGACCTGCTCGCCCGAAAACTCTCGCTCGAAATCCTCGATGCGATGGGACATCTGCAAAGGCCTCTTACGCTGCCCTGGCCTCCAGTCCGGATACTTCTTCCGCTCCGCCTCGGCCTCCATCAGGGCCAGTTCTTCATCGATCAAGGCCTCTATCTCAGACTCAGTCAGGGAAGTGTTGATTGCGTAAATTCCGGCGTCCTTGTTCTCAAGCCCCTTATCCGAGAGTCCTTCGTTTTGACCAGGGTCGATATTTTCATCGAGGAGTGGCCGGGAAGCCGAGTAGAGCCGAGTGCCGCCGCCGCCGCCCGTTCCGAAGGAGCTGCCACGGAGGATCCAGGTCTCATGCTGGGGACCGTCCGTGCCTGTGCCGACGCCGACGGCAGCTGATGAGCGGGCACCCAAACGTCGAACGGCGACTCGCGCGGGAAGAGAGGCCGCTGAGGCAGCGGCCGCCGAGAGGATGCGAAGCATGGCGAGCGACTGCGGCGGACGGGTGTCAGAACGAATACGATTGAGGGACCGAAAAGAACTGTCTTGAGTTTTTCAGCCACCAAGCCAGAGCTTATGGGTTATGGGCTGCTTACGGCGGGCGTAACTCGCGCGTGCGCGAAGGAAAGTAATTATTAGTAGTCTTTTATCTCACACACTCATAATATTATTATTAATAATATCTTTCGCCATACATGAAAGAAAATCCAATCTCAGTCACCCTGTTCATTCGTCCCTGCCCGGTTCTTTTCACCACCCAATCCTTCTGCCAACCGCTTCGCTAGCTCGTAAAGGATGGTGGCATCATCAGCATCTTCTCTTTTCTCCGTTGCCAACAAGAACGTTCTGATTACGGGCGGTTCGAGGGGCATCGGCCTCATGATCGCACAGGGCTTCGTGTCCGCGGGGGCCAACGTATACCTGACGAGCCGCGACGAAAGGGCCTGCCGGGAGGCTGCCGAGTCCATCCTGAGCGATCGTACCGATTCAGGCATAGGTTCGGTCATCCATGGCCCGTCGAACGTGTCTACGCGCGAAGGTTGCAAGGCGCTTGCTGGCACCCTTCGCGATGTGTTCGGCGGCAAATTGGACGTGCTAGTCAATAATGCTGGAACCAGCTGGGGCGAGGACCCGTACGATCGAGAATCCGGTAAAATGAATTGGGGTTGGGATAAGGTTATGGATCTAAACGTGAAGGGAATGTTTTACCTCACCCGCGAGCTGGTGCCCCTGCTTGAGAGGTCCAACCAAACGGGGAGAACTAATGTGGAAGACCCTGGTCGAGTGATCAACATTGGGAGCGTTGCCGGATTAATGCCGCAAGAGGCCCCGACGCATGCATATGATGTATCAAAGGCTGCCGTTCATCACTTGACGAAGAAGATGTCGGCCGACTTGGCGCCCAGAGGCATTACGGTAAACTGCCTGGCACCTGGTTACGTGCCATCGCGGATGAGTATGGGGCTGAAAGCTTGGGGAGCCGAGGCCGATAAGATTGCCGAAAGCGTTCCTCTGGGACGAATGGGCACTGCCGACGACATGGCTGGCGCCTGCATTTATTTTTCAAGCCGCGCAGGTGCATGGGTCTCAGGAACCATCCTTAATGTCGATGGAGGATGTGTGGGCGCTATGAGGATCTCTCTCTCGAGTCTGTAGTGTGGCCTCTCAGTAATAACCTCGTCGACCTCTTCTCCGATCTACGAACTGCTAATATGAAACTACATTCCTTTTACCTTTACCCCCTCTAATGTGAGAGGACTACTATGTGTTTTACGTCATCTTGTCCGCGTTGGAGTTGGGGCCCACGCGCTTGCCTCCCATACCGGTGACAACGTTGACGTAACGGCGGTTGTACTGCATGCGCTTCTTGGCTCGTCCCCGAGGCTGCTTCTTTGCATCCTCCTGCTTCTCGACCTTTGGGGTCTGGCCCTTGACCTTACCGGCACGAGCGAGCGATCCGTGAACCTTTCCCATTTTGTTTTAAACTGAAGATAAAATATCGAAGTCTGCGTGAAAAAATGAGGAAGCGGCAAAGGGGTAGGGGGGAATGTATAAGGAGGGAGATCTACCTAAATATGACGGTTCGACCGCAAAAAATATGTTCACTCGTTGGAGAAAGCGTGCCCTTCCCCGGGACGTTGCCCAGGTGTTAACCTCGTCCAGGTGCCGCATGACCTTCTTCTGGCCAAAAGAATCAAGGCCACCTTCACCCGCTCGACATAACGACTAAGCGACAACAAATAAGCTACCTCAAAACACAGAAGATGTTCGAGTAGTGAATCCAACCGTGTCCGCCTGGTCATACCGTGTAGCCGGACAATGGAGACCAGACCTTAGTCTCGTTCCTCCAAGAATCGTCCCAAACTAAATGAGCTCATTACCCATTAAATTCGAGATTACGGACCACCTCTCCGACGTGGCCGATGCCTAGCGGCCGGCGAAGAACTCCCGTCCCACCGCGCTTGGGCATCAGGCAATGACCAAAACCGCTCACTGCTTACGCATTCCGGCTCATCTCGGCCCATCTCTTCGGGGGGCGCCGCCATTGTCCCAAGTCACGCACCAGTTTGGTTTAATGTGTGCGGTCACATGAGGGAGCCCAAGTCCGAGGGTCCAGTTACCACCCTACTTGTGATAACCCTATCAGATATAATAAAGCTAGCTCGTACTAGCTAGTAATATTAAAAGGAGCCAAGTCTGCCAGCCAACAAAAATGAGCCATACTTAAGAGTACTACATACATGCATAGCATCCATACCACGAGCTCGTAGTAGTATCTTAATCTTATACTATGAATATGCATATTACTCCTAGGTACGCATAGTATGCATACTCCTAAGTATGCATACTATAATAATATACTACATGCTCTGTATGCAAACTTACTACATAGTATCCATACTACTCTAGCTAGACTACGAGCTCGTAGTAGTTATGTACAGTAGTATGTATTGTATTCCGATTCCGCATAATACTACTATGCATAGAGTAGGAGTAGCAGGAATTCCCAGCCAGTACTAGAAGAGTATGCATATTATGCATACTACTAGCTAGTAGCTAGAATGCATAGTAGCAGTAGTAGTTCATTATATGCATAGTAGCTACTATGCATACGTGGTACTAGCTATGCATAGGAGTAGTACTCTTCTGCATATTATATTATTATGCTTTTTACTTATCGGTGGTATCAAAGAACGGCGAAGTTCACTATTCATTTATTTATTTACTCGTAACCTCGCCGCCGCCTCTGCTCTCTATGATACTACTGTAGAACTGTAGTGCTTTTTGTACTAGCTAGTAGTTGTAGAGAGCTCTCTCCGATTCCCCGGATCGCACAGCGAGCGAGCGTGCGAGCTTACGGCGTAGGGTACGGTTTCATTCACCCGAGGGGTAAGGGGTGAGACAATCCCTCAATACGCCTTTGACGCAGTTCTCGGGCCGCAGTTCGGGTTGACGGAAGACCAGTGCTCTGATCACCTGCTGATCATTTGCCCAACGACGCCGGGGCCCGCGTTTGCAGAGTGAAGGGGAAATCTTGGCAATTCATTATTCAATCAGGCCGAGAATTCAAAAACAAACAAAAAATCACAACACGTGTATCCTTGCACGGTAGTGGAATCGGGCGTTCCGCGGCCTTGCCAACGTCCAGGTCGGCGCCATGAGGAAAATGGGAGGCCTCCGCATCGGTGGTCGGAGGAAGGATTCAGTTGGGCGGACGGCACCGTCGTCTCCTCCTTCCAATGCCAATGCGTCTTCGGCGTTAGACGACTCCCGTGCTACGTCACCCATGATCCAAAGTATTGCTTCTTCCGGTTCGGGAGGCGGCGGGGCCAATTCTGATGCGGAGAACAAGCACAATCGAGGATCATCCAAGGGATTGATGAGCGAGAAGGCACGGAGTCGCGCCAGTGCCGGCAAAGGCCAAAGTGCTGGTTCTTGCAGCAGTCCCGGCTCATCACCCACTCAACACTCATCGTCGGGACCCCGCGCGTCCGCCAAGGACATACTTCGCTCCATCTCCAAGAAGAAGGGCAGGAAGGGTCGAAACAGGGGGGGGGGGGCACCGCCCCCACTCCAGCCGGACTTTGCGGCAACCCCCCCCAGAGCTGAATCACCTACGACGAAGCAGCAGCAGGTCGATCAGGCCGCCGCATCCCGCAATCTCGACCTTCAGCTTGCCGACCTTGACAATATTGCCAATCCTCCCTCTATCTCGAGCACCCGAGCGATCCAACCAAGCACGGGCGGTACCAGAGGCACCGGCGCTTCGCTGCCACCGGACCTCTCCGTCACCAAATCAAGAGTCTCGACCCGTGCTGATAATGGCCCCGCCGACGCAACTACCGACTCTCGGGAAAAGGCCGCGTTCGACGAGCTAATGCGCTTGAGAGCTGCTAAGACGGCTTCGCTGCAGCGTCAAGAAGAAGGGGGTCGCAGCACAACAATGACTTCGGAATCCGCTTTGGTCATGTCACCTCCCATCCCCGATCCGATGGACAAGGTTGCAGTCGCTCGGCATATCGTCGCTAGGAAGAAGGCCGCAAGGGAGGTAGGCAAGAGGGTCCTCGGTCAAAACCAAAGCGAGATTGATGACTTATCCAACGCGGCGGAGCCGCCTCCCGCTAAAGACGAAAGCCCTTCTGTCTTTATCTCAGAGTCCATCATCGATTCAGATTCGGACTCGGATACTCACGTGTTCGAGGCAGAGTCAGATAGAGTGCTTGGATGGAACACAACGGAGGAGATGGACGAAGATGAAGACATCGATCCTATGGAGGACTTATACGAGCTACGAGATGGAGATGGTTGGAACGCTTCCAGAGTGTCCGGCATTTTCACTGGCAATGCTAGAAACAAAGAACATACCAATCGAGCTTACGACAGCGGCGGGAGAGGTGATGATCACAACAGCGATGACTTTTCTGATTCTGATTCTGAGACCGATTCCGATTCCGACGATCATCACGACGACGATGATCACAATAGTAATAATGACGGTGGTGGAAGCTACGATGCTGGTGGAGACAATCCTGACGATATTGACGACCAAAGTGACGAAGCTGACGACAGTGACGATGAATCACAAGAAGAAAAGGGCGGCAGCAAGGCAGCAAGCGATTCCGGCGAGGACTATACTGATGACGAAGATGAAGGCGAAGATGGGTACAAGCCTGGAGGATACCATCCAGTCAAGGTTGGTGAGGTCTACAACCAAAGGTAAGTTGCGGTTGCGCTGTGCTGACGTTCATTTGTATTTTTTCACATGAACTCAAATGTCTGAAATCATCCCCTTTCTTTTGAATCCTCACTCTGCGAACAGGTATGTTGTAATTAAGAAACTCGGATGGGGTCACTTTTCCACCGTTTGGATGGTGAAAGATCGCAAGGTCATAACCACTTCAAACCCCACCGAAGATCTTTTCAATCAATTCTTGGCGCTCAAGGTGCAAAAATCAGCCGAACACTATACTGAGGCCGCAATGGACGAGGTTGAGCTCTTGGATTGTATTGCAAAAGAAGGGAAAAGGTGCGAAGCGCGGCTGACCGATGAAGGAATCAAAGATTCGAACGGAGTCCTGATGAAAGCCAACGTAGACCACGCTCGCCACGTTGCTATTCTTCACGACTCTTTCTTTCATAGTGGCACGAACGGACGCCACATGTGTATGGCATTCCATATGTTGGGTTGCAATCTTTTGAGCGTAATCAAGGCATATAATTACCGAGGAATACCAATCCCAGCAGTAAAGCAAATGATTAAGGGAGTTGCTAAGGGACTGGATTTTCTGCATCGAAAATGCCAAATAATCCATACCGATCTCAAGCCTGAGAATGTTTTACTGGAGTATCCTGCCGAGCTAAAGATGGAATTTGACATTGATGCCGACGAAAATACTGCCGACGATGGTGTCGAAAGAGATGAAGGTGCTGCTGTGAACGAGGCTATATCAATTGATGAGCTTGAGGCTGCTATCCAAAATCCTAATATCAGCAGCAATGAACGAAATAAGTTGAAGAAAAAACTTAAGAAGAGAAAACAGAAGGCCAAATGGCAAAAGAAGGACGAGACAGAAATACCTTTGGACAAGGAAGGCTTTTCTGTTGGAACAAGACGCCCCCCGATTCATCTCGATCCCTCCGCCCTCGCATTAGCAAAGATGACGCTATCCGATATCGAGTTGGGACGGATTGTGAAGGATATACCCGCCATGAGTGGCCTTGTCTCTCACGGTGGCATCGGGGAAACACAACGTGCACACAAGCGAGTCTTGTCGAGGTTGGCGGACAGCACCTTCGCCGCAAGGAATTTCACTCATAGCGAGTCCCCTACTTTTGCAACATTTTCTGAATTTTATAAGGAATCGATCGATGTGACCTCGCCCTCCAAATCCGATCTGATAACACATTTTGAGATGTGCAACAATCACTTATCAGGTGCAAGCGGGGGTGTCGCCGAAGTTACTTTCGTTGCTCGCTCATTTGTATCTGAAGAAGATATCGCTGACAGCATTACTGATGCATTGGGAGGAATACCTTGGGAGAGATCGGAGACTGCGGGATCGACGAGGGAATGGATGTGTCGACTTGCGGTTCCCTCTAATACGAGTAGGAACCCTCCTTTAACCATGTTCAAGCTGTCGCAGAAGACACGTAAGGACACAGGGGAAGGCTACAGAGATGCCCTTTCTGACCTTGCGCACCTAGTTGGATCGAATCTTTCTGACAATAGCAATGTGGAGTTTGACCAGAACCCTGACAATTCTCCTCCAAATACATCACCTCCCTTCTCAGTCTTTTCGGTTCAGTTCTCGGTCCTCTCGTCGGCAATCGTTCTGGGTTTCCTCGAAAGCTGTCTTCCTGGGGTTATGTTCTTTACATGCATGCGGGATGAAGGTAAACCTCAACTTGACCCTGCACTCTTCGGCCAGCATGCTGACAATATTTGTAGGCATTCACTCGCAATGCGGATAAAGGCTGACGATGAAGACGAAACCGGTGGACGAAATGCCTCTGCAACTGCTATCCTTGGGCTTGACCTACGCATGATCGAGCCTTCCGCGTCACAGCAAAGCAACGATACCCATGGCACCGCGTACTTTAACCTTGATGGCCCCAGCATGGCAAACGTATCATGCTGGTGGAATGCGAGGCAACCTATTCATCATCGAGTCAACTCTTTCCTTGGCCTCGACCCCAAGGCTGGAGCCACAGGTTTACCTCTTTACTCGGGACCCGCTGATGCAGGGTTGATGGAGGGAATTAAGTTAGCCAATGGGGGACCAAACGATGTCGACAAGATCAACGCTGATATGCCTCCTTCTTTACACAGCATGAAGCAAACGATCGCTCGCGCATCGTACCAACCTGACTTAAAGGACCCAAAGATGATCGAGAAGGCTCGAACTGTCGTAGTGGATCTAGGCAACGCGTGCTGGACCCACCGGCATTTTAGCGAGGATATCCAGACCAGACAATATCGTGCACCGGAAGTGCTGATCGGAAATAAATACGATACTTCTGCCGACATCTGGTCCCTGGGGTGTATGACCTTTGAGCTTCTGACAGGAGACCTCCTCTTTGATCCCCGCGCTGGCGAAGAGTATGAGCGTGATGAAGACCACCTTGCAATGTTCCAAGAACTGCTTGGAAAGATACCCAAGAAACTCGTACTTGGCGGCAAATATTCCAAAAATCTTTTTGACCGGAAGGGGAACCTAAAACACATCAGGACGCTTAAGTTTTGGCCTATTGAAGAGGTTCTACATGAGAAATACCACTTCTCTCGCGAGGATGCTGAAGACGTCGCCAACTTCATGCTTCCACTGCTGGAATTTGACCCTAAAGAGAGAGCGACTGCATTAGCGTGCCTCAGTAGCGACTGGCTAAAAGAGACGCCGAGTATGAGAAGGCGTAAGAAGTGATGGGACTCAGCTGTCCTGCGAGGAAGGAGGCTCCATTCGTAATTAATTGATTCAAAAGCGTAGGTACTAACATATTAATTTAGAGACTTACGTCAATATCTGCCGGCTACAGGAGCAGCCGTAGCGTGTTTCCGACCCACACAAATGCTATTGTACCTAAATGTGAGAGGGAAAACACTGAAGTCAAATAAAAATACTATTCTGTACCAGCTCGTAAACTATGCAATCTTTTAGCCATTGGCCTCCGTGACCAGTGTGGTTATGTTATAACTACCAACGTTCAAGGGCGCTTTCATATTATTATTTATTTTTATAATTACTACGTACAAGGGGCAATCTACTAAGTATGCATCATAGCAATTAACTCTCAATCAAGCTTGGCTTCCCAGACTCCTGAAAGGGCGAGTAAAAAGTTTTGAACCATTCAATTTTTCTATCACAATTCACCTCTCTCTCACTCAGTTTCGCCTATTTAGAGAGCTCCGGAGTGGAAAATTCTGCTTCCGTGTTCCTCATATTCCGCTCTCGTAACCCACATGTTCTTGAAGGTGGCTAAACTCGCTAGGATGGAACCACCAGCCCAAGCCGAATGGATGCGCTCCGGGGGAGCCGAGATGCGTATCCTCGTGTGGGCAGGTGCCGATGAGCGAACCTCAGATAGGAGGCGATCGCCAAAGCCGGGTGTCAGGGTCGAGCCACCTGAAAGAACAATTTGCGAAAAGAGAGTGGGTCGAAGGTCAAGATCAGACTTCATGATGGACTTCACGAGAGCGTCAGCGACGCCCATCTCCTCCGAACCCATAAGGAAGGGATCGAAAAGAACCTCAGGTGCACGGAATCGTTCCTTTGAAATGGTAACGGTCTGACCGTCCGGAAGCTGGTAATCAGCCTTGGAAGATAATCCAGCGTGGTCTCCCTCCTCCTTCTCGGTATTAAGGGCGACGTAGCACGCTTCCTCCTTTGTGGTCTTCACCAGGTCTGCCTCTGCCGTTGTAGTGAAGGCAAGACCGGAACGTCGGAGCAGCAATTGCATTTGGTTGGTAACATCTCGTCCTCCGACATCGCTCCGTGTGATGGAGTGGGGTAGGGCGTATCCCTCGTACACAGGAACGCAATGACTTAGACCCTCGCCGACATCAAGGACGACGCCTGTCGTCCGCCCTGAAGCGTACAGACTGAGGACAGCTGGCGGAGAGAAGAAAAGGGCGGGTGTACGAAATGTCTCGAAAAAAATTTCGGCCGTCTTCTCCCTGTTGCTAAGTGGATTGAGTGGTGCCTCCGTGAGGAGAGCGGGGTGCTCATCCATGTTGGCATTTAGGCCCGCTTTGGAGTATACGTGCTGTATTCATTGAGACGTAAGAGTGGGTGGTTCAGTTAGGGCAACAGGTATGGGAGGTGTCAAAGAATGAATATCCATTCCTGAGTCGTCACATTGGGCAATTACAGACTACATCGCACAATATGGCCGACGACTTACCTCCCACACCCTCTCCATGGCATTCCATCCGCCGTCGACTACGCGTCCCTTGTCCATCGGGTAATCCAAGACGAAGGCACCGCGGTGGTCGTCGAGCTTAGAACCGACGAATACCGATGTGGGACCCTGCTGCTCCTGTTCCAGGGCGCCGCCGGGCATGATGCGCATGTGCTTGGGGCGGCCAACCTTTGTGCCGATGACAACCTGGAGAGAGCGAATTGAAAGGATTTGATACGGTAAGACGACGAGGCGTTTTCAGGTATCGTTTTCAGGGGGAATATGAGTAGG
>Ga0315315_10001470_pt1 | contig 21593 bp, 25 predicted proteins | sample M140m3416metaG_FD_203699 | JGI IMG/M metagenome (GOLD analysis project Ga0315315, IMG submission 203699) | Ammonia-oxidizing marine archaeal communities from Monterey Bay, California, United States - M1 40m 3416 | ecosystem: Environmental > Aquatic > Marine > Intertidal zone | place: USA...
GCTTCTTTAAAAGAAATTGAAAAAATTAATATTCTTCAAGCAAGCTTGTTAGCTATGAAAAGAGCTGTAAAGAAACTTGAAAAAAAACCTACTCTCGTTTTAATTGATGGAAATAAGCTACCCAAAATAAAAAATTATAAACTTAAATCAATAATTAAAGGTGATAAAAAAATACCTTCCATCTCTGCTGCATCAATTATTGCTAAAGTTACCCGTGATAAAATGATAACTAATTTAGCAAAAAAATTTAGAGGTTATTATTGGGATCAAAATTATGGATACGGAACAAAAAGACATTTAAAAGCCATAAAAAATTTAGGAATTACTAAGGAACATAGAAAAACTTTTTCACCAATAAATAAAATGAAATAGGTTTCACGTAGAAACACAAGATATTGTTATAATATAAAAGCACTACACAATTCAAATCCAAATAATTCAATCCTAGGTTGACCGAAGAATCTTTTTCGAGTCTAATTTGTTTTTATAAATGAACTTAGAATTTAAAAATAAATTAATTAATGGTGACAGCCTAAAAGAATTAAAAAAAATTCCTGATGAATCTTTTGATTTGATTTTTGCAGATCCTCCCTACAACTTGCAATTAAAAAGTGAATTGACCAGACCTGATAGATCTAAAGTAAGTGCAGTTAACGACAAATGGGATCAATTTGAAAGTTTTAAAAAATATGATGATTTCACATATGCGTGGTTAAGTGAATGCAGAAGAATTTTAAAAAAAGACGGAGCTATTTGGGTAATTGGTAGTTACCATAATATTTTTAGAGTTGGGGCTGCAATTCAAAATTTAGGCTTTTGGATTTTGAATGATGTTATTTGGAATAAAAAAAATCCAATGCCAAACTTTAGAGGAACACGATTTACTAATGCACATGAAACTCTAATTTGGGCTTCTAAATCAGATAAATCAAAATACACTTTTAACTATCAGTCTTTAAAATGCTTAAATGATGACCTTCAAATGAGATCTAATTGGGATCTACCAATTTGTAATGGATCTGAAAGACTAAAAAAAAATGGTAAAAAGGTTCATTCAACCCAAAAACCTGAAGCTTTACTTCATAGAATTTTATTAGCTACTTCAAATAAAAATGATTTAGTTTTAGATCCTTTTCTAGGTTCTGGAACAACTGCATCTGTTTCTAAAAAATTGGGAAGAAATTATTATGGAATTGAAAAAGAAAAAACCTATTTTAAAGCTGCAGAACAAAGATTAAAAAACATAAAACCTATTGAAGATAACTATCTTGATACTCTTCAAAACAACAGGTCCAAACCAAGAATACCTTTTGGCTCACTAGTTGAATTAGGAATTATTAAACCAGGTACTACTATTTTTGATAATAAAAAGAAAATTAGCGCTAAAATAATGGCTGATGGCAGTATTAAGCACGCTCAGACCGAGGGTTCAATTCACAAAGTAGCTGCAAAAATTTTAGGTACTGAGAGCTGTAATGGATGGACTTTTTGGCACTATAATTTAAATGGTTCAGTAGTTCCAATTGATAATTTAAGACAAAGATTGGTTAGTAATAGCTAATTTTTATAAATTTTCCCTAGGTAAGTTTCTAAAAATTTTTTATTTTTTACTAATCTTTTCAAAAAAATATTTCTAAAAAATATAGTTAAGGGGTTGGATAAATGGAAAGTGAACTGATTGAATTTTGATCTAATGTTAACCATTTTTGTCTTATTAAGCCTATTCTTGAAGAAATTATCTTCTGTATTATTTTCAATACTTTTAAATAACTCATAGGCACCTTCTATTGACTGAGATGCACCCTGAGCAAATGATGGCGGAAAAGCAAAAAAAGCATCACCAATCAAATGAATATTTTTATTTTGTGATCTATAGAAATTATCACTTACAAATACTGGAAATATTTTTAATTCTTTAAGATCATCTAAAAAATCTTTATTTTTTAAAGGAAATTTTTCTAATACATTTTTGATAAAGATATTATTACTAAATAACGAGTAATTTTTTTGTTCTTCTACTGAAAGCTGGTATTTCATTATGGCTATAAAATTCAAATTTCCACTTGAGCTCACTGGATAAATTACATGATGAAAATTTGGACCTAAAAATAAAGAAATATTTTTGCTATCAATTACTTCAGGGGTTTTGGTTAAGATGCCTCTAATTGCTAATGTATTATTGTATTTAGGTTTAGCTTCACTTTTAGCAATCAGAATTTTACTTTTTGAAAAAATCCCATCGGAAATAATCAAATAATCACATTGGTTTACCTCCTCATTTTCAAAAGAAATTTTTATTTGTTTATCTTGTTGATCTATTTTTGAAATATTATGGTCAGTCTTTATCAAACCTTTTAAGTCTGTTTTTAAAAAATTTATAAGGGTTGATCTTTTTAAAGTAGTATACTTACAATCTCTTGAATTAAAGTCTGTAATATCTAATTCACATATTTTGTTTAAATTCTCATTTGAATAAAAATTTATTTTTTCAGGAGTATATTTTTCATTATTTTGCAATTTTTCAAATCCAATTTCATTGAGAAGCTTAATGCTATTGACTGATAATTGAACACCATATCCCTTCTCCAGATCAATAGTTGAATTTTTTTCGTAGACTGTAATATTATAGTTAGGATTTCTTTTAAATAAATTAGCAATAAATAAACCAGAAATTCCAGCTCCAATAACAGCTACATTCTTCATTAACTTCTTTCCAAGTATTTAACAATTTTTTTTGTAAATGATGGCAACATATAATTGTCTATTTTTTTTTCATCAACCCAATAGGGTGATTGAAAATACTCAATTTTTTTCAAATATTTGATTTTTATATTCATGTTCATATTGGACATTTTAAGGTTTAAATTTTCATTAAATTTTCTTGGTTTTAAAAGTTCTTCCATAGGAAATATTGTTAAATTTTTTAAAAAATTAAACTTGGTATTTTTAATCAATAAATATCTTTGATTCTTTTTAAATACTTTTAAAATGAAGTACTTATCTTTGTTTTTTTTATTATTTTTGGTCAAATCAAAATCCCTTTTTTGTAACGACTTACACTTCATTGAAATTGGACATTGATTACATAAAGGATTAATTGGTTTACAAACTAATGCTCCTAATTCCATCAAGGCTTGAGCATAATCACTGGATCTCGACGATATTCCAAATACAGATTTTTTTTTATTAAGGTTTTTTTTTTGAATATCTTTTTCTTTTTTTAAATATAAATATCTCTTTAAGACTCTTTCTATATTTCCATCTAAAGGGATATATGGTCTGTTAAAGGCAATAGATAGAATTGCGCTCGCAGTATAACTTCCTATTCCCGGTAATAATATAAGGTCTTCAAAATTATTAGGTAGTTTTCCATCATAGTTTTTTATTATTTCTTGAGCAGTTTTCTTTAAATTTCTTGCTCTTGAATAATATCCAAGACCCTCCCAAAGTTTTATAAGTTTTTTATTATCTACTTTTGCTAGATTTTTAAGATTTGGGATTTTTTTTATAAATCTATTAAAATATGGTATTACAGTTGCAACTTGAGTTTGTTGAAGCATAAATTCACTTACTAACGTGTAATAATGCCTTTTTTGAAGAGAAAGATTTTTCCGCCATGGTAATGATCTTTTATTTAAATCATACCAATTAAGAATTTTTTTTGTTAATAATTGTTCTTTCATATGCAATTTAAAAAATATACTAAGCAGAGAAATGGAAGCATTCAAGGCTTAAGATCTTTTAAGGACACTTTGCCAAAAAATATCAAAAAGGTCATTAATAAAAAAGGTCATATTTATTCTGAAACTCTCAATAATTGGAAGTATATCGTAGGTGAAAATTTATTTAAAGTTTGTTATCCAAAATCATTTAAAAATTCAAATAAGTTTGGTGTTAGCACACTAATGATAGCAGTGAAAAGAGGCCATGAAATTGATTTGGAATATTCCAAAAAAGAAATAATTGATAAGATGAATAGCTTTTTTGGATATTCTGTTGTGGAAAAGCTAAAATTTATAAGTTTTGATGATGAAAATAACAATTTTATAAAAAATGATAATTATGAACACAATGTGACAAATAACAAATATCAAAAAAAAATTAATAATGTTAAAAATGAAAAAATTAAAAAATCATTACTTGAACTTAATAAAGTATTTAAAGAAAAATGAAAAAAATTCTAATTATCACAACTTTATTTTTTTCATTAATAACAAATATAAGTGCTGATACTAAAAGAATCGTCTCTGGAAATGAAAATGCCAAAATTACGATTATCGCTTATGAGTCGTTAACATGCAGTCATTGTGCTGATTTTCATAATGATGTTTATCCTCAACTTAAGAAGGAATATATTGATACTGGTTTAGCAAAAATTGAATTCCGTCATTTTCCATTAGATATTGCTGCTTTGAATGCCTCTAAAATTGTACAATGTGAGAGTAGGCAGGGTTTAAAGATTTTAGAAAGTTTATATTCAAATCAACAGGCTTGGATAAAAGGAAGCACAGTTGAAGAAGTAAACGAAAGTTTGCAGCAATTTATAAAAAAAGAAGGCTTCAAGATAAACTTTGAAGAATGTGTTAATGATAAAAAAGTTGAAGATTTCGTTCTAAATGATCGAATCGAAGGGGCAAAAAACTTTAAAATAAATGCTACTCCTACGATAATAATTAATAATAAAAAGTTTGAAAAATCTCTTAATTACAAAAATTTAAAAAAATCACTAGAAAAACTGATATAAGTTATCTTATGGAGTTTAAAAAAATCCAGCTTAATGGATTTAAATCTTTTGCCGATAAAACTAACTTCTTAATTGAAGATGGTTTGACAGGAATTGTTGGTCCTAATGGATGTGGAAAATCAAATATTGTTGAATCTCTAAGATGGGTTATGGGAGAAACCTCAGCTAAAAGTATGAGAGGTTCAGGGATGGAGGATGTAATTTTTTCAGGAACCTCAAATAAAACTTCTAAAAATATTGCAGAGGTTTCTGTTTCTGTTGCAAACAATAATAATGAGGGGCCGGTCCAATTTAGGGAGCTCGACGAAATTAATGTAAGAAGGAAAATAGAAAAAGATAAGGGATCGAAATTTTATATTAATGACAAAGAAGTTAGAGCGCGAGATGCTCAAATGTTTTTCGCTGATTTATCAACTGGCGCACATTCTCCATCATTGATTAGCCAAGGTCGTATTGGAGCATTGGTAACTGCAAAACCAACTGATAGAAGAGCAATATTAGAGGAAGCAGCAGGTATATCTGGTTTACATGTAAGAAGACACGAGGCTGAATTAAGACTAAGTGCTGCAGAAAATAATTTAAAGAGAGCAGATGAATTAAGAAGACAGCAAGAAAAACAGCTCGCAAATTTGCAAAAGCAAGCAGAGGAGGCAACTAAATATAAAAATATATCGGATGAAATTAAAAAGATTGAAGCAGGATTATATTATTTAAAATTGTTGGAGATAGATAAAGAAATAAGAGTTGAAAATGAAATAAATACTGAAGCTGAGGGAGAGGTAAGTGGTTTTAATAATAAAATTTCTGAACTTGAGAATTTAATTAAATCTGAAACTGATAAAATAACACCTCTTAGAGAAAAAAATATTGAAAATCTGTCTAGAATACAAAGACTCAATTTAGAACTCAAAAGTTTAGATGAAGAAAATAATAGAATTCAGGATGAAATAAAAAATACAAAACAATCTCTTCAAACATTTGATGATGATATTAATAGAGAAAAAGGAATAGTGATAGATGCAAATTCAAATGAAAAAAGACTAAAAGAGGAAAAAAACGAATTAATTGAAATTGATTCAAAATATTATGAAACTGAAAAAAAATCCAAAGAAGATTTAGATGCTGCAAAAAATAAACTTAACTTTGAAATAAATAAAATTAAAGAATTAATAAAATTAAAAAAAAATGAAGATGCATTAACTACCCTTGATAATTGTAAATCAATAATTGAAGAGTATGCAGACAGCTATAGTAAAAATCAAAATATTAAAAAAGAATCTATAAAAAGAAGTGAGAGAATAAATATTATAGACAAAGAAATAGAAAGTTGGAAAAATTTACTTTCAAATTCTGAAAAAATGGTTACTGAATTGACAGACAGAAAAAGTAAATTAAATTTACAATTAGATGCTTTAGATAACCAACCTAAATTACAAGCTGAAAAAAAAGGTCAGATTTCCGAAAGTTTAAGAATATCCGAACAAGAAAAAAATGAAAATGATACAATTATAAATACAACAGACGAAAAAATAGAAACGCTTCGAATGCAATTAAATGAAATTCAAGAACAGTCCATCCAAATAAGAGAGAGAAAAGCTAGTTCAGGTGCTACAATTGAAGGACTTAAAAAAAGAAAAAATGATTTGGTTGACAGAATTAACTCGGAACTAAATTTAGATGAAGAAAATATTCTTGAAAGTTCAAATTTATTTGGAAAGGAAGAACTTCCAGATGCCGTGAACCAGGAAGATTTATTAGATAAAAAAAAACAAGAAAGAGAAAAATTAGGATCTGTAAATTTAAAAGCTGATGAAGAAACAAATAAATATGAAGCTGAAATAAAGAAAATGGAGCAAGATCGTGCAGACTTAGTGGCAGCAATAATCAAATTGAAAGATAGTATAAATGAACTAAATCAAAAGGGTAGAGAAAGATTAATTGATGCTTTTGATAAAGTTAATCGAAAGTTTAACGAGGTTTACACAAAATTATTTAATGGTGGGAATGCTAAATTAGAACTTGTAGACTCTGATGATCCGCTTGAAGCAGGTTTGGAAATGTTAGTTAGTCCTCCTGGAAAAAGATTGCAATCAATTACTTTATTATCTGGAGGTGAACAAGCTTTGACTGCACTTTCTTTAATTTTCGCAGTTTTTTTGACAAACCCATCTCCTATTTGTGTACTTGATGAAGTGGACGCGCCTTTGGATGACGCTAATGTTACAAGATTTTGTAGCTTATTAGAGGAATTAACAAAAATTACAAATACCAAATTTATAATTGTTACTCATCATGCTTTAACCATGTCTAAGATGAATAGACTTTATGGCGTAACAATGCCAGAAAAAGGTATAAGTCAATTAGTTGCTGTTGATTTACAAAAAGCAGAGAGTATGGTTGCCTAATAAGATTAATTAAAATGTCCAAAGATCCGTTTAAAACTCGCTTAGAGATTGCAAAAAAAAAGGCCTCAAAGAGAAACCTGAATAATGAAAAGCACAATTCATCGCCAATTGGCAGCGCTTTCAAGCTAAGCACTGAGCTTGTGTCTGCGGTTGCTGTAGGGACAATTATTGGGTTTATTTTAGACAAGACCTTTGGTACTAAACCTTGGTTAATTTTAATATTTTTTTTTGTAGGGGTAGTTGCCGGAATAACTAACGTAATTAAATCTGCAAAAAATATGCAAAAATAGATAATAATATGGCAGCAAACCCAATGACACAATTCGAAGTTTATAGAATTGGTCCAGAAATAAAAATAGGTGCTTTTGATATATCATTTACAAATGCAAGCTTGTTTATGGTTATTAGTTCATTAGCAATTTTAATTATTTTTAATCTTGGTTCAAAAAAAAACTCAATGCTACCAAACAAAATACAGCTCTTAGCTGAATTAAGTTATACCTTTGTTTCAAAGATGATAAGTGATACAGCTGGCTCCAAGGCAAAACCATATTTTGCATTTATATTCTCATTATTTATGTTTGTGTTGTTTTGCAATATGTTTGGTATGATTCCATATACTTTTACAGTGACAAGTCATATTATTGTAACATTTATTCTTGCTGCATTTATTTTTATTGGGGTAACAATAATTGGATTTATTAAACATGGTTTTGGATATTTAAAACTATTTGTGCCAAGTGGAGTACCACTCGTGTTGCTCCCATTAATTGTAGTTATTGAAATTATTTCATATTTAAGTAGGCCTATTAGTTTGTCAGTTAGACTTTTTGCTAATATGATGGCTGGTCATACTATGATGAAAGTTTTCGGAGGCTTTGTGATAAGTCTCGGAATAGTCGGTGGATGGCTTCCACTGAGTTTTTCGGTTGCTTTAACTGGTTTGGAGATCTTGGTTGCTTTTCTTCAAGCATATGTTTTTGCAATCTTAACATGCATTTATTTAAACGATGCATTAAATTTACACCATTAATTAACATAGGAGGATATAATGGAATTAGAAGCAGCAAAAATGATCGGAGCAGGTTTAGCGGCAATCGCTTTAGCAGGTGCCGGTGTTGGTATAGGTATAATTTTTGGAAATTATCTGTCAGGAGCAATGAGAAATCCATCTGCCGCACAAAAACAGTTTCCAAATTTGCTTTTGGGATTTGCCTTAGCGGAAGCGACAGGATTATTTGGATTAGTTGTTGCGTTAATCATTCTTTTTGCATTTTAATTGATGATTAAAAAAATATTTTTTCAGTCCGTTTTTTTTAATTTCTTTTTTTTGAAAGAAGTTTTTGCAGCTGAAAGTGGAGGTATGCCTCAATTAAATCCTGAATTTTGGATTTCACAAATATTCTGGCTTACACTTACATTTGGAATCTTATATGTAGTTTTGTCAAAACTAATACTTCCGAAAATAAGTGCAAATTTAGAATTAAGAAAATCACAAATACAAGAAAACATTGAGGCGGCGGAAAAACAAAGAGAAAACAGTGAATCTAAATTAAAAGAGTATGATGAAATTATCTTAAAAAGTAAGTTGAAAGCAAAAGATATTTTTAAAGAAGCTAGAGAAAAAGTCCAAAAAGATATTAATTATAAAAGAGAAACTTTAGACAAACAAATTGATGAAGAAATTAAAAAAGCTGAACAAGAAATTTCTGTACTTAAAAAAAGTGCTCCAGCAAAAATTAATAAAATTGCAATTGAGACTTCCTCAGAACTTGTTAAAAAATTACTTGGAGCTGATATAAATAATAGTAGTATCTCAGCAATTGTTGATGATCTATCAAAAAAAAATGGGAATAAATATTATGGCAATTGATTCAACTTTTTGGGTTGCAGTTTCTTTCATTATTTTTTTTGGGGGACTTGTTTACTTAAAGGTGCCTCAAAAAATTAATGAAATTTTAAATAAATTAATTTCGGACATAAAAAATGAAATTGATGAAAGTGAAAAGTTGAGAACAGAGGCTAAAACATTATTAGATAATGCTCAAAATAAATTAGATTCTGCTCAATCAGTTAGTAAAGAAATATTAGAACAGGCTAAAAAAGATAGTGATAAACTCGTCATTGAACTAAATGATAAATTTCATAGAACATCTGAAATCAAAAAAAACCTTGCTGAAAACAAAATTGGTCAAATGAAAGAGGCAGCAATTAAAGAAATTAAAGATGCTTCAATTAAGATTGCCGTCGACTCTGTAAAAAAAATTATCACCACTTCTGTTGATAAATCTAAACTAGATACATTGTTTCAAAAAAATTTAGATGAAACTAAAGAAGAGTTAAAAAAAATTAACTCATAATATTCTTACATTTTTCTCAAAAAAATATAAATTATCATAATGAATTCTATTGTCATAGGCTCTGGTTTTGGTGGGATCGCTGCTGCCCTTCGGCTTAAAGCTAAAGGTCATAAGGTCATTTTAATTGAAAAACATCAAGATCTTGGAGGTAGAGCTAGAGTATTCAAAAAAAATGGTTTTATCTATGATGGTGGTCCTACAGTAATCACTGCGCCATATTTAATTAACGAATTATTCGAATTATTCCAAAAAAATCCAAAAGATTACATTAAACTTTCTCCACTAAAAATTTGGTACCAGTTTGTTTTTGAGGATAACTCAAAATTTAATTATTCAGGTAATGAGACTGAAATGAAAAAACAAATAGAAAAAATAAACAAGAGTGATGTCGAAGGTTATGAAAAATTAGTTAACTTTACAAAAAAAATTTTTGATAAAGGCTTTACAGAACTTGCTGACGTTCCATTTGACAAGCCTTTGGTGATGATGAAACAACTGCCAGCTTTATTGAAACTAAAAAGTTACAAATCAGTTTATTCATTGGTTTCATCTTACGTAAAAAATGAAAAATTAAGAAGAATGTTAAGTATGCACCCCCTTTTGGTTGGGGGAAATCCTTTTACCACAACGTCTATTTATGGACTTATTTTATATTTAGAGAAGAAATGGGGAATACATTATTCAATGGGTGGAACAGGTAATATAATTAATGGTTTTGAAAAACTCATGAATGAGGTTGATATAAAAATAATAAAAGGTCACGAAGTTAAAAAAATAATTTTTAATGGTAATAAAATAACTGGTGTCCAATTAGATAATCAAACTAATATTGAAGCTAATAATGTTATTTGTAATGCAGATCCACCCGCAGTTTATGAAAAGATGTTAAATGGAAATACAAATAAATCCATAATGTTTAAATGGAAAAAAAATAGAATGGAATATTCAATGGGATTATTTGTTTACTATTTTGGAACCAAAAAAAATTATAAAGATATAGAGCATCATACAATAAAATTTGGCAACAAATATAAAGAACATCTTGATGATATATTTGAAAATAAAAAATTAAATAATGATATAAGTTATTATCTTCATAGACCATCTGCTACTGACAAATCTATGGCTCCTCCAGGGCAAGATTGTTTTTATGTTTTGGTCCCAGTTCCAAATAATCAGTCAAAAATTGATTGGTCCGTTGAAGGTGAAAAAATGAAAAATTTGGTTATAGATAAAATGGAAAAAGACTTGATGCCCAATCTTAGAGAAAATATTGTTCAAGATTTTTACTTAACACCAGATTATTTTGAAAAAGATTTAAATACCAAATATGGTTCTGGTTTTTCAATCCAACCGAAATTTTCACAATCAGCTTATTTTAGATTTCATAATAAATCTGAGATATGTGATGGACTTTATTTTGTAGGAGCGGGTACTCATCCAGGGGCTGGTGTCCCAGGGGTGTTATCATCGGCAAAAGTATTAGATAAAATTTTGTAATGTCTAATAAAAGTTATTTATCTGTTTATGCTAAATCGTTTAGCTGGGCAGGTTATTTTTTACCTAAAGAAACGTTTAAAAAATGTTCAGATTTATATGATTTTTGCAGAGTTGCAGACAATATTGCGGATAATGATGATGAAATAGAAAGTAAAAAAAAAAAATTTGATCAATTTGAAAATAATTTTAATCAAAAAAAATTTGATGATCCTATTATCAAAAATATGTGGGATCTTATTGAAGAATTCAATATATCTTCAAAAATTGTTCAAGATTTATTGATTGGAATTAAATCAGATATCAGAGATGAAGTTAAATTAAACTCTAAAAAAGATCTGTTAATTTACTCATATAGGGTAGCGGGAACTGTTGGATTAATGATGGCTAAAATTCTTAAAGTAAATAAAAAAAGTTCACTAAATTCAGCCATCGACCTTGGGATTGCAATGCAGCTTACTAACATATCAAGAGATGTAATTGAAGATTCAAAAAATAATCGTTTCTATATTAATGAAAGTTTTGAAGAAATTTCAACAACTATTAATCTTGCTGATACTTTTTATAAAAATTCATTTTATTCGATAAAAGATATACCAATAAGTTTTCGTTTTTCTATTTTGGTTGCTAGAAGAGTTTATAGGAAAATAGGACATAAAATTTTAAGAAAAAAAAATTTTGAAAATTATCAAAATTCAGGAAAAATATATGTTTCAAATATAGAAAAGGTCTTGGAGACTTTTCTTTCATTTTTTGACTTAATTAAACTATTATTCAGTTATAAAAAAGATGATCAAATACAACATGATCATGATTTAATAAATGAAGAAATAAATTTAGATGAAAGAATTTGATTATATTATAATTGGTGGCGGTTGTGCGGGGTTATCACTTGCATATGAACTCGAAATTAACGAAAAATTAATAGATAAAACGTTAGCTATTATTGAGCCTAGAGAAGAATATAAAAAAGATAAAACTTGGTCTTTTTGGAAAGTAACAACACATAACTTTGATGATTGTGTCAAGAAAAGTTGGAAAAATTTTTCTATTAACATTCCAAAAAAAACTAATCACGTGAATTGTGTAAATTACCCCTATCAAAGTATTGATAGTGGTTTGTTCTATGAAAAAATTAATAACAAATTAAAAGAAAATAAAAATATTTCTTTCTTTAAAAACTTAAATGAAATTAATTCAAAAAATTCTTTTATTTTTAATAGTGTCCCGTCAATCAAAAAAGATTATCGTAATCTTTGGCAACATTTTAGTGGAGTAGAAATTGAAACCCAAAATAATTTTTTTGATGATGAAATATTTAACCTTATGGATTTTGACTGTGATCAAAGAGAAAGTGTTCATTTTTTCTATACATTGCCCTACTCAAAAACTAGAGCTTTAATTGAAACTACTTGGTTATCAAAAATGAATGATGGTTCTCAAAAAGATTATAATAATCAAATAGAAGATTATATTAAAAATCATTTAAATTTAAAAAATTATAAAATAATCTATAAAGAGGAAGGTGCTATACCACTCTTTTATCCATCATATAATTTAGAAAAAAATAAAATAAATATTGGAACTGCTGGAGGTATGACAAGATTAAGTACAGGCTATACCTTTCTAAATATTCAAGAACATAGTAAGTATATTTGCAAAAATATTGAAAACATTACTAATACAAAAAAGTTCGAAATAAGTAAAAAATATCAATTCTTAGATGATATCTTTTTGAGAGTTCTAGAAAAACATCCTGAAAAAATGCCTGATATTTTCTTTAAGATGTTTAAGAGCCCACCTAAGACTGTTATAAAATTTTTATCTAACAAAAGTAATTTTTTTGAGGATTTATCTATTATATTGAAAATGCCTAAATTAACTTTTATTAAAGCTTTATTTTATTAGATCTAGATAGAAATGAATAATCAAATTAAGAAAATAAATCTAAAACATTCTTTTATATTTTTTATACTTTGTAATATTTTTTCTTTAGCAACATTAAAAATAACTTATTTTACAATTTCTCCATTAATTTGTTTATTATTAATTTTAAGTATAGGTGTTTCACATGGCTCACTTGATAATCTAAAAGGGAAAAAGCTTTTTCAAATTTTTAAGGTTAATAACTTCTTTATTTTTTATTTATCTTACATTTCAATCTCTCTAATCGTAATAATCTTATGGGTAATTATGCCATCTATCACTTTACTAATTTTTTTAATTATAGCTTCGCATCATTTTGGTAAAGAAGATACTCAATTTTTGATTGTAAAAAATTCATATTTAGTTCAATTATTATTTTTCCTAAAAGGCGCTTTAATAATTTTTGCACCAATGTACTTTCATTTTGATCAAACAATTTCTATATTTAAGTTATTATTGATTGAAAATGAATCTTTCTATGAATTCTTAAGTCTAATAGAAAACAATAAAATTTTACTTTATTGTATTATTTTATCAACCTTATCAAGTATCATATTATTCACAAAAAATTTTGAGTTTAAAAAATTTGTGATTTTTTTAGATTATTTTTCGATTCTAACAATAAATTTTTATTTTTCACCCTTAGTAGCATTTACAATTTATTTCTGTTTTTTACATTCCATAAGACACAGTATTTCACTAATATTCGAACTAGATAAATATGACCTGACTAATGGATTAAAAATCTTTACAAAAAAAGCTTTACCACTCACAATTCTTACAGCTATTTTTTGTTTTTTTGGGCTTTATTTGTTAAATAATACTTACAATTTTGACAGCTCAGTTCTTAAAATTATATTTATAGGTTTGGCGTCTTTAACCTTTCCACATATATTGCTCGAATATTTGGTTGAAAAAAATGAAAAATAAAGAGTTAAAGATATTATTATCTGCCCCTAGAGGATTTTGTGCTGGCGTTGAAAGAGCTATTGAAATTGTTGAAAAATCGATTCAGAAATATGGTGCTCCAGTTTATGTTCGTCATGAAATAGTTCATAACAAGTTTGTAGTTGATGATTTAAAAAGTAAAGGAGCTATCTTTGTGGAAGAACTTGAAGAAATAAAGGATAAATCAAGACCAGTTATTTTTTCAGCTCACGGTGTCCCCAAAAAAATACCTGAAGATGCGAAGGACTATAATATGACTTATATTGATGCTACATGTCCTTTGGTATCAAAAGTTCATAGAGAAGCCGAAAATTTACATAAGGCTGGTTATCATTTAATTTTAATTGGACATCAAAATCATCCCGAGGTCATTGGTACAATGGGTCAACTACCCACAGGCTCTATAGATCTCATTCAAAGTGAAGATGATGCAAAAAAATATCATACTAAAAATGAAAAAATTTCTTATGTTACTCAAACTACTTTGTCTGTTGATGATACAAAGGATATAATTAAAATATTAAAAGATAGATTTCCTAATATCAAAGAACCAGCAAAAGAGGACATATGTTATGCCACAACAAATAGACAAATGGCTGTAAAAAATATTGCAAAAGAATGTGATTTATTTTTTGTGATTGGTAGCAGAAATTCATCTAATTCTGTCAGATTAGTGGAAGTTGCGAAAAAATCTGGATGTTCAAATTCTCAATTAATCCATTCACAAAGTGAAATTCCATTCGATTTAATAGAAAATTCAAATACAATTGGTATTTCTTCGGGTGCATCAGCACCAGAAGTATTGGTTGATAATTTTATAAATGAATTAAAGAATAGATTTACAGTTAGTATAGATGAAGTAGAAATCATTAAAGAAGATGTAGTTTTTAAAGTCCCAAAAAAATTAAATTAAAATGGCTGTTTATACTAAAATAAATAAAAAAGAAATTTCATATATTAATAAGAAATTTCAAGTAAATAAGATTATAAACTTTAAAGGTATCAAACAAGGAATCGAAAACACTAATTATTTATTAGAGTCAAGAAATAAAAAATTTATACTTACAATTTTTGAAAAGAGAGTTTCTCAAAAAGAAATACCTTTTTTTATGAAATTAATGGATAAATTAAATGATTTTAATATTAATTGTCCAAAACCTCTCAAAAATAAAAATGGAAATTATCTTATAAGACTAAAAAATAAAACAGCTTGTATAGTTTCATTTCTTAATGGAAAAGATAAAAAAATACTTAATTTAAGAAATTGTTTTGATATAGGTAAAATAGTTGCTCAAATGCATTTATCTTCAAAAAAAATTAAACTTTTTAGAAAAAATTCTATGGGTATTAAAAATCTTAATCCATTATTTAATAGTATCAAATTTAAATCAAGGAAATTTATCAATATCGAAAAATTTCTAAAATATAATTTCAAGGATATAAAAAATAAATGGCCTATAGGGTTGCCTAAAGGGATAATTCATGGAGATTTATTTATTGATAATATTTTTTTTAAAAATAATAAATTGTCAGGTATTATTGATTTTTACTTTGCTGCTAATGATTACTTTATGTATGAAATTGCTATTTGTATTAATGCGTTATGTTTTGACAAAAAAAATTCAAAATTTTTTATTAATAAAAAGAAAGTTAGAAATCTGATTAAAGGGTATGAAAGTGTCAAAAAAATTTCAATGAAAGAAAAAAAATCTTTAAATATTCTATGTCGAGGTGCTGCAATGAGGTACTTTCTAACTAGACTTTATGATTACACAAATACACCTAAAACAGCTCTTATCAAGATCAAGGATCCTAGAGAATATTATCAGAAACTTGTGATACATAATAATCTAAAGTTTTATAAGGATTATTTAAAGTAATGATTAAAATTTATACTGATGGATCTTGTTTGGAAAATCCAGGGAATGGTGGTTGGGCGGCAATCATAAATGATAATGGAAATACTAAAAAAATTAGTGGAAGTGAAAAAAATACCACAAATAATAGAATGGAATTAATGGCTCCCATTAATGCTTTAAAAGATATGGATCCTCAAAATGAAATCGAAATTTACACAGACTCCCAGTATGTAAAACTTGGAATTACTGAATGGATAAATACTTGGGTGAAAAATAATTGGAAAACCTCAAAGAAAGATGATGTTAAAAATAAAGATTTATGGCTCCAGCTATATAATCTTAATCAATCCTTAAAAATAAAATGGAGTTGGGTTAAGGCCCATGCGGGTAATCCATTAAATGAAGAAGTTGATTTACTGGCTAAAAAAGCAGCTAATTTAGATTAATTTTAAAAAATTTTCAGCAGCAGATACTTCACAGGAACCTGTATCTTTTTCTTCTTGTAATTTTATTACTTTCATATTGTCGACTAACATTGTGTATCTATTTGATCTAACGCCTAGCCCTCTTCCGCTTTTATCTACTTCAGCACCTATTGATTTAGTAAAGTTTAAAAATGGGTCACCTATCATTATAATTTTATCACCGACGTTATTTTCTTTGCCCCAAGCGTTCATAACAAATGGATCATTTACTGACACACATATAATAAGGTCGATACCTTTGTCTTTATATTGTTGATTCATATTTAAATAACCTGGCAAATGTTTAGTGGAACAAACCGATGTGTAGGCTCCTGGTAAGCCAAAAATTACAACTTTCTTATCTTTCAGTAGCTTCTCAATATCTTTTTTAATTGGTTCACCATTTTCTAAAGTAAAAATTTCAGAATTGGGAATTTTATCGTTTTCTTTTAACTTCATTAAATTCTTTCTTTGATATGTTGTTTGATTTGATTTAAGTTATTATCGATAATATCATAATTTTCTTTTTCATTCAAAATAAACGCTAATTCATCTGGTAATTCGGCTTTTATATTTATTGCTTTTTCGATTGCATTTGGGAACTTACAAGGATGAGCTGTTGCCAATACAATATTATTACCTTTTAAATTGACTTTATCAAAAGCTCCATATCCTATAGCGCTATGAGGATCTAAAACTTTATCAAATTTTTCATAAACAGTTTTAATAGTTTTTAAAGTTTCATTTTCATCCATTCGTGACGATAAAAAATCGACGTTAATTTTATCTAGGTTGTCCTTTTGAATTTCATGTTTTCTTTTTTCCTTAATATCTTTCATCACGTTGATAGTTTTTTTATCACTTTGATCATTTAAATCAAAAATAAGTCTTTCAAAATTGCTTGCAATCTGAATATCCATACTTGGGGAAATTGTCTCTGAAACACTCTCTACATCATATGAGCCGTTAGTAATTGCCCTATGCAAAATGTCATTTTGATTTGTTGCCACAATAAATTTGTTAATTGGAAGACCAATTTTTTTTGCAAGATAACCTGCATATACATCACCAAAGTTTCCTGTTGGAACTGAAAAGTTTATAGGTTCTTTGTTATCTTCTATTAAAAAATAACTATAAAAATAATATACACTTTGGGCAATAATTCTTGCCCAGTTAATTGAATTTACACCAGACATTTTTATTTCATTTGCAAAAGTTTTATCTGTGAACATCGCCTTAACTATATTTTGACAATCGTCAAAACTTCCTTCTACAGCAATATTGAAAACGTTCTTTTCTTTACCTGTTGTCATTAACTTTCTTTGAACATTTGAAATACGATTATTAGGGTGAAGGACAAAAATGTTAACATTCTCCTTCCCTTTTATTGCATCAATAGCAGCAGCTCCCGTATCTCCTGAGGTAGCAACAACAATGTTTATTTTTTCATTTTTATTATTCAAATAATAGTCATAAAAATTTCCTAGTAGTTGCATGGCAATATCTTTGAAAGCCAAAGTTGGTCCATGGAATAATTCAAGGATTGACCGATCTCCTATCTTGGCTAGCTCAACCACATTTTTTTTACGAAAAACTGAATATGATTTATCAATAATTTTACTTAATTCATTTTCGCTCATAAAATCACCAATGAAAGGATAGATAATTTTTTTTGCTAATTCTTTGTATTCAAGATTTTTAAATTCAAGTAAATCTTTTTGGTTGTATTTATGAAGTGATTTTGGGACAAATAAACCTCCGTCATCTGCTAATCCTTTGATAAAAACATCCTCAAATTTAAAGCTGCTTGAGCTATTTCTAGTGCTTATGTAGTTCATTTAATAATTTTTTTTTCTAAAATATAAATATAGCAAAAGAATTGAAATCGCTAATGAAAACCAAGTTATTGCATATTTTTTATGATTATTGGAAATATTAGCAGTAATTTTTTTTGGTTTAGGAAGTTGATAATTTCCATCTAAATAAATTATATATTTAGAGAATTCTCTATCTGTAAACTTTAAAATATCCTCTCTATTTAAACTAAACCAATAATTTTCTTCAATATCATTATCAGGTTTAAAAATATTTTTTCTTCCTTGTAGTTTTAAAGTTCCAATAATGTTGTTTTCATCAAAAAAATTTATCTCTTTAGAGTCTTTTTTTTCAAATGGTATCCAGCCTCTATTGATTAGATAATTTTCATTTTCAATTAAAATTGGATTTATAACTTCAAAGCCTGGAGTTCCATTGTCATTTAAATTATATAAATAAATTTGTTTATCAAAATCAATAGATCCTGATGTTTTAATCTTCAAATAATTTTCTTTGTTAGATTTAGTTAGTTCTGCAGGGGAATTTTTTAAAGAATTTTCAATTTCTAATATAAGATTATTTTTCCAATTTAAACGGATAATTTGCCATGATCCGAGTGCAATAAAAACTAATATAAAAAAAATTACAAAAACTGAAAATAAAAACTTATGTTTCAATGATAAAAATTAACTTCCCCAAATATAAATTGCTGCAAATAAGAAGAGCCATACTACGTCAACAAAATGCCAATACCACGCTGCAGCCTCAAAACCAAAATGATGATCTTTATTAAAATGTCCTCTTTTACCTCTAAATAAACATACAGCTAAAAATATAGTTCCTACAAGTACATGAAATCCATGAAATCCAGTTGCCATATAAAATACTGATCCATAAATATGATCTGAGAAAGAAAATGATGCGTGCTGATACTCATAAATTTGTAGAAGCGTAAAACAAAAACCTAGAATAACAGTCAACCATAATCCCTGGATAAAACTTTTTCTATCATCTTCTAGAAGGGCATGATGAGACCAAGTAACGGTCGTACCAGATAATAATAAAATTAATGTATTGATTAATGGAATATCCCAAGGATCAAATGTTTCAATATCCTTTGGTGGCCAGACGTTTCCAACAAATTCGTTTGGAAAAAGACTTACATCAAAGTATGCCCAAAACCAAGCAACAAAAAACATTACTTCAGAAGCTATAAAAAGTGTCATTCCATAACGATGATGAATTTGAACGACAGGTGTATGATGTCCTTGGTGTTCAGCCTCAATTACAACATCTCTGAACCACATGTAAGCTCCATAGATTAATAAAGCAAAACCGAGGTACATTCCCCACGATACGTCTGTATGGAGATAGTAAACTGACCCTAAAGCTAATACCAAGCAAGAAAAAGAAGTATAAATTGGCCAAGGGCTTGGATCTACTAAATGATAATCGTGTTTTTTTTCAGCTGACATTTTTTTGGATTATGATTGTTTATAGTAATCTGTCGAGAAAAAAGTATACGACATAGTTACATCTTGTAAGTTTTTCACAGTTGGATCATTAACCATTTCAGGATCTAAATAAAAAGTCATTACATAGGTAGCTTTTTCTCCAGCCTTTAATTCTTGTTTTTCAAAGCAAAAACATCCCAATTTACTATAATATTTTCCAAAACTTGCGGGAGAAACATTAAAACTTGCAACTCCGGCTGTGGGCTCATTGCTATAATTTTCTACTTCAAATTCTATTTTGTTAACCTGACCTACCTTCACATCCATAACGTTTGTTTTAGCTTTAAAATCCCACGGTAAATTATTTACATTGGTGTCAAATCTAACGCTCACTACTTTATTTAACACTATTTTTGGAGCATCATTTGAAATTTGAGTAGTTCCACCAAAACCAGTTACTCTGCAAAATAAATCATACAAGGGCACAGCTGCATATGACAAGCCCAACATCAAAACAAAAATTCCTGATAATATTAAAGGAGTGAGTTTCTTTTTTTGCATCATATTGATCTGTCAAATACTCCTGTATTATAAAGTGTAAAAAAGAAAAGAAAGATCATAAAGGCAATTATTGCTAAAGCAGTTAGTGTATTTTTTCTTTTCATTTTTTTATCTGGCTTTATCATAAAATCTTATCTATCAGAAAAAGTACAAAAACCAAAAATAAATATAAAATAGAATATCCAAATATTGATTTAGCTTTTTTTGGGTCAAACTTATTTTTCTTAAAATTATAAAGCTCATAACATAAAAAATTGTAATAAAGAGTTAATAACAATGCAGGTACTAAAAAGGCTAAACCTACAAAATCTATCCAGAAGGGAAAAATAATAACCGGCAACATTAACAATGAATAAACAAATATATTAGCCTTGGTACTCTCAACCCCACTAGTTAAAGGGAGCATCGGTATATTTGCTTTTTTATAATCATCTGATTTGTACAAACTTAAAGCCCAAAAATGGGAAGGGGTCCAAAAAAATATTATTAAGAAAAAAGCCAACGGTTCAATTGATAAAGAGCCTGTTGCTATTGTCCATCCAATAACTGGTGGGAATGCTCCTGCAGCTCCACCAATAACTATATTTTGCGGTGTTCTTCTTTTTAACCAAATTGTATAAACAAAAACATAAAATAAAATTGTCAAAAGTAAAATAGCTGCTGAAAGTCTATTGGTAAAATAATCTAACGCTACTACTGAGATAATAGATAACGTGACACCAAAAATGAGGGCTTGATTTCTATTCACCTTACCAGTTGGTATAGGTCTTAAACAGGTCCTTGTCATTAAAGCATCCAGATCAGACTCATACCACATATTCAGCGCCCCAGCCGCACCTGCGCCAAGAGAAACTAATAAAATTCCTATTATAGCATCCTTTGTTGATACAAGAATTGGTGAAGTTAAGAGCCCAACTGCACAAGTAAAAATTACTAATGACATTACTCTTGGTTTCATTAGTTTAAATAATTCAGAAAAATTAAATAAATCCTCCTGACTTAAACTTCTTTTCTTTAGCCTTGAATTATTCATCAGTTTTTTTTTGCTTCTATATTAGCTTTGAGACTTTTGTGTTTCCTGGTCATCCTCAAACTTTGGCAATTCCTCAAAAGTATGGAAGTTAGGTGGGGATGGTACAGTCCACTCTAAAGTCGTAGCTCCTACTCCCCATGGATTTTGAGCAGCTGCTTTTTTCTTTGCAAAAGAGTAAATAAGATTAACAAAAAATACTGCTAATCCAGCAACGGCAACGTATGATCCTATTGAAGAAATATAATTCCATCCAGCAAATGCATCCGGGTAATCGGCATATCTTCTAGGCATTCCCGCTAATCCCAAAAAGTGCTGTGGAAAGAAAATTAAATTTACTCCAATAAAAGTTAACCAAAAGTGCAATTGTCCAAGCCACTCTGAATACTCATAACCAGACATTTTTGAAAACCAATAATAGAAACCTGCAAAAATTGCAAAAACAGCACCTAAAGATAAAACATAATGAAAGTGTGCAACAACATAATATGTATCATGCATAGCAGTATCTACTCCTGCATTTGCTAGCA
>Ga0315315_10001471_pt1 | contig 21593 bp, 23 predicted proteins | sample M140m3416metaG_FD_203699 | JGI IMG/M metagenome (GOLD analysis project Ga0315315, IMG submission 203699) | Ammonia-oxidizing marine archaeal communities from Monterey Bay, California, United States - M1 40m 3416 | ecosystem: Environmental > Aquatic > Marine > Intertidal zone | place: USA...
GTGATCTCTAATCCATAGCCATGGAAAAATCTCATACGAGCCATCATTCCAAATTATGTTTAACCCATCATTTTGGGACTTTAATGATTTAATTGACATACTAATAACTCCTAATTTACTATGAACTAATTTCTCTCAAAACTGACATTAATGGTTGGTCATTTTTGCGAGAGTATTCTATTACCTGTGAAACTTTTGTTTGTGCCACGTCATATGAATATGTGCCACAAACTGCCTCACCATCAATGTGGATTTTAAGCATAATTGCTTCAGCAGCTAAAAACTCTTTATGAAAAAACCTCCGTAAGACATCGACAACAAAATCCATAGAAGTATAGTCATCATTTAACAAAAGTACTTCAAATTTATTAGGTAATTTGAGTTTTTGTTTGGCAGTTTTTGATTCAACTTGAGACATCTTGTTAATTTGTTGATTTATTAATTAACACAGAAGTTGTAATAATTATTGCGAGAAGTGGGGGGGCAAAAGAGCTAAATAGTGGGCTAAATTCAAAACTTAATGACATTGCACCTCCTATTCGTGAAATTAATTCGAATGATAATCCGATAGCCACTCCAAAAAATATTTTTCTTCCTAAGGTAGCATCTCGATTAGACCCAAAAATAAAGAGCATAGCTAGCAAAATCATTGCAATAAGTGATATTGGCTTGACAAGTCTATTATATAACTCCACTTCAAACACTCCAGCTCTCAGTTTGTTGTCAGTTAAAAACTGTATTTGCTTTATTATTGTATATGTAGAAAGATCTTTTGGTTCTTTTTCAAGGCTGGTGATTAGATCCTGATCAAAAGCAACACTCTTATTGAAAGCATTACGTTCTTTTAAATCAATATTTTCAAATTTATTGTTTGAGTTTATTGAATAAATATCTGTTTCTTTGAGATAAAGTGATTTACCATCAAAATTTGCACTTTCTGAATTAATAATCCTTTCAATCTTATTGGATTTGCTAACCTCAAAAATAGTAATTCCACTATATAAGCGTCCATCGACATTATTTTCAACATTAATAAAATTATCGCCATCCCTAATCCAAAAACCGTCTGGATTATTCGATAAACTAGCTTGGCCCATAGCACTTTTTCTTTCACTTTCGGCGTATTTAGTCAATGCTGGTGCGAAGACCTCACCAATAAACATTAATAAAAATATTATGAAAAGTGCATTTTTGACTGTAATCCAAACAGTTCTTAATACAGATAAACCTGATACTCTAAAAATAAGAAGTTGTCCTGTTGAAGCTAAGTGCCCCATCCCTAATAAACAACCAAGCAGGATTACTGCTGAAGCCTGTTCATAAGCAACCTCTGGAATACGCAATACAATAAATTTTATAGCCTCAAGAATAGTGTAGTTAAAAGTTCCAACTGAATTTAATTCGGCTAAGAAATTAAAAAAACTATAAATGCTAAGCCAAACAAGCATAACAACCAGCGAATACAATAATAGTGTTTTAGCGATATAACGGTCTCTAATTTTCATTAAAATAACATTTTGTAATTATTCATTTCAAAACACATTTTCCATATGTCTAATATTCATCATCATAAGATTTTGATTCTTGATTTCGGCTCTCAATATACTCAACTTATAGCAAGAAGAGTTCGAGAGATTGGCGTTTATTGTGAACTGGTTCCATATGATGTAAATATCCATTTTATTAAAAATTTTAATCCTAGTGGAATTATTCTCTCTGGGGGTCCTGATACGGTAAGCGAAGAGACCTCTTCAAAAGCGCCACAAATTGTATTTGAACTTGATGTTCCTATCCTAGGGATTTGTTATGGAATGCAAACTATGGCGGTCCAGCTTGGTGGAGATGCAAATGTCGCCATTAAATCTGAATTTGGTTTTGCTCAAGTTCGTGCCAGAAATCACTCTCAACTGTTAGATGAAATTTATGACAAGATAAACTCAGATGGGCATGAGCTTCTCGATGTTTGGATGAGTCATGGTATTGAGGTATCGAAATTGCCACCAGGATTTGAATTAATTGCATCAACAGATAATTGCCCCATTGCAGGATTTGCGAATAAAGATAAACATTACTATGGTATTCAGTTTCATCCAGAAGTAACTCATACTAAACAAGGAGTAAAAATTCTAGAGAAATTTATTACTGATATTTGCCGTTGTGAGAGGAAATGGATAACAGAAAATATTATTAATGACTTAATTAAAAAAATAAAGCTACAAGTTGGCAAAGAAAAAGTTCTCTTAGGTCTTTCTGGTGGTGTTGATTCTTCTGTAGTTGCCATTCTTCTTCATAAAGCAATTGGTGATCAACTTACATGTGTTTTTGTTGATAATGGATTGCTTCGACTTAATGAAGGAGATGAAGTAATGAATATCTTTAATGAGAATTTAGGCGTTAAAGTTATTAGATCAAATGCACAGAAGTATTTTTTTAAAAAATTATCAAATGAGAGTGATCCAGAAATTAAGCGGAAAATCATTGGAAATGCATTTATTGATGTTTTTGATAGGGAAGCAACAAAGTTAAAAGATATAAAGTTTTTAGCTCAAGGAACAATATATCCTGATGTTATTGAATCTGCTGGTACTGCTTCTGGTAAGGCAAAAGTTATTAAATCTCATCATAACGTTGGTGGCCTTCCAGAAGATATGAAATTAGATTTGATAGAACCCCTAAAAGAGCTTTTTAAAGACGAAGTGAGAGAAATTGGCGTTCAACTTGGACTTTCCCAAAAAATGTTATTTCGGCATCCATTTCCTGGTCCTGGCTTAGGTGTCAGGATTTTAGGCCCAATAAAAAAAGAATTTGCAGAAGTTTTAAGGCAAGCTGACTGTATTTTTATTGAAGAACTTAATAAGAAAGGGCTTTATAAAGAAGTTGATCAAGCATTTGCAGTATTTTTACCAGTTAAATCTGTTGGGGTTACTGGTGATGAAAGACGCTATGACTATGTCATAGCACTTAGAGCAGTTGAGACTGTAGATTTTATGACTGCACGCTGGGCAAGACTCCCATTTGACTTCTTAGATGAAGTATCTAATCGAATAATCAATGAAATTTCTCGGGTTTCAAGAGTTGTATACGATATTTCAGGAAAACCTCCTGCCACAATTGAGTGGGAATAGTTTAAAAAGTATTCGAAAATTAATGTTTTATAAGGGTATTTGTGTTTATGGAGAATTAATAATGAATAAAATAAAAAACTGAAATTATTATTGATTTTTTACCAAAAAAATATAGATGAAAGAGATTTATCTAATTAGGATTCTCTTGACCATTAGAATTGACATTTACTAGATAGCCTCTGATTTCCAAAATCTAATAATAATTCTTTAAATATTTCATTAATTTAAAGTTTGTACGTTTTATAATCTATTAGTGAAATTTCAAATATTAAGCCATGCAGGACTCTTAGTTGAGCACAATAATACGCAAATTATTTGTGATCCATGGCTGATAGGCTCATGCTACTGGCGAAGTTGGTGGAATTTTCCAGAACCTCCATCAGAGCTAGTTGATAACTTAGACCCAGACTATATTTATCTTACCCATCTTCATTGGGATCATTTCCACGGCTCCACACTCAAAAAGTTTTTCGATTCACAAATACACATATTAGTTCCAAAAGTTCCAACGCGACGAATGATCGAGGATCTAAATTGGTTGGGTTTTTATAATATTACCGAGATTAAACATGGTAGTAATTTCCATCTAGGTAAAGATTTTATTCTACATTCTTATCAATTTGGTCTGGGTGTTGATAGTGCTGTAGTCTTATCAGGCGGTGGTTATACACTTCTTAATTGTAACGACTGCAAGTTTTTTGGACATCCCTTAAAGCAAATTATCAAGCAAGTCCCAAAAATAGATTTCGTTCTTCGAAGTCATTCAAGCGCCACACCAATTCCTTATTGCATTGAAGACTATGAAACTAACTTTTCAAATCTTAGGCAAACACAGGATTATATTGAAGAGTTTTCTCGTTTCGCGCTTTTTATTGGTGCAAAGTTCGCAATTCCTTTTGCTAGTAACCATTGTTTTTTACATTCAGAAACATTTCACTTCAACAAAACTACCGTATCAGCTGAGGATATCCTCCCAAGATACCATCAACTAGCAATTGATAATAAAATTAAAAGTGAATGCGTTGTGATGGCTCCTGGGAGTAGCTGGAGTGAAACCGAGGGGTTTCAAATTATTTCATTTGATTACTCAAATAAAAATAAGTATTTGGAAGATTTGTTGGAGCTTCATAGTGATAAACTCGCCGAGCAGTATAATAAGGAGGCTCAAACATTAGCTGACTTTCGTGCATTTTCCAAGTATTTTGAAGGGTTTCTGGGAGCCATTCCATGGCTTGTCCGAAAATTTCTAAAATTACGTTTTGTATTTCATACTAGTGATAAGAAGGGCCAACATTACTGGATTGTTGATTCTACAAACGTTACAATCAAAGTACTTGAGGAATCAAGTCAAGATTACGTTAGAATAGAAATGCCTGCGCTTGTACTCAACGATTGCTGTAATCTACGAATGTTTTCAACTTGGACTGCTTCGAAGCGTCTTAAGATTCATTTGCCATCACCTAACCAGCTGAAGTTAATAATTTTCCTATTCTTGCTTCTTGACTTTTACGAACTAGAAATGTTGCCACTTAGAAGAAACTTTACATTTCGCTCACTTGGGATCCGACTCAGACGGTGGAGAGAAATATTCGAAGCACTCAATCTTTTCGTTCAGCATCGCTTGTTAAAACGCCCATTTGTATTGTCAAACTTATATGACTTATCAAAGAAAATTAAAACTAATTAAATCAATAATTTATAATTATGTTTTTGTTATTACAATAGATAAACTTCTTGCAAGTTATAAAATTAATTCAAAAAAAGTGGGAATTGATAAGTGTTTTATTAATGTTCTTAATTGTTTTTTTATCTTTATACCCACTTGAAAAATTACCAGAGTTTCAAAGCCATGATAAATCCAATCACTTGGTTGCTTATTTTTTTTTAGCAATACCTTTGGGATTAAAAACTCCAAATAAATGGGGTTTATATATTTGTTTGTTTATATTTTTTGGAGGTGTTATTGAACTGATCCAACCATTTGTGAATCGTTATGGAGAATTGTTTGACTTTATAGCAAATACCATTGGTATTTTTTTGGGTTTCTCTACTGGATTCACTATAAATTATAAGTTTCGAAACAGGTATTAAAATTTCGTTATCTCGAGGCACCATTCAATACTTTATAAGTTAAAAACACTCACTGTATCAAAAATGAATCTATTTATTTAAAGTAAGCACGATTAGTACATGATTTACGCATTTTCAACAGGCTTTATTCTTGGATTTTCATTAATTTTAGCCATTGGTGCTCAAAATTCATTTGTCCTTAGGCAGGGGCTGATAGGTCGTCATGTTTTTATTGTCGCTTTATTTTGTGCGCTTTCAGATGCTTTATTAATTATTATTGGAGTAACTGGAATATCAATATTCCTTAACTATCTTGATCTGCTGTCAGATTGGTTATTTGGCATTTCTGCTATTTGGCTATTAATTTATGGACTATTGCGACTTAAGGATTCAGTTAACGGAATGTCCGCTCTTATTGCTGAAAATTCTTCAACAGGTGGTTTGACCTCAACATTATCATTCTTGGTTGTTGTAACTTTTGCTAATCCTCATGTTTATTTAGATACTATGGTTCTTATTGGTACGGTTTCACAACAATTTTCTGGCAATCATAAACTGGCTTATGCTCTTGGTGCATCAATTGCTAGTTTTATTTTTTTCTTTAGTCTCTCTTATGGTGCCAAATTAATAGCACCTATCATGAAACGCCCTATAGCTTGGAGGATACTTGACTTCTCAATAGCAATACTAATGTTCATAATTGCTTTAAAGTTAGCTTATTTAGGCAATTGGCTTTAAAAAAATGACCTGATTGTAACTTTAATTACTTTGCTAAAATTTAGTTATGAATAATGACGAAAAATGGATGCAAATTGCTATTAAAGAGTCTAGCGTTGCAAAAAGTGGTGATGAAGTTCCAGTCGGCGCAGTTATTGTGAAAAATGGAAAGCTAATTGCTCACGCCCACAACCAACCTATTTCATTAAATGATCCAACTGCACATGCTGAAATCTTAGCAATAAGAAAAGCCGCAAAAAAGGAAAACAATTATAGATTAGTTGGAGCCACCCTATATGTCACACTTGAACCATGCTTGATGTGTCTAGGGGCATTAATGCATGCACGAATTGAACGCATTGTGTTTGGCGCTAAAAACACAAAAAGTGGTTTTTGTGGCTCAAAAATAGATGCTACTAATGATAAACAGTTTAATCATCGTGTTATTGTTGAGGGTGGAATATTAGAAGAGCAATGTCAGGAAATATTGAAATCATTTTTTAGATTGCGAAGATAATGGGAAACTTTACTTCATGATTAAAAATTAAATGTTTATAATTCTAAATCTATAATCTAAAAATTATTATTTGAGATAATCTTACTAATCCTAGATTTTAATAAATATAAGGCAAAATTTAATGCCTAAAGATATACAACAGAAAGAAGATTGGATGGACTTCAAAATTGTTTGGCTCATATTTGTTGAATCAAAGCAATCAATTGTAATGTTTACAATGGCTTTGACTATATTAACGGCTATGGTGATATATTACAGTCCAATTTATATTTCCTCCATGATGATTTTACGTAGTCTTTTAATCGGCGTATTGCTGTCTATCATAGTTGTTTTAATTAAAGCAAGAAATAAAGTCCTCTAAAAGATCAAACACATATTAAATGTCCTTACTAATCACTGATGAATATATTTTCTAAACATTGATAGTTAAATGAAAATCACAATTACTGGTACCGGCTATGTTGGTCTTTCCAATGCAATGCTTTTGTCTCAAAATCATGAAGTAATTGCTCTGGATATAAGCCCCAAGAAGATTGAACAGCTAAATAACAAAATCTCTCCTATTGAGGATAAAGAAATTGAAGATTTTCTTGCTAATAAAGACCTTGACTTTAACGCTACCCTTGACAAAGAGCTTGCTTATAAAGATGCTGAATTTGTCATTATTGCTACACCTACAGATTACGACACTATAAATAACAACTTTAACACAGCCTCAGTGGAAGCTGTGATTCATGATGTTATTAATATTAATCCTAAATCTACAATAATCATAAAGTCAACTGTCCCGGTTGGATTTACAAAAAGCATCAAACATAAGTTTAACACCGACAAAATCATCTTCTGTCCTGAGTTCTTAAGAGAGGGCTCGGCACTTCATGACAACCTTTATCCGTCACGTATTATTGTTGGTGAAATATCAGATAAAGCCAAACAATTTGCAGATCTTCTTTTAGAAGGTGCAATCAAAGAAGATATTAATGTTCTATTTATAGGCTCTTCTGAGGCAGAGGCAGTTAAACTTTTTAGCAATACCTACCTCGCTATGAGAGTCTCATACTTTAATGAGCTTGATTCATTCGCAGAAACTCATAACTTGGAGTCTAAACAAATTATTGAAGGTGTGTGCCTTGATCCAAGAATTGGGTCACATTACAACAACCCATCTTTTGGTTATGGAGGTTATTGTTTACCAAAAGATACTAAGCAACTTAAAGCTAACTATGAAGATATACCAAATGCCTTAATCACTGCCATTGTTGATGCTAATTCAATGCGTAAAGACTTTATTGTAGACTCTATAATTAGAAAGAGCCCTAAAGTTGTAGGTGTTCACCGTCTCATTATGAAGAGTGGAAGTGATAACTTTAGAACATCCTCCATTCAAGGGATTTTAAAGCGCGTTATAGCTAATGGCATTGAAGTGGTAATCTATGAACCAGTCCTTACTGAGCAGGGTGAAAAAGAATTTCTACACTCTAAAATAATTAACAATTTAGATTACTTCAAAAAAATCAGTGATGTAATTGTTGCTAATAGAATGGTAGATGAATTAAATGACGTTAAACATAAGGTTTACACAAGAGATTTATTTAATGGAGATAACTAGATTAATAAAAAATACTTATTATTATTTATCAATAAAAACTTTCATTTCTAAATTAGCAGGATTTATGAGTTGCATGAAAATTCTTATATTTTAAGAAACATACCTACTGATAAAATATCATTAAATTTATTATCTTAGTTATATAGAATAATGAAAGTTTTAATTACAACTGTGCCTTTTGGAAAAATTAATAAAGCGCCTATAGACCTTCTTAAAAAAAATAAGATTGAGTACCTTATAAATCCGCTCAATAAAAAATTGTCGAGTGATGAACTTGCTGAAATTATTACCGATTTTGATGTAATTATTGCAGGAACAGAACAAATCACAAAAGAAGTTATGGATAGAGCTTCGAACCTTAAAATGATTTCACGCGTTGGTATCGGACTTGATAGTGTGGACCTAATAGAAGCTAAGAAAAGAGATATTATATTATCATATACTCCTGATGCTCCAGCACCAGCCGTTGCAGAATTAACTATAGGAATGATGTTGGCGTTATTGAGATCTATGCATGTATCAAATTCTAAAATGCACTCTGGCGAATGGCATCGATTTTTTGGCAGGAGGTTATCTGAAGTAACAATTGGAATTATTGGAGTTGGACGAATTGGTTTAGGCGTATTGCAGCATCTAAAAAGTTTTGGAAGCCCACGTATATTAGCTAATGATGTATATACTCACCAAAAAAAAAATATATCTCAAGAATTTAACATCGAATGGGCAGAAAAGGAGGAGATTTATAAAGAGGCTGATATTGTAAGTCTTCATTTACCATTGACTAGTTTAACTAAAAATTTAATACAAAAAAAACAATTACTTTTAATGAAGGATGATGCAATACTAATTAATACTTCTCGTGGAGGGATTATCAACGAAGATGATCTTTATAGCGTTATGGATTCTGGTCATTTAAGTGGGGCCGCTATTGATGTTTTTGAAAGTGAGCCATACAACGGCCCATTAAATAGGATAGAAAGGTGTCTATTAACTTCGCACATGGGGTCTATGTCTGTTGATTGTAGACTAAAAATGGAGATTGAGGCAACTGAAGAGGTTGTTCGTTATTTTCTAGGAAGAAATCTTGAAGGAAGGGTTCCCCAGGAAGAATATGAATCTCAAAGACTGGGATTATGATGATAAAAAAAATATTATCAGTTAAAAGTTCTGCATTTATTATGGCCCATAATTCAAATGCATCTACCCATCATGGAACTTCAATTAGTAATTTTGAACAAAATAAAATCTTCTGATTTAATGCTATGTTAAAAATTTACATAATACATACAGTCATTATGGAACTATTCCACATAGATATATATATATATACTTAAAAGCTAATCTATGATCATACCAAACAAATTTAAAAACCTTAGTCAAGGATTGATAAATGTTTTTTAGATTAGTACTTTAAGAAATTCGATGGATAAAATGAATTTAGAGCAATTTAAGTTAATATTCTGGGATTTTGATGGAGTAATAAAGGATTCTGTTGAAGTTAAAACATTTGCTTTTATGGAGCTATTTGAGGCATATGGCAAAGATGTTGAAATGAAAATATATAATCACAACCAAACTAATGGTGGAATGACTCGATTTGAAAAGATACCCCTTTATTTAAAATGGTCAAATCAAACAATCAATGATTATAAGGTTAAAAACTTATGTGAAAAATTTAGCAGTCTTGTAGAAGAAAAAGTAATTAACTCCGAATGGGTATCTGGAGTAGAAAGCTACCTTAGAAATAATGAATACTCTCAAACTTTTATTGTAATTTCCTCAACTCCTCAAAATGAATTAGAAAGAATTTTAAGTGCTTTAGACTTAAACGATTGTTTTACTTTAATACTTGGATCTCCAAAAAGTAAAATTGAATGGTTAAATAAAACTATAAATAAGCTCAAAGTAGACAAAAAAGATTGTCTAATGATTGGTGATATGAAAGTTGATTATGAGGCCGCTTTAATTAATGATATATCTTTCCTTCTGAGAAAGCATCCACTTAATAAAATTGCTTTTTCTGAATATAAAGGGGATTCATTTGAAGATTTTTTAAATTGTAATGGCAGAAAATATTATGGAAAATAAAAAAATAACAGCCTTAGTTCCTGTGAAAGGCGATTCAGAAAGAGTTCCTAAAAAAAATCTTAGGCCGTTTTGTAATACAACTTTATATGAATTAAAATTAGAACAACTTCAAAGTGTTAAGAGCTTTGAAAATATTATTATTTCTTCTGAGAACGAGGAAGTTTTGAATATTGCAATCGAAAGAGGGTTTGATGTGCATTATAGAGATGCATTTTATTCCACTAGTGACGTTCCTATGAGTGATGTGTACTCATATGTGGCAAGTGAGATTCCTGGAGAAAATATTGCATGGGTAAATATTACAAATCCATTAGTTACAGCAGATATATATGATCATGCAGTTGAAACGTTTTCTAGATTGCCAAAAAAATATGATTGTTTATTGAGCGCCTATGAATTAAAAGAATATGTGTTTTACAAAGATAAACCAGTTAACTTTAAACCATATCCACATCCAAAATCTCAAGATCTAGCTGGTATGGTTGCGTTATCGTTTGCTATAAACATTCTTAAACGCGACGATATGATAAGATGGGGCTCGGCGATAGGGAGTAACCCATATTTTTATAAGATAGATAATGTTGTATCTACTGATATAGACTATACTAGTGATTTTAAATTTTGTGAAATGATTTACAAAGAGTGGAATGAGTAACTTTTCGATAAACTCAGGTTCCGAAAAATCCTTTGGTATTGTATTCTCAGTAGTATTTTTAACAGTCTCTTTTTATCCACTAATAAGCTCAGGAGGTATCAAAGTTTGGGCGATAATTGTTTCAATTATTTTCTTATTACTTGCCTTCTTAGCTCCTAAAATATTAATTATTCCCAATAAGCTTTGGTTCAAATTTGGCATGATTATAGGCTCAATCATGGCACCAATTGTAATGACTCTGGTTTATTTCTTAACTGTATTCCCTACTGGTCTTATTATGCGTCTTCTAGGGAAAGATATACTCAAACAGAAGCTTGATAAAAATGCTAAATCCTATTGGATAGAACGAAGTGATAAGATGGGCTCAATGAAAAATCAATTTTAAGAAGTTGACATTATGTCTTTTATTAGAGAACTATGGCACTTTATGCGTATCAGAAAAAAGTTCTGGTTAGCTCCAATTTTAATTATGATGGCATTGTTTGGATCATTAATTGTTTTGAGTCAAGGTTCAGCAGTTGCGCCTTTTATTTATACTCTGTTTTAAATAATGACAATAGCAGTATTAGGTATCTCTGCCTTTTATCATGATAGTGCCGCTGCATTAATTATCGATGGTGAGATAATTGCCGCTGCGCAAGAAGAACGTTTTACTCGCAAGAAACATGATCCATCATACCCAGTTAATGCAATTAACTATTGCCTAACAGAGGCTAATTTAGATTTGAGTCAGTTAGATTATATTGCCTTTTATGACAAGCCTTTCTTAAAGTTTGAACGTCTCCTAGAAACTTATGTTGCCTTTGCGCCAAAAGGTCTTCAATCATTCAGAATGGCAATGCCTGTTTGGTTACGTGAAAAGCTTTTCCTAAAAAATATGTTAATTAAGGAGTTCAGAAAAGCCAATAAGAACTTTGATGAAAATAAATTGATGTTTGGAGAGCATCACTTTAGCCATGCTGCTAGTGCTTTCTATATGTCACCTTTTAAAGAGGCAGTTGTTTTAACACTTGATGGTGTAGGAGAATGGGCAACTACTACTGTTTCAATTGGTAGAGGTAATGATCTCAACATTGTTAAAGAGATACACTTTCCTCATTCCTTAGGGTTGCTTTATTCAGCATTTACCTACTATATTGGCTTTAAGGTGAATAGTGGTGAGTATAAGGTAATGGGTTTGGCGCCTTATGGTAAACCTAAATACAAAGATTTAATAATGGATAAACTGATTGATCTTAAACAAGATGGCTCGTTTAGATTAAACCAATCTTACTTTAACTATTCAGCTGGTTTGACTATGGTTAATAAGAAGTTTGCCGATTTATTTGGTGAACCCATTAGAAAGCCAGATACTGATAAACTTACCCAGTTCCATATGAATATTGCCGCCTCTATTCAGGAGGTAACAGAAGAGGTTGTTCTGAAAATGACAAGATCTCTAGCCAAGGAATACAAAATTCAAAATCTTTGCATGGCTGGTGGTGTTGCTCTTAACTGTGTTGCCAACGGTAAAATACTGAGAAGCAAAGCATTCAAAGATATCTGGATTCAACCCGCATCAGGTGATGCTGGTGGTGCTTTAGGCAGTGCCTTAGCGTTATGGTATAAGGAGCTTAATAAGCCTAGAGTAGTTAATACTAATGACTCTATGAAAGGATCTTATCTAGGGCCATCATTTGAACAAGACGAAATCGAAAAAGGATTATCTGATTATGGCGCTAATTTTACTACGCTTGCAGAAAATGAGATGATTGAACAAACTGCACAAGCATTATCAGATGGTGAAGCTGTAGGCTGGTTCCAAGGTAGAATGGAATTTGGTCCACGCTCATTGGGTGCACGTTCAATATTAGGCGACCCGCGCTCTGAAAAAATGCAAAAGATACTTAATCTTAAAGTGAAATATCGTGAAAGTTTTAGACCATTTGCTCCATCAGTATTAAGAGAGAATTTGTCTGATTGGTTTGAGCTAGACTATGACAGCCCCTATATGCTTCTAGTTGCTAATGTGAAAAAAAACAAGCGTGTAGAAATGACAAAAATAGAAGAGTCCTTATTTGGTATTGATAAATTAAATATAAAGCGTTCGAGTATTCCAGCAGTAACACATGTTGACTATTCTGCCAGAATACAAACTGTACATAGAGAAACTAACCCAAAATACTATGCATTAATTAGTAAATTCAATGAAAAGACAAGTTGTTCGGTAATTGTAAATACTTCATTCAATGTCAGAGGTGAACCTATTGTTTGCTCACCAATAGATGCATTTAAGTGTTTTATGGGAACAGAATTAGATTTATTAGTGGTTGGCAATTGTATTCTTAGAAAAAAGTATCAAAACAAAGAATTAGTTGAGGACTATAAGGGAAAGTATGAGAATGATTAGAGCCAGAGGTAAAAGTGAAAAAATCTAAACGCTCTATATTTTTTAATTTAATGCCTATATTTTTTATCACTCTATCTTTTATTTTGTTGGTTTTTGTTTATTACCGTTCGGAATTTCGTGATGCTGGCAATTTAGATTACTCAAAATACTATTATCTTTCCATTGTTAGTGCCTTTTTTTGGCTAATCGTATCAAGATTAAAATATGAGTTAAAAGAGAATATTCTAATCTTAAGCATTAGTATTATTTCCTCCTTGTATCTAATAGAAATAGTACTGCATTTGAATTCTCCAAGAAATTATGATTACAAAAGAGAAATTCTGGCACATAATGCTAATATTGTATTTGATACTCGATCAAAATTTCAAGTTTACAGGGATTTAAAGGAGGAAGGTATTGATGCAATTCCATCTGTCCAACCATCCAGCTTTATTGGTAATAATGACATAATGCCTCTTGGTGGAGTTGCAAATAAAACTACAGTATTTTGCAATGAAAGTGGCGAAATGTCGATTTTTATGAGTGATAGATATGGGTTTAACAATCCAGATGAGCAGTGGGATAATAATATAGAGCTAGTTATATTAGGAGACTCATTTGCTCAAGGAGCTTGTGTTAACTCTGGACAAGATATTGCATCAATACTAAGAAATGAGACCGGTGCAAGCATAATTAATCTTGGATCTGAGGGGAATGGTCCATTGATTGAATTAGCAACCTTGAAGGAGTATGGAGAGTTGTTAAAACCAGAGAGTGTTATTTGGATGTATTATGAAGGAAACGATCTCGATGGAAATCTAGAAAATGAATTATCTTCAGATCTATTAAGGAAATATTTAAATCAAAAATTTTCACAAAATTTAGTAGATAAGCAATCTACTCTTGACATCATGATTAACAATCAAGTTAAAAAAAATGAATCAAAAGTCTTACTAGAAAGAGATAGAAATATTAGTAATTGGAGTTCTAGATGGTTTAGATTGTACAATATTAGATCATTACTTAATTTAGATGATTATGTAGAATCTGAACTTAAAATTACATCTGACTTCAAAAACGTCTTAGATACTGCAAATTTAAGTGTTCAAGAATGGGGAGGTAAGCTTTACTTCGTTTATTTACCGAGTTTTAACAGGTATTACAGTGAAATAGAAAATCATGATGAGTATAGAAAAAAAGCTGAGGTTATTAGTATTGTAAATGAATTGCACATTCCAGTATTTGATGTCCACTCAGAAGTTTTCATGAAGCGATTAGACCCCTTGTCATTATTCCCTTTTAAAATTCAGGGTCACTATACAGCCGAAGCATACGCAATTATTGCTAAACTTATCAGTTCAAAACTAGCTTTAAAATGAGTAAGGACCTTATAAAAAAAACACTTTACCTTTTGGAAGGTAGTACCCAAAAAATACCTTTCATGGTTTTTTTATTCATTTTTATTTCAGTTTTAGATGTAGTAGGTATTGGCCTTATTGCTCCCTATGTTGCTCTAATTGTATCCCCAGAACAGATAATGGAAAATGATCTTTATATTTCTTTTTTAAGCGAAGGGTTAAAAGATAATTTAGATGATTTGATAATCATACTCAGTTTGCTATTGTTTACTGTATTTTTAATCAAATCAATTGTAGGCTTGCTGGTAAATAGACTAATACTTTTATTTTGTATAAGTCATGGCTCCCAATTAAGATCGTTTCTAATGAGAAATTATCAAAATATGCCATATGAAGAATATATAGAACGAAATAGCTCTGAATATATTTATCATATTCAAGAACTTGCTGCCAAATTTTCTCATACCACTTTGCAAGCTATGCTAAGAATTTTAAGTGAAGGAATAGTATTTGTGACAATTGTTCTTTTTTTGGCCTGGTTTGATTTATTGTCAGTATTAATCTTGAGTGGATTCATTATTGTATCAATACTAACATACGATATTTTACTTAAAAGTAAGATAAGTAATTATGGGAAAGAGGTTAACAATCATTCAAGAAAAATGATTCAGGGTGTTAATGAAGGGCTAGAAGGTTTAAAAGAGATTAGAATCTTAGGTAAAGAAAATTATTTTCATAATGTTGTTAAAAAAAATGCAATTCAATATTCACAAATTAATGTTAAGTCAATGGTTTTATCCTCTATACCAAAATACATGATGGAGTTTCTTATGGTAACTTTTATAGTTGCGATAGTCTTAGTGAGCCTCTTATCCAATTATGAATTAAAATCACTACTTCCAACTCTAAGCGTATTTGGAGTTGCAGCCATCAGATTGGTTCCATCAAGTAATCTAATTTTGAGTAGTATTGTGCAGATTCGTTTAGGCAAAAATTCTATCGAGTTACTTTATAGTGATTTGAAAAAATTTAAGGAGGATTCAGAAACTTTCGGCAATGAAGCGAAGCCAACTGATACAAAAGAATTATTTCAAAAATTCACAAAGTTTAAATCACTTAAATTTGATAAAGTAAGTTATCAATATCCAGACTCAGACTTAAATGTATTGAGTAATATTTCAATAAATATTAAAGCTGGAGAGACCATTGGTGTAATCGGCCCTTCTGGATCAGGAAAAACAACATTAATTGATATTATGCTCGGATTATTGGAGCCAAGAAGTGGAAGTATTGTTCTTAATGAGGAGAAAATTGGCATTAAGAATTCTACATGGAAAAATCATGTTGCTTACTTACCACAACAAATATTTCTCATAGACAATACTGTGCGAAATAATATAGCTCTTGGTGAAAATTCAAGTGAAATTAATGATGTTAATGTGATGAGTGCTATACATCAAGTTCAGTTAACGGAGACTATCAGTCAACTGCCAAATGGGCTAGATACTATTTTAGGTGAGAGAGGAGTTCGCTTGTCAGGTGGCCAGAGACAAAGAATAGCTCTAGCTAGAGCATTCTATCACAATCGTGATGTTTTAATATTAGATGAATCAACTAGCGCATTAGATAGCAAAACTGAAAATGAAATAGTTAAACAAATGAGTCAATTTAAAGGCATAAAGACAATAATTGTTATTTCTCATAGATTGTCTACTTTAAGGCATTGTGATCGTATTTATAAATTAGAAAATGGATGTATAGTGGATGTTGGTTCTTATCAAAAAATTATAGGGGAGGTTAACTAATGAAAAGAGTATTAGTAACTGGAGCTGATGGCTTTATAGGTTCACACTTAACTGAAATGTTAGTCGATAGGGGTTATAAAGTAACTGCGTTAGCTCAATATAACTCCTTTAATCACTGGGGATGGTTAGATAAAATTAATTGCAAGGAAATGGTGGAGATTATTACAGGCGATATTAGAGATCCTCATTTTTGCAAGAATATTACTAAAGAAATAGATATCATTTTTCATTTGGCTGCATTAATAGCTATACCATTTTCGTATATTGCACCTGATAGCTATGTAGATACAAATATCAAAGGCACTCTTAATATCTGTCAAGCCGCAAAGGAAAACAATGTCCAAAGATTTATTCATACTTCAACAAGTGAAGTTTATGGTACTGCAAAATATGTACCTATTGATGAAAAACATCCAATGCAAGCACAGTCACCTTATAGCGCCTCAAAAATTGCAGCAGACTCTATGGCTATAAGTTTCTATAATTCATTTGATCTTCCTGTTACGATTGCTCGTCCATTTAATACTTATGGTCCTAGGCAGTCTGCACGAGCAGTAATACCCTCAATTATTACTCAAATTAAAAATGGCAAGGAATATATAAAAATTGGGGATATAAGTCCCACTAGAGATTTTAGTTACGTAGAAGACACTTGTAGAGGTTTTATATCCTTATTGGAGTGTGAAAATGCAGTTGGTCATACTATAAATATTGGATCAAATTATGAAATTAGTATTGGTGACACATTAAATCTAATTAAAGACATAATGAAAAGTGATGTTGAGTTTGTTTCCGATGAGCAACGCTATAGACCTGGCAAGTCAGAAGTATTTAGATTATGGTGTGACAATACTTTAATTGAAAATCTTACGGGGTTTAAACCTAAGGTCTCTATTAAAGAAGGTTTAGAAAGAACTATTAAATGGTTTACAAATACAGATAATTTAGAAAATTATAAGTCAGATATTTATAATGTTTAGATTAGATGAGGTAATTTATGAAATTTAATAAAGACATTTTTATTAATAATAAAATAATTTCTAAGAAATCTCCAACATTTGTAATTGCTGAGGCTGGTGTCAACCACAATGGAGATATGCGGATTGCAAAACAATTGATAGATTTGGCTGTAGATGCAAATGCTGATGCAGTCAAATTCCAAACATTTAAAGCCGAACATTTGATCCTAAAAGATGTTCAAAAGGCTCCTTATCAGCAAAATACTACAGATATAACTGAAACGCAATTTGACATGCTAAAGAAGCTGGAAGTCACCAGAGAGCAGAACCTTGAGTTAAAAAACTATTGTACAAAAAAGGGGATTATATTTTTAACAACTCCATTTGATGAAGAAAGCTTAGATGAGTTAGATGAGATTAGCTTATCTGCCTACAAAATAGCATCCACAGATACTACAAATTTATCTTTTTTAAAAAAAATAGCAAAAAAAGGTAAGCCTATTTTTTTATCAACAGGCATGAGTTATCTTTCAGAAGTTAGCTTGGCTCTTGAAACTATTTACGAATACAATAAAGATGTAATTTTGCTTCAGTGTACTGCTAATTACCCTATTCAAGATAATGAAGCAAACTTATTAGTGCTTAACACCTATAAGGACAATTTTGATATTTTGTTAGGCTATTCGGATCATACGGAAGGAGTCGGTGCAGCACCATTTGCAATTCCTATGGGCGCTAAAGTAATTGAAAAGCATTTTACAATTAACAAATCAGCTATTGGTCCAGATCATGCTGCCTCTCTCTCACCTACTGAGTTATATGATCTTGTGAATAAAATTCGTAAAGTTGATCAATATATGGGAAGTTCTATTAAAAAACCTAGCCCATCAGAGCTTGATACAAGAAAATCATTGCAAAAGTGCATAGTTGCAAATGAAGATATTAAAATTGGCTCTATATTTACTGAACGAAATACGATTGCAAAAAGAACTGGTGGTATTGGTATTTCACCGATTGATGCTAAAAAGTTGATAGGCGTCAAGTCAACTAAAAACTATAAGAAAAATCAAATTATTGAAGACCTATGAGAGTAATATTTTCTGGGTATGGTCGCGCTGCTCTTGAATGCCTTTACCAGTTGATGGGTAATTATGATATCGAAACATCTGACGTTATCATATTTACTCATAATACTTCTGAAAACGCAGAATTTATTAACCATTTAAAAATTAATAATTTCAAATTTAGTTTTGAAAATATAAATAATTCTTTTGATTCAATTAGAGACTTCAGTCCAGATTATCTTTTGTCAATTTATTACAGAAATATTATTTCAACTAATATACTTGAGGTAGTAAATTATCAGGCAATGAATTTACATCCATCTTTACTTCCAGCCTATCGGGGAACTAAGTCAAGTGTGTGGGCAATATTGAATAATGAAAAATACACAGGCGTATCATTTCATTATGTTGATAGTGGCATCGATACTGGTAGAATTATACTCACAAAAGAAATACGAATTTTGGAAGAAGATACTGCTTTTTCTTTATATCATAAGTTAATTGGGTTATTTTCAGCCCATTTTTGTAAGGCCTTTGATTTGTTAATTGCTAACTTCAATGGAGTTGAGCAAAAAGGCGATCCATCATACTATCCGAGAAAATTACCATATGGTGGAAAGATAAATATTAATGAGTTAAACTTAGAGGATGCTTGTCGCTTTGTAAAGGCTATGTATTTTCCTCCACATAAAGGTGCTATTTTCATATTAAAAGACGGATCTGAAGTTGAGATTAATTCAATTGACAAACTAAATCGCTATTTTGGAGTTTCATGATATACATTTCAAGCTCATGCGTAAAAAACGCTAAAATTAAAGATTCAGTAGAGCAGCTAGCAATAAATGGTTTTCAAAATATTGAATTATCTGGTGGAACCGAATTTTATGAAAATTTTGAAAATGATTTAATAGAATTAAAAGATAGATATAAGCTTAATTACCGATGCCATAATTACTTTCCGCCACCAAAAAAACATTTTGTACTGAATTTAGCCTCATTAAATGATGAAACCTTTCAAGCCAGTTATAGTCATTTACAGAAAGTGATCAGTTTATCAAATAGACTGGGTGCAGATAAATTTGCTTTTCACGCGGGGTTTTTCATCGATATCAAGTTAAATGAAATTGGGAAAAAGCTAAGTCGAGATAGTTTATTTGATAAAAAAAAGGCTATTGAGCGTTTTTGTAAAGCCTACGGTGATATTAAAAAACAGTCTAAGAATGTTGTTTTGTTTATAGAAAATAATGTATTTTCAAGAAGTAATTCAGAAACTTATGATGGTGAAAATCCTTTTATGATGACCAACTTTAATGAATATAAAACTCTAAATGAAAAAATAGACTTTAATTTATTATTAGATGTCGCTCATTTAAAAGTTAGTGCAAAAACCTTGAAACTTGATTGGGAGGATGAATTTGAAAAAATGATGGATGCAAGTAGCTACATTCATGTAAGTAACAACGATGGTTTTCATGATCTAAATAATGAGCTAACCAAAACTTCAATTATGGCATCTATGCTAAAACAGAGTGATACTCGAAATAAAGACTTTACTATAGAGATATACGATGGGATGGATGCCATCAAAAGAAGTCATGAAACATTATCTGAGGTAGTTTGATGATTCAAAATCTTACTTGTAACTGTAATAATAGCTTACTAGAAGTCATGAAAATCATCAATGAAAATACCATGGGCGTTTGTTTTGTTACTGATGAAGTCAATTCCCTTAAAGGTGTCGTGACTGATGGAGATATCAGACGAGCAATTTTGAATCATAAAAGTCTTGACTCATCAATAGTTGATATATTGCATCAGAATTTTGTTTGTGGTTATGTTGATGACTCTAATGATGCATTGATAAATAAAATTAGTGAAAAAATTAATGAAGATATCAATATTGATATTATTCCAATTGTTGACCAAAATAATCAATTAGTTGATTATTTTAGATATTCTCATCAAAGTCACTTTCCTGTTGCTATTCCTAATCTTGGTGGTAACGAATTTAAATATCTCACAGATGCTTTTTTTAGTACCTGGGTTTCTAGTTCAGGGTTTTATATAGATGAATTTGAAGAAAAATTTTCAAGCTACTCTGACTGTGAATATGGTGTTTCTGTAGCAAATGGTACAGCTGCATTGCACCTTTCTTTAGTTGCACTTGGAGTTGGAAAAGGTGATGAAGTTATAGTTCCTGACTTGACATTTGCTGCGACTATTAATGCTGTTTTACATGCAAATGCTACCCCCGTAATAGTAGATATTGATGAAAAAAGCTGGTGCATTGACCCAACAGAAATTGAGAAATCAATTACATCCAAAACAAAAGCAATTATTCCTGTTCATGTATATGGCCAAGTATGTGATATGGATAGTATTATGAGTCTAGCTAAAAAATATGGTATTAAGGTTATTGAAGATTGTGCAGAGGCTCATGGGGCAATTTTTAGGGATAAAAAGGTTGGAAGTTATGGTGATATTGGATGTTTTTCATTTTATGGAAACAAAGTTATAACTACTGGGGAAGGTGGTATGTGCGTGACAAACTCTTCTATGCTTAATGAAAAATTAAGACTTTATAGAGATCATGGAATGAGTAAATCGAAGCGCTATTTTCATGAAGTAGTAGGTTTCAATTATAGAATGACTAATTTACAAGCAGCAATTGGGCTTGCTCAACTAGAGAGGATTCATGAAATCCATAAAAATAGATTCTCATATGAAAATTTATATCGCAAGATAATGTCTAATAGAAATTTGGAATTTCAGCAAGACTTAATAAATAGAAAGAGAGTTGTATGGCTAGTTTGTGTACTTTTAGTTGAAAATAGTAATGGCGAAAGAGATAGATTGATATCATTACTTAAAGATAATGGTATAGAGGCACGACCTTTTTTTTACTTACTTAGCGAGATGGAGATTTATAAGAAATATTCTCATAAAATTAATTCTTCAGCTAAGAAAATATCTAGTTGTGGAATCAATTTACCAACTTATGAGAGTTTAATGAGCTTAGAACAAATAGAGTTAATTTTGGAAAAGATTTTTAAATAAAGAAATGGATAATTTTGTTAAGAAAAATATTAAAGAACAATACGGGCTTCCAGTTAATGTTAAATTTTGTAAAAAATGTGTGGTTTCCAATCAAAGACCTAGAATTAAATTTGATGATGAAGGAATCTGTTCAGCATGTCGATTTGCCGAATACAAAAATAATGTAATCAATTGGACTAAACGGGAAAGTGAGCTAGCAAA
>Ga0315315_10001472_pt1 | contig 21591 bp, 9 predicted proteins | sample M140m3416metaG_FD_203699 | JGI IMG/M metagenome (GOLD analysis project Ga0315315, IMG submission 203699) | Ammonia-oxidizing marine archaeal communities from Monterey Bay, California, United States - M1 40m 3416 | ecosystem: Environmental > Aquatic > Marine > Intertidal zone | place: USA...
TTTAAAAAGTTTAAAACTAATTTACCTATAGCCGCGGCCTGTTGTCCAGAGGTCATATAAGGTTTTGCAGATTGTTGTGTTGATTGAGTTATTTCTTGAAAGTCATTAAAAGCTTTTGTTTCTGCTTCTTTTTTACTTAAACCATCTTTGATATATTTATTAACTCTATTTCTATAAAAAGTAGCACCACCAGTAGCAATCGCAATGTTATCACCAATTTGAGTTGGTAAAAACCCTAATTTAAGAGCTTTACCAATTATAATAGCTACTTGGTCAAACATATTTCCTGGTCTAGCTTTTTTAATAGCTTCGGCAAGCTCAGCGCCGTTAATATCTGTTTGTAAACCACCACGTCTTTGTTTTAACATATCAGAGTTAAATATCATTGCAAAGTCTTTCCAATATTGTGGTTGGTTAGCAAAAGCTTTGGCAGCTGCAAATATATTGTTGTCAGCAAAATTTAAGTAGTTAACGTTAGACATTTGCTGTAGCAATGCAGATCTAGTGTTAAAAAACATTACACCTGATACAGAAGCGTTTAACCAATTTAGAAGTGCGTTTGGTTTTGCGCTAGAACCTTTAGGTCTGTTAATACCGGTTTCAATCCTATACAACATGTCTTCTAATGCTTCTTTAAGGCTTTTGCCGTAAGCGGCTTCAATTTTATTTAAATTTTCTGGTGAAAATATTATATCAGCATTTTCCTTAAACTCTGCAAAATAACTTTTTCTACCAACTCTACCAGTAGCGTCTACTAAGTCTATTCTTATATTACCAGTTTCCCAGTTAGGACCTGGGTCTACGTAGTTTTCTTGTTTAGATATAGCATTTATACTTTCAGCATAAGCCTGTAAGTTAGGGTCTTGTTTTACTATATCAACTAAACTTTTTTGATCAGCCTCGCTTAAACCTGGTATTGAATAACCGTGTTTGTCCCATAAGTATACTCTTATAGCATCTTGATAGGTAAAATCGCCGTCAGGTGTTTTTTCAGCCAACATTTTGTTAACATCAGGCATTTGTTTGTTTAAAGCTTTATAGTCATTTGCCACAGCTTGTTTTGCAGTGTCTATTTCTCTATGTGCTCTTAATAACGGTCTAACCAAAGCTCTTTCAAAAAAGTCTCTATGCGCGTCACCTTTTCGACCTTTACCCATAAAGTTGTATAATAGACCTACAAAATCTTCATGTGATGGTGGTATAAAAAATCTAAACTTGCCTTTGCTAGCGCCACGCTTTCTAGCTTTCATAGCGCTAAACCTTTTTCCAGCCTCTATACCAGTTACATCTTGTAATATGTCATTAAAATCATCGCTTAGTGTTTTGCTAAACTTAACTTTAGCTTGTTGTACTTTTGATTTAACATCAAATTGATCTAACATGTTTTTAACCGCCTGTACGTTTTGCAACGCATCATCAGCAAAATAAAAATCATTATAACCCTCGCCAACTTTACCAGCTATCCATAGTGCTTTTGCTTCAGATGTAGAATTAGCTAATCCAGTTATATTTTTTAAAGGTATATTTAAACCATTGGCCTTTAAAAAGTCAAATATAGCTTGAGCAGATTCTGGTGGCCTAGCTGTTAATACAAACATATTTTCTGGCCCGAACTTACCTTGAAGTTTTATGGCTTTGTTAAACAACGGCGCTAATTTACCTTTTACAACTTTATTAAAGTCAGAAAAATCAAATTCATAGCCTTTGTCTAATAAACTTTCATAAGTGCTCGCGTATTGTTCAGCGTTTAAAGTGCCTGTCTTACCGTCTGGAGTTGTGTATTTAACTAAAGATTTAGTCGTAGCCAGCGTATCATCAAAATCTAAAACAGTTATGCCTTTTGGCTTGTGTATTGTTCTTGAAAAATTAATAGCGTTATATAACCCTTCAGATTCATTAGCTTTTTCAACCAAAGTTTTAGAAAACTTAATAGCTTCTAACCCCATTTGAATACGCTTGTCGTTAATTATTTTTTGTAATCCAGCAATATTACCTATTGTCTGGGGTGATTGCATCTTGTTTAATACCTTTGGGCTTATACCTGGAAAAGATCTAAACGAGTATGTTCTGAATGGTCTTTTTACTTTCCATTTTTTACCATTTTTACCGTTTTTAAACACACTTTTATTTGGCATGTTTTTAGCATCAGCTTCTGTTGCCGCTGTTTTATAAGAGTTAGACCCAATACGCATTGTTATAAAACCATCACCACCACTCTCTAACGATGTTAAGCCAAATTGATAAATATCACCACCCATACTAAACAAACCTCTACCCATTAACTGTATTAAATATACTTGGTGTTTTTTAAGGTTGTAAAGCTCTGCGATATATTTTAAAGGAAAAGGAACTGTAGCAGACATACCGTTAAAATAACTACTTCCAGTGTCAGGATTTTTGTTGTCAATAAGCTGGTTGTGGCCTTCTATTGGTATTATTTTTATCCCGTCCCACTCAATAACTTTTTTTGGATTACCATTGCTGTCTTTTGACGATTTTAAAAACTTTTTAGCAACCTCAATGCCCTTTAAAGTTTCTGCCTCTAATTCCTTTAAAATTTTCTTTAGTTCTGACGAGTATTCTTTTTTAACATTAAAAATTTGCTTTCCATCTTTATTTACAACACTATGTGTAAAACTACCGTATTGAGCTTTAAACATTTTAGCCTCAATATTCATTCGAACCCCGTGTATCTCTACTACTACATCTGGATTAGCGTCTTTTTCGTTAGGTTCCCTGCTTATAACTTTAAATATTTTTGGGTCGTTAATTATTTTTTCAACTGTTATAGCGGTGTCAATTAAATTTCTTTCATAATCAGTGCCTCTTTCGCCAGCATCAGCAAGTTTATCATATGCTCTAGCTATAAACTGATTAAAATTTTGATACCCTTGAAGCAAAGGTGTGTTTGCCCAAATAAAATCACCAATACTCTGCATAGTTTCTTTATCTTTTAAAAAACCATTGTATGGAGGTAATAACTTTCCGTTATTATCAAAAACATTTTTATTAGACATGTATGCATCTGCAATTAAAAAAGTAGTGTTAATAATTTCCTTAGAATATTTAACGCTGTCAAAGCTTTTGTCTTCAAGTTTTTGTTTTTCTACAGTTTTGCTGTCAACAAAAGTTCTAAGTGACGAGCTAAAAAGCTGTCCCGGGTTTGTAGAGTTGTTTTGTATGTAATTTTCAGCAGCTCTAACAGCCTCAGCTTCAGCTCTCATTAAAGCTAAATTTCTTTGATTAGCTATTAATTTATTCTTTTTTCCCTCTGTATGGTACTTTGTAAACTCAGCTTTTGTAGTTATATTTCTAAAAATTTCTTTTCTATAGTTGCTGTCTTTTTTAAGGCTAGGCTTGTCAGATTTTTTAGTTTTATAATCTGCAAAACCCATTTTTTCTCTTTTAAATAAGTTTTTATAGTTAGTTCTTATTTTAAGTATTTCCATACTAGAGACTGTTTGCTCGTAAGTATTTGCTAAATAAGCTTTGTAGGATTCAGGTATATTTAACTTACCGTCTTTTTGCCCTATAACACCCATTTGTTTTCTTATAAATTCTGCTAAATCAGGTATTAATGTTTGTTCTATTTGCTCTACAGCGTTTGCAGGACTTTCTTCAATTATTTTGTTTAATTGCTTTTTAGCAACTTCTTTTAATATAGTAGTTTTAACACCATCAACAATTACGGTTTCGTTTTCTATATCTAAATCAGCTAAGCTTGTAAGCTGTCTAGATTTTGTTTGAACTAATTTTGTTTTTACACCTTCGGTTTTTTTAGTAGTAGTAGCGTCTTCTGTTGTTAAAAATTTTGCAGCATCTTCAAGATCTACTTTTGTAAAATCAGGAACTATAGTAGGGTTTTCTTTAAAAGTATCTAGCATTCTATAGTTAATTCTTTTATTTAAATAACCATATAAAGAATCATTTATCGTAGGATCAAAACCATTTATATCAGTTCTACCTGTTTTTGACGGGTTTATTAATCTAAATAAAATCTCAGCTTGTACTTCTTGCCTAACGTTTTCATCTGCTTTTAACGATGGTCTATTATTAAAGTAGTTATCAACCTGTACTTTTACCATAGCAGGAAGTTGGTTTGTTATTTCTTTGTTAGAAGCATCAAAGTTTTCTGCTTTACCTATATCGTCTAAAGTTTTCTTTGCAACATCCTTTTGTTTTTTAGAAAAATCTATTTTACCACCTTTCATTTTAACACCTTGAGCAGCTAAGTCTTTAAACTCTTGTCTGAACTTACCTTTTTTAGTATCTTGAACATACGCGTCTAAAAAGTTTTGTATTTGCTCACCTGTCTCAAATCCTATTTCTTTAAAATCACTTTCATTATTCCAAAGATTAGTAAACCAACTAGCTGCTTTTTGCAAAGAGTTTTTGTTTAATGCCCCAGCTTTTGAAAGCTGTGCATATATAGTTAAATATTCTTCACCATATTCTTTAAAATCTTTTTCAGTGCCGTCATCATTTAATTTGTAACCACCTTTTTCAAGTTCATTTTCTATTTTTGCTAAAGTGCTGCTACCTATTTGGCCCATAAACATTTTAACCATGTTTTCACCTTTAGCACTTAGATTACCACTACCATCATCAGCTTGCAACGTTGACTTAACAATACCATGAAGTACCTCGTGTGTGCTAGTAGCCACTGCATTTTGCTCTGCAGCAACCTCCATGTTTATCAGTAGTTTATTGCCAACCTTTGTGCCATTAACATTTATGTTTTCCATTTTAGGCATTTTAATGCCTAAAAGCTTATATTCTTTTTCCAAAGCTTTCATAAACTCTTCGTTAGTCTCATACCTAACTTGCTCTAAACCTTTTACGTCACCTACAAAAATATCTCCAGAATCTAAATCAGCTTTTAACAAACGCATGTTAGCATCAACTTTAATATTTTTTACCTTAGCATCTATATTGTTTAAACTTTCAAACAAATCTTTAACTTGAATGTCAAAACTAGCTTGTGATATAGCTCCTTTGTTTAAACCTTTTTTTAAGTTTACTATTTCAGCGCTTGTATTTCTTCTTTCATTTACAAGGTCAGTTAAGCTTGTTATTTCACCTTCGTTTAAGTACTCGCTAAGCTTTTTATTAGATTCTAAATAATCTTTAAGATCTGTTTCTTCTATTTGGATTTGATCTTCAATATTTTTTAACTCTTTTTTAGAAGTTGCTTTAGCCATGCTTTCTGTAAGAGCAGCTATGTTGTTTATTTTTTTATTTATAAACTGATTACTTGTGGGGTCGGATCTTAAAGCTCCTTGCACAATTTTTCCACCACCAGTCATACCTGTACCACCAATAAGCCCTGCAAAATAATTGTCCCAAGCTTCTTCAGTCCACATGTAGCTACCAACATCTTTAACAGACTCTTCAAAACTCATTTGTTTACCTAAGTTTTCGTTAAGTCTTTCTGTCAAGCCTTGCCCGTATTCTGTCACGCCCTCTTTATTACCTGTCATAAGAAGAGAAACAGCTTTTTTACCGGTAAAAGATTTTTTAGCTAATTCTTTCATCATGCCTTTGTAACCAGCTCTTTCCATAACATATCCAATAGCTCCTAGAGCAGCTGGTATTGCAGACTCATCTTGGTCATTTTCAACTAGTTTAGAAAAACCATTTGGATCATCACCGTAAATAGCTTTTGCTTTTTGTTCGTTATAAGCAACCCAAGAGCTACCTATCATAGTCGCTGCCATACTACCACCCAGCGTAAGTCTAGCGGCAACAGCGTGCATAGCGGTCTGTTTTATAAAGCCTATACCAGCAACAAGAGCATCATCAAACTCTCCTGATTTTACAGCGTTTAAAAATCCTTCACTACCAACGTCTACAGTTTGTCTTCTACTTTCTTCAATTTCTTTACCTTCGTTAAATCTTTGCTGTAGCATTTTAGCGTAAGCAACACCAATATCCTCTCCTGTTTCAACGTTTACTTGTTGTATGCTAACACCGTATTTTTGATCTTCTTTAGCCAGCTCGTAGTATCTTTGGTTTTCAACAGCATCATAACCATCCCTGTCGTAAGCGGCTTTGTCAAATGTTACTATTTGCCCGTTGTCAGGGTCTATCCAACCCGATTTGCCACTAACATCTCCACCTAAAAAAAACAAAGCTGCTTCTTCTCCTAAAACAGGTTTTATAAAACCTTCAGCTGCAGCAGTCCATATATCATAACCTATTTTAGCGGCCTCACCTTTAGTGTTTAATATTTCGTTTTTTAAACCTTCAATTATAGAAATATCGTCAGACTCGTCAACACTAATATTGTTTTGACTTATATAATCATCTAAAGACAAGCCGTCGGCTTCAGCGTATTTTTCTAAATCCTCTTTTTTGTATTCAAAACCGTTAGCGTGTACGTACCTTGGCATATTATCTTGCGTTTTTATTTATCCAATTATCAAATATTTCTTTTGACGCTTTTCTTCCGCTAGAAAAAGTTCTTCTCGTCACAATTTCCACTGGGTTTTCACCGTTAAAAGTAAAAGTATACTTATCACGAATTTTTTTCGTAATTTTTACACCAGGGTATAAGCTTTCGATTTGAGATATTCTGTCTGGAGTCATAGCTCCTTTAAAATAGCTTACGTCAATACCTGGAAGCTTAGGTGGAGGTGGAGGTGGAGGATTTTTAGGATCATTATCGTTTTTAGATTTTTTAGGAATTATATTTGTAAAAGCAGGGTCAGTAATACCTAATGCTCCTAAAAAGTCTTCTAAACCTTGGTAAGTGTTTGTTGTTCCTTCATAAACAGTAGTATACACATCGTTTATAGGGTCAAAAGTTATACTTCTACCTAAGAAGTTTGTCAACTTTCCTTTTCCTTCTTTTAACTCTTTTAAAAGTGTTTTACCAGAAGATCTGGTTGCTGTTTGGTTTGTGCCGCCAACAAAAAGACCTTTGCCAGGAATATCTAAGAAAGATTTGTTATTTTCTTTGTTAAAACTTCCTTGCCAAGTAGTATTGTATATGTCTTGCTCTGCATTAGATAAATATTTAGCCATCATTGCTGATAATTTATCAGAGTTTTCTTTTTTCTGCATCCAGTCGTTACCGCCATTTCTTGGAAACTCAGTGTAAAACGATTCATCTAAACCACCTTGGTTCCACTGGTCAGCAAAAGTCATTGGGTTGTTATCTGTTTCTACTAAATCAGTTTGCGCTAAAACCATAATTCCTTCGGCGCCTGTTTTGTCAAAATCACTTTTATAAGCGTTGTAAGCATCGTTCCATATAAAGTTTTTATCACCAGTTCTACCATCGTTAAGGGCCTGCTTTTGCGTGCTTGACACCCTTGTTTTTATATTGTTTGTTGATGTTACGTTTTTCACGTTCCACTTACCTTCTTTACTATCAAAAGAATCGTTGCCAAAAAATATTTTACCTGAGCTTTCAACATTAAAAGCTCCTTCAACATCACCCGTACTTTCATCATCTTTAGCGTAATTACCAACATACCACTCGCTACCTAAACTACCTAATTTTAACATTTGTTGACCACCAGCTTTTGCATAAGCTTTTTTATCTATTGCCAATCTATTTAGTTGGTCATTCAATGTAGCAAACTCAAGTTGTATATTCTCTAATTTTTGCCTGTCTTCTGGGTCTTGACTTTCTTCGTACTCTTCTGATATGCTGATAAATTCAGCTTGTTTTTCTTTTACCCATTTATCTATAATAGGTCTATAACCAGGCTCCATTTTTACCACGTTTTCTGGCGTGCCAATTTTACTTAGCCAAGCATCTATTTTAGCCCCTTCTTTTTGGGTTTCTTCTTGAATTTTTTTCATTTGACCAGTTAGTTCGCCAAAAAAAGAAGAAACAGAAGTGTCTCTACCTGCCTCAAGCATTGTTAACTGCCCTTGTATTAAATTTTTATCTGCCGCCATGTTTATGTTATTTTTCCAGTTACTATTGAACCAACTACTTTACCAATACCTCCATATAACGCAGAATTTGCATCTGCAACAGCTTTGTCTGCAGCTGCTTTTTCCATTTGAGACATTCCAAGCAAAGTAGCTTCTTTGTCAGTTTCCATTTTTCTTGCTATTTCAGCTCCTTTGTACTGCATTTGCTGCGCCATCATTTCCCCTTTTTGAACAGCTAGTTCACCTTTACCAATTAAAAGTTGATTTTTTTGTTCTTGAGCACCTATTAACGCAGAGGCTTTTTGATTTGCAATAGTCGATTGATTTGCCAGTGCCTGTGCTAAACCAGCGATACCAGAGCCACCAGCAGCTCCGCTTAAGCTTTGCATAATGTTGGCTTGGTTTTGTTGTTGTTGTTGCGCTAAAAAATCCGCTTGCTGCGTGTTAACAGTAATATCTTCGTATACGTTTTCCGTAAAAGTATTTTGAAAGCCAGCTGCTAAATTACTAGTGTCCATGTTAGAATAGTTTTCCATTCTTTCTTTATATAATCTATCGGCTTTTAACTGGTCTTCTCTTCTAGCTCTTCTACCTATTAAACCAGTGGCTATACCAGCCACGCCTTCAATAAGCCCTAGCTTTTCTGTTTTTCCCATGCCCTTTAAACCAAGCGTTTTTTGTAAATCTTCGAAAAATTTGCCCATATTTTGTTCTTTATTTATTTATAATTACACTTTTTACGTGTTATTTACTACTTTCTACAGCGTCAGAACCAACCGCAAATATCTCAGCTTCTGAGGTAGACGTGTTTTTCATTTCTACTTTAGCAAAGTAACCACTAACACCAGACATACCAACCTCTGTGTCTTTTACGAAAAATATAAAATCATCTGCAGTTGGTGTTGGTATTGTTCCTTGTACTCTTACTGTTATAGTTTTAGTATCTCTATTTAAACCTATACATTCTCCTAAAAATCTAGTTTTTGTTTCGCCATCTCTAATAAAATATACCATATCCCAAGCTGAATTATTAGCTATAGGCTTTGCTTGTAATGAAACATTAAGTTTTTGCGTAAGTGTTATGTCTATATTAGGCATAGTTAAAATGAATTTGTAGATTGATCAAACCAGCTAGGTAAACAAAACTCTATTACAGCATCGTTACCAGTTGGATATTTTATTATTTGTAAGTTTCCTGTTATTGTTAATTTCGCTTTATCAGTGGTGGTGCCATAAGTCGTTAAAGCATTTATACCACCAACAGAAGCAACACACCCATTTGCATACTCCATTGTTGTAGAAACGTTGTTTTTAAGACTTCCTTGCTTTGCTACAGTGTTGTTTTTTCTCCAAGCGTCAAAATTTGAAGGATTTATAATCGTAATGTTTTCATTTGCGGCTATGTCACCAGACACGCTAGCGTCGTTAGCATAAGAATCTCTCTGGCTACCACTAGCTGTGTAAGTGTTGTACTTTATTTTTTTATTTGCTGTTGGTAAATAAACGTCAAATTTGAAATCATAAGAAGTACCTTCTTCACTACCAGCTTTTGCTGTCAAAACAGCGCTAGCATTAGTTTTTAACTTTTTAACAACAAAATCTTTTACAGAAACAACTTGACCAACTTGTAATTTACCATTAGTTTCTGACCCTCCAACAAAAAACTTACAATCGGTTGTTGTTGGTGTAAATTGCATTTTAACCGCCCTATAGTTTGACGTATCTCCCGTACTAGAAACAATGACTAGTCTTGAGGCGCTTGAAGATCTTATTTGAAAATCTATACGACCACTATTACTTGTTGTTTTAGCATTAAAAGTCATTTCATAAGTATCTCCAACAACAAAGTCAGGTGTTGTTCCTGAGCATAAAGTCTTTAAACTAGTGTTTTCTTGAACCGTTATGCTACCACTGCTGTTTGTTATTTGAACTTGGTTATTAAATCCACCAACAGCAATACCACCAGTTGTACTCCAGCCGTTAACGCTAGTATTTGAACGAGTCCACAAATCTTCATTAGAAGTTATAGCAGTACCACCAGCAATTTGCCAAGCGACTGCCGACGCGCCTTTACTAATGTTTAAATAAACATTTGTATTTCTATACTGATTAAGGTAAACAGTTGTGTCTAAAAAATGAAGCGTACTACCACCGCTTGTACCAAATACAATTTTTATTTGTTGGTCATATAAAGAAGCACCAGTAGCTATATCACCGTTCCAATACTTTAAACCAGGTATTATTAATCTATACTCGTGAACACCAGACTGAGGTATTGTTTGAACAATAGCTCCTCCGGAAATATCCTGACCACCATAACCGCTTGTTTCGTTGTCAATATCTATAGTATATTTAGCACCAGGATCTCCAAAAACCTGAATAACTCTAGTTTCGCCTAAGTTATTTAAAGGCGACTTGTCCATTCTATAAGCGTAAATATTATTAGTGCTTGCTGTAAAGTTTTCTTCAGCTTTAGCTTCAAAAGTAATAACGTCACCAATTGGTTTTTTTGTTCTAGGCTTGTATACAATTGAAAATTGCCTTGCTGTTAAGTTGTTATTAGCAATAGAGCCCGTGTCTGTAACAGTAACAGAATAATCGCCTGGAAACTCTACATCATCAAAAAATATAGATGGAGGCGTTTTAAAAACATAATTAGAATCAGCGGTTATAGTTTGGCTAAAAGCAGTATTTGGCGTAAAAGGAGCGCCAGTAACACTATACTCGTCATTAGCAATGTTTACCAAAGAACCCGATGTGCATTTTTCTAATATGTTGTTTATTTTTCCCGCCATGTTAGTTTTGTATTAATATTGGTGTGCTTGAAATAGTTAAAGTAAAAGATGCAGGGTTGTTAGGCATGGTTCCACTTACAGGGATTGTACATATAACATGCTTATCAGCACCACTACCAGACTCTGTTAAAACCGGAGTACCTATAGTCAAACCAACAACAGAGCTAACAGTTGCTGTCGTGCCAGCCGCGTTTATTTCCCACTTTTGTCCGTTTACAATATTTGAATGAACGTAAAAAACAACACTGCTAAATGAGGTTTCATCTTTTTCGTAGTTTGTTATTATTACATTTTCTTTGTTGTTTGTGTTTGTAGAAGTGTTAACAAAATACCTAAGTTCAGTAGGAGAACTAATTCCAGCTGTTGCAACAAACTCGTGATATATAGGGTAAGAACCTAAATTAACACTATTAACGCTACCTAACCCTTGTGTTGTAAATTGTTTTTCGTCTAAATTAGCCTCTGTGTTAGCGTTGCCTTTTATATAATTAAACCATAACCCTTCTTTTTCTGTAAAGCTAGGTATTTTACCTGATTGTAATTCTGTCTTTATAGAATCAGCAATCCAACCTTCTGTACCTTCGTAACTTAATGTTTTAAAAGTTTTTACAGTAGACGGCGATTGGTTAAACACAAACTTAACACTAGAGCCGTGAGAATATTGAACTGCATAAAAATTATTTCTTAACTCATTAGACCCATGAAGCCATAGTTTACCAGTTCTAAAAGTATAGTAACCACTGTCCATTGACAACCCGTTTTCTGGAACAAAAGACTTTCTACTAGTCCAACCTTTAACATCTTCCGAAAAACTCACTGTCTCATTGTTTAGGGTTAAATTGTACACTCTAGAATCTTCGTCATAACTTCCTATAATTTTATCTGACGGTTTTAAATTATCTCTAAAATAAGTAGACATTCCAGTTTTTGATATATCTGTTAAACCGTCTTCAGACAATCTTAAAACCGCGTTTCTATCTTTGTCGCTAAAATAAATTCTATAACCATAATTAGCAAAAGATTCTGGATTTTTAGATATTCCAAATTCGCCTAAAAACGGGACTGTCTGTCCTAAAACTTTGTTTGTAGCAATAACATTTGGGTTTCCGTCAGCGTTAAACAAGGCGTCTTTGTTTGATAAAACTTTTAAAATTTTATTTTCACAAAATATAACAACATTGGTGTTTCTAGTAAATAACTTCTGTATTGTTCCATACTCTGGATTTAAGTCTTTAGTTATTTTTTCAGCTTGTATAAACTGATTTAAATTGTTTAAACTACTGCTTTTATTGTAAAGCCCAGAATATATTAAGCTGTTTGTTTTGACCTCCTCCATATATTTATCATCAAGTGTAGCAGAAACTTTAGGCCCTTTATCTATTGTTACCGCGTTAAAGTCGTCATGAACTCTGTTTGACTCTACACCATTACCAAAACTATAGCAATTATGCCATTTAAGTTTTGTTGCTGGTATTTGTAATATTTGAACTGGATTACCAGCCACACCATTCCACACACCGTTAGTTTTAGTTGCTCCTGGAAACTTTGCTATTTCGTTAGGCAGTATAAAGCTTTTTGAAAATTCAACTTTACCGTTGGCATCTTTTGTAAATATAGTTACTGATTCTCCCGCGGGTATAGTGCAAGTTAAATGGTCTTGAGAAATTTGAAATGCACTTGGGCTCCATGTTCTGTACTTGCTAACAGTGGCACTAGATGTTAAGGCGCTTGCGCCTGTATTAGGATCAATATAAGCTGTAGATATGCTCATGCCATCTCTAATTATTAAATCAGATTGAGGTGTTTCGTAGTATATATTTAAATCTACTTTTTCTTTTGGCTCTGTTTCAAAAACAGCTGGATCTTTTGTTGAAAACGTGTTTTCAGTTGGATCTAGTTGTAATATTTCTAATACAGAAGTGTTAGATGATTGTCTACGAGAAGATGTACCATTTAAAAATAATATATTAGAAGAATTTGAGTCAATATCTACAGAAGTTGGGTCTGCTGGGCTCCATGTAATTTTTTTATCTAACTTTAAATGTATTCTAACACCTTTGTTTGTTGCTTTGTCAAAATTTGAAGTACCAGTTTTAAATTTAGTTGTTACATTGGCTGTGTCTATAATTTCCGCCGCTAAAACAGTGTAAATTGTTGATTTACCGTTCCAAGCGTTGTTTACATATTCTCCAGGGTCATTGCTCCATCTAAACTTTGTTCCAGGTGTTGTTAAAGCTTTAAAAATCTCGTAATTTTGTATATCCTTATTTTGGGGTGGAAATTGATAACCTTTTTCAGTTTTATAGTGATTAGCAACAGCGCCCTCGCCTAAATTAAATACTCTAAAGTCACAATGATTTTCTCCAGGAATAAAACCATGACCCATGTATCTATTTTCAACGTCATTAGCCAAGTTACTACCAGTAGCATGCAGCTTTAGGTCTCTTGTTAAATGCCAAGACCAAGCACTATCTATAGCCCAACCCTGAACGTTTGTTCCCAAATAATAATCTGAAAGTTGTTTTGTGCCAGCTAAAAGCCTTTGGGTACTATTACTAGTAACAACGTTGTTAGTGTTGTACTTTGACCCATCATCGTCAGTTTCAACCGGTGTTACCCAGCTAAACTCGCTAGGATCTCTTAAATAATTTGAATTAAACTCATTACTATTAACAGTAACACCACCTTGAACCATACCTAAAGTACCGCCTGGTGTGTAAGGCCCCGGGGAAGTTCCAACAGCTGCTCTAGCGTACGTATGAACCCAGTACATTTGTTGAGAATTAACAACAATATAGTTTTCGTTATTTTGAGCTTTTAAAACATTTTCGTTTAATATATCGTCTCTTAATATTTTTACAAAAAACCTACCTTCAAATTCAATTAAATTTTTGTTGTCTTGCTCTTCAAAAAACTCAGCATATATACCTCTTGTTGAACTACCGGGTGGATTACCAACAAGTGATATATCCTTGCCAAAAGGCTCTTTTAGTCTAAAAGTATAATAAACAGCGCCTGCTTTTAAATCTGTAACACTCCACTCAACACTTTCTATTTGATAATAGTCTGTTGTAGCTCCAGATCTAGAATTACATATTTTTATATATTTATTCTCCATTAACTGAACACCAGCAACTTCTTCAAAAGTTTGTGTAAACGCCGCGATATTTGCTGCTCTAATTGTAAAAAACACTAAACCTTCTTGAGGATAACCATCGTTAACACTGTTATTTGTGGCAAAGTTTAAACCATCTTCTGACCTACCTATACTAACTTTTCTTTTTCTTATAAAAGCTGGGGCAGAGTTTTCTTTCGCCAACACTTTGTATTTAGCTGTTATATTTGATTGAGCTGTGTTTAAATGGTCTTTTGAGTCGTGTTTCTTTTTTAATATTATAAAATCATCAGTATCAATTTTGTTTGTATCGTTAGATGAAAAAGAAAGCCAAACGTGATCGTCTGATTCATCTTGATAAAACCTATCCATAGCTAAATTATAATACTCGCTAGAATTGTCTTTTACAAAAAGCTTGTAGTGAGTTGCCCAGCTAGGAGCTGTTGAATTTATTTTTGCGGAAATAGATGTAGCATTGTTGGCATCGCCAGGTTTTACCTCAACAACAGCGTTGTCACTTGAAAAAACTGGAGTTTGTCTACCGTACTTATCTAACAAGCTAGCACCCACTTGATAAGTTCGTATAGATTTTGCAGATTTAACTGGCTTGTTATCAGTTACAACAGTAGAAATTAAACCGGCGTCAATATTTATATCTTGCTCTATATTGTATTGTTGTGTGTAGTTTCCGTATAAAAGTCTATTGCCAGTTATTTCTTGTGCTTTTGCTTTTCTAGGCACGTTGTCATAAGGTCTTAAAAGCTGATTAGAAGGTAGTAAGCCTTGCAAAAGCTCTGTTGTAACTTCGTAACTAGTTAAAGTTTCAAGCTCTTGCTTTTTTAAGGTTTTTATAGTGTATATATTGGTGTTGTTAGATTCTTTATATAATATATCTAGCTCAATAACATCATTTGGAATTTGTTGAAAGTCTTTTAAAACAATAGATCTAACATCGTTTTCCATAGTAACGTTGTAGCCAGAAATAGAATCATACTCGTACTCATCATCTATAGGTAAAAAAGCTACTTCTGTAAATGGAGATATTGCAGAATACTCATTATCCATATATTTCCATCTATACCCAAATCTAGGAAAAATATTTGTAAACAAAGAATCATCTTTTTCTCTTTTACAATCCCACCCGGTTGACGCATCTGCAGGTGTTAAGTTTGCTATTCCAGAATCTATGCTTATTATTTCGCAGTTAAATACTTTTCTAAAACCGTTTGAACCTGTTCCACCATAATCTTGGTTTGACCCACCAGGACTTGTAGGTGCCGATATACCAGTAGCGTCTTTATTTTCTTCAGTTAGTTTAACCCTTACAGAAACCTCATCTTCTTCGTTAGAACTGTTTTGCTGCAATGTTTTTGTTAATTTTATCACGTCCCCAACGTTGTAATCAACTTGTCCGTCAAAAATTAATTCTTGAATTTTAACTTCTCTTGGTCCTGATAAACATACAACAGAAACTTTTAATGTAGCTGCGGCTGTACTTTCTTTTTGAAGTTGTAAGTTTCCAGAGGTTCTACACTTAAACGTGTAATACAAGGTTCCGTTAGCACTTGTTCTAGGAGTTCTACTAGCACCAACACTGTCAGTTGTTAAACCTACATAACCACTACCGCTATAGTTGCTAACAACTATTTCAACTTTATAAATGTGACCAGCTATAAGACCAGGTATTATGTTACCAGTAGACGATATCGCGCCACTACCACCTGTTGTTAAAGTAAACTCGTTGCTAGAACTTCCAGCTGCGTAACCAGTTCCACCAACTGCACTTGAATCTATGATTATGTCATCGCCAGAACCATCGTTTAAAATACCAGCGTCTCTTAAACCGTTAGTCCATTTAGCGCTAGTACCAACTGGTTTTATATTAACGTCACCACTAGAGTCTTTATAAGTCCAAAAAGAGTTGTTGTTATAAGCTTCGTGAAAGTTTACAAAAGTTATAGTGTCAGCGTTTGTTACCGCGTTAGCTATACCGTTAGTGCAAGAAACCGTGTGAGCAGAGTAGTTTATTGCAGAAACTTTTTCATATCTATTATTTTGGCTTGTAAAAAAATACCAGTCTGTTGTAATAGATTGCCAGTGCCTTTCATTTAAACCAGATGTGTCAATAGTTATTGTGTTTGCAAACTGGTTTGTTGTAGCACCTATATCAAAAGTCAAGTTTTGATTGTAAACAACAACGTCTCCAGAGCCTCTAGTGTATATATTAGAAAGTTTGTCTAAACTACCATCTCCAAATTCACCGCCAACAAAAGAAGTGTTTTGTGGTTGTTGTGAAAGCGAAGAAGAATCCTCTCCTGTTCTTTTTGTTTTTGACAATTCTATACTTGGAGCTTCAAGAGGATATCTTTTTATTATAGTTAAATGTTTTTCTAAAACATTACCGTCTTCAGTACCGTCTTCTTTTATAAACTTAGTTATTGTAGTCCAAATATTAGATGATGCAACGCCTGACTTACACCTTTCAATATTAGCTTTTTTTGGCTCAGAATAATTATCTGTCCAATACAAAAAGCCGTCCATAACATTTATACCTGTTATTAAACGGCTTGAATCAAAATTTAAAAAAGCACCTGCAACACCTTCTTTTACAGATATTAAAATAGGAAAACTTTTTTGAGTAACTGGATCGTATTGTACTATACCATCGTAAGTTGTTCCACAAACAAACCATATTATAGTTTGAGTTTCTTTATCTAAAACAGAACCAATACAAACGCCACCAGCAATATTTGCAGAATCTTTTCTTGTATTCCCAAAAGAATTATGAACAGAACCAACGTTGTCGGTTGTTGACGCCGCAACATCTATGTTCATCGCATCAATATATTGCCCATTTGGCACTAATCTCTCATCAAGGTCTTTGTTCATTTTCCCTGATGTGAAAGTGTTTTTGATATCTGCCATTATCTAATGTTTTATTTGCTTAGACTTACCTCTAAGTATTTGACTTAATTCTTCTAATTTAATATTTGACAACCTTAACTTTGCTTTTCTTACAGCTGCAAATTTATCTTTTTGATATCTTCTAACAATATACTCTTGAACGTTTGACCTTGTAGCCATTATAGCGTATGCTATACACTTGTACATTGCTTCTTCAGCTAATTTAGGAACTACCATTTCAGCATCAGTACCAAGGCCGTCGCTTATGTAGTGTAGTATTAAAGTTTTTCCACCTAAACTTGATCCAAAATGTATTTTACCTGTTAGTGGATCTATATACCAAGACCCATTTGCTTGAGCGTGTTGAGGGTCTATACCATATCTTTGGCCCACGTTGTAATCGTAAGCAGCGTCATCAAATTTATATCCCTCACTTGTGCTTGGAACAGCAGGATCAGACTTGAAATTTTGCCAAGTGGTAGAGTCATTAGATGTAGTTAAATCGTCTCCAGTAAATTCATACACGCCGTTAACATCTTGAGATATTTTTAACGGGTTTGAAGTTTTTCCAGTTGGGTATATTATTCTTTCCACACCTTTGCTATCAGACCAAGTTATTTTAACATAGTTGACATAGTCTTGTGGTAATACCATCGTTAAAGAATCAGGAACTTTAATTTCTTGAGATTTTTGACTTTTAAATGTATCGTAACTTAATTCTTGCATAGCTCTTTGAGCGTGAAAAGCTACATCATTTCTTTGAATTTTGCTTATTAATTTATTTTCACCAACATATGCAACTATAAAGTTGTTTATAATATCTTCAAGAGTAATAAATTGATAGTCGCCAAACCTAGAAGGAGAAGCTGTACTGTAATATTGTTTTTGTGTTTGTTTTAGTAACCCCATTTATTATGATTTTTCTTGTTGAATACTTCTGTTTTCTTCACTAGTAGCTATCTGATACATACTAGGGTCTTTTAAAGCAATACCTGCCAATGCTAATATTTTTATCACTAAATTAGTTTCTTCTGAGTCGTGTAGTTCAAAATCAGTTGATAAATTAGAATTGTATAAAGCTGTAGAGTTTGCAGAAGTATAATTCCACTCCGCATTAACAGGTCTTCTTATATAATTACATTTTATATCATCAGAAGCAAATGTTAAAGATACAGTACCGCCTGACGTAGGCGCTGCACTAAGAACTAAAGTACCAGTACCACCACCATTGTCAACAATAGAAACAACAGTAGTGTTAGCATTAATACTACCGTGAATTACTGTTTGACCAGGTTCTATAAAGCTAAAGTTACCAGTAGTGTTGTTTATAGTAACGTTTGTGTTACCATTAACTAAGACACATTGTGGTTGTGTAAAATAAACAGCCGCAGATAGAGATGGCGTGGCGCTATGAGGATATATTTTTATAGAATTAGAGCCCGTTCTTAAATATACGGGTCTTTGCACTGAAGGTGCTGCAAGTGGAGAGGCGTTATAGTATAATAACTCTTCTTCGGTTATTACTTGTATTTCAGCAGTTGTAGAGTTTGCAACGCCGGTTAAAGGGTATCTTAACAAAGTTCCTAACCTATACATGTCAGTAGGTAAAGTTCCATCTCCATACTCGTTAGTTATTGCAACTGCTTGATGTCTTTTTTTAAATATACTTATTTTTTCTTCTAGCAACGTTATCATATCTGAATACGACGTGTTGTTGCCTGGCAGTCTATCAAATTGATTGATATCGTAAAAATACTGTTCAAATATAGACATTTGAGCTTGGTTAGCGAATAAGTTAAACTCTTGAGGTGTTATATAACCTCTTTGCTCTTTATTAGCTATTGCTAACACTCTTTGATATACTGTATCAACGTTTACCGCCATAATTTCTTTTTAATTTGTAGTTTGCAATCGCCCCGTAGAGCGACTGCATCTACAAAGGTTTTTACTTTAATTGTTTTTCAATATTAGTGTAAATTTCCATACCTTCATCGGTTTTAAACCAAGCAGCTAACGCTGAATATGGATGTTCGTCAAACGGAACATTCATTAGTTTTCTTCCGTTAGTAGCCCAAGAAAAAGTTCTTTGATCTTGAGAAAGATTTATTATTCCCATTTCAGTAGCTTTAATACCAAAATTTCTAAGCTGAACATTGTCATCATTAACTAACTCTAAGAACAAAACAGGGTTTCTTTTAGCATAAAGTAACGCGTCTCGTTTTATTTCCTTAGAACTCATCTCTGATACCTCAGAACCTAGCTCTACACGCATAATAGCTTCTGCCATATCTATATCCATGTCTTTTGCTATCATTAACGCTTCAACTTCTAAATTTAACATTTCTAAGTCGTCTTGAGCTTCTTGAACAGGGTTGAACTCGTAATAAATTCTATCTTTAGCTGGGTGATACAAAGAAAGTAGCTTTTGTAAAACCGTTTTTTGCTTTGGAACAGTTAATACACCGTCATAAAAAGTTACGTGAGCTAATCTAGAATCTCCAACAAACTCGTCTACAAAAGGAGTTTTTTGGTTAGAAGTATATCTTAATTCTCTTTCATAACCTTTTTCTTCATCAAACCAATATATTGCACTGCAACCTAAGGTTAAGGTTACTGGCTCAGCACCATCTTTTAAAAGATAAGTTCTGTCTTTTATAACCCAGTCTTGCTCAGGTTTTGGTTTGTCAGATTTTGTTTTTTTAGGTTTTGGTGTTTCAACAACTGGTGTTTCAACAACAGGTACCTCTACCTTTTCAGTTTTTTGTTTTTTTGCCATAATATAATATAATAAAAGTTAATAAAAAAAAAGAGGGGCAAACAAGGGTTCACCCCTCTTAATAATGATAGTTAATAACTATTAAGTAGCCATTAACATAAAGTTCATCGCTCCTTGAGTAACTAAACATCTTTCAGATAAGTAGTTTACTTCCATAGCGTCAAGATCAGATGTTGTTGCTCCAACAGATCCAGTTAACCAAGTCTTCATTTTTCTGTTATCAGCTTGAGAAGCTCTATAACGTACGTGTAAGAATGGTCTTCTAATGTTTCTACCTAATTGTTGGTCGTAAACATTTGAAGTACCTGCAGGGATAATAACCCCACTGATATCACTGATTGTTCCTCTTGTTGAAACATCGTTTAGGTATTTCCAGTCAGACTTGTAGAAGTCATAAGAACCTCTTCTAAATCCAGTGAAACCTAAGTTTAATGCCATATCTTCTGAGTTGTTGAATAGACCAAATCCAGAAGAACCATTTCCACCAACTGCAGCTAACATATCGTCAAACTTTAAAGAGTAATCTCTATTTAAGAAAAGCATGTTTTCTTCAATTGCTCCTTGAGCGTCGAATTTCTTTAAAATTTCATCAAAAGTTAACAAGTCGTTTGAAGCTACACCAGTCATACCTGTAGTTAAAACATTACCTCTAGTTCTGATTGCTGCAAATAAACCTTCAGTACCAGCTCCTTCAGCTCCAACAGTTCCAATACCTGCTAAACCGTCTAACTGTGTTCCAGAAACTAATTCACCTTCAATCATTGCCATTTCTAAGTAATCAGCAAATCTTGATCTTGTTTCAGCTTCTGCCTTAATGTACCACATGTAACCACTTTGTCCTTCTTCTCCAGATACTTCAACCCAACCGATTTGAGCTGTATCAGATCCATTGATCTCATACTTATCTCTTAATATGATTGGCTTGTTAGTATGACTTTTGAATCCAGGAGTAATTGGATCACGATCATAAGTTTTACCTTTCGCTACTTCAGTACCATACTTTAGTACTTGTAAGTGCGTAGTTGTTGCAAAAGTACCAGTAAAATTTGCTTGAGTATAAGGAATAGCTGTAATTTTATTAGCCACACTAGTGTCAGTTACAAGACATTTTAATGTTACCCCCTTACCAGTAGTACTACCGCCATCCACACCGTGAACCATAACAGTGTCATTAACTTTAAACGGGTGAGCCGCTCCAAAGTCAATTACACACGTTGCTAGTACAGTTGCCGCTGTTGCTTTCTGCGTAATGTGAAGTCTACCTTGCTCTGACCATACTACTTGATCAGATTCCATAGCTTCTTCAGCACCTACTTGCGCTAAAAATCCAGAAATCGTTCTGTTGCCGTATACCTCAGCTTCTTTATCCATTAGCTCAGGTAAATATTGTTGTGCCCAGTTTGCACTATTTGTTCCAGCAGATGTGAAATCAATATAGTTGCTTGCAAGGGCCGTTTTTGTTGGTGCCGGAGTTATTGTTGCCGCTCCGTTATACACCGGGACTACTGCTGCCATATTTTTATATTTATTTAGTTAATTATTTGTTTTTAAATTTTAACTTAGAATTTTTAGAAACAGTGTCTAATATTTTAAACTTAGGCCCACTCTGTAATTTGTTTTCACCATGAGTCTGCCTTGGGTTCATATTAACGTTTTTGGCTTTTGCAACGCTTTGTTTTAAAGCGTCTGCCTTGCCTTGCTCGTAAAAGTGATTAGCAATAACATCGGGATTCATCGCTGTAAATAAAGATTTGTGATAACCTTTTGCATCTGACATTTCATTTTTTTCATTCAAGAACTTCTTGACAAAATTATTAATATCGCTTTGTGTTGTCTTAATCTCGTTAGGATTTTTCACGTTAAACCTATACTTTTTATCTCCGACGTTGTATTCAAAACCTTTGAATTTATCGTTAAAAACTTGTTGTGTTTTTAATTTAAAAGTGTTAGTTTGTTTTTCTGTTATTTTCTTTGTTTCCTCAGATTCTTTGTTGTACCTATTAAAGAAATCTACAGCTTTTTGTTGTTCAGAAGTTAATCTTGAGCCAGCTTTAATTTCTTCATAGTATTTAGACTTTTGCCCGTCTAGGTGGCCTTTAGCGTTGGCAACT